>Ga0208376_1000490_pt1 | contig 12172 bp, 10 predicted proteins | sample CryBogmetaGMA25M_FD_184548 | JGI IMG/M metagenome (GOLD analysis project Ga0208376, IMG submission 184548) | Freshwater microbial communities from Crystal Bog, Wisconsin, USA - MA2.5M (SPAdes) | ecosystem: Environmental > Aquatic > Freshwater > Lake | place: Crystal Bog, Wisconsin, USA...
ATTCCCTTTATTTTCACTATTAATAGGTCGCTCCAATGAAAGTGCTTCATTGATGATTAAAAATGGCACTTTTTGATACTGTATTCACGCAGGATGTGCTCGAATGGATGGCCAAGTTTTGCTTCGGCTATCCCTTTGTCATGTCTTGGTATTGGATAACCGGGTCTCTGCTGTATTGGGTTATACGAGAGAGGCATCGCTCTGTATTTACTGACCCACCCAAACTCCGTGAAACTCCATTAGTTTCAGTATTACTTCCCTGCTTTAACGAAGCCGAACAGTTACATGAAACCATGGCAGTCTTAATGGCTTCGAATTACCCCAATTACGAAGTTATTGCCATTAATGATGGCTCTAGTGATGGCACTGGAAAAATATTAGATGAGCTCATTCATCAATACCCAAAACTACGAGTTGCTCACCTCGTTAAAAATCAAGGTAAGTCTTGTGCACTCAATACTGGATTATTTTTAGCTCGTGGTGATCTTCTTGTGTGCATCGATGGAGATGCTTTATTAGACCCCCATGCAATTGATTGGTTAGTATTTCGGTTTTTAACGAATGAAAGATTGGGTGGAGTGAGTGGGAACCCCCGAATCCGCAATCGCTCAAGCCTCTTAGGTAAGCTTCAGGTAGGTGAGTTCTCTTCTATTGTTGGAATGATTAAACGAACTCAAGCGCTTTATGGAACCCTATTTACGGTTTCTGGGGTTGTCTGTGCATTCAGAAAAATTGCGGTAATGGAGGCTGGACTTTGGACTCCAGAGGCAATGACAGATGATGTTGACCTTACCCTAAGGATACAAGCCAAGAATTGGGCGGTTGGGTTTGAGCCCCATGCTCTATGCTGGATTCTGATGCCTGAAACATTGCTAGGACTGTGGAAACAAAGAGTACGCTGGTCCGAAGGAGGCTCTCAGGCCACTCTAGGAGTCACTAAGTCCATTCTTAAATCCCACCCTTTTGCCTGGTCACTGCTTCTACTTTGGACGAATTTTTTCATCAGCACTCTTTGGGCATTCTGCATCGTCATCTGGTTTACTGCTTTAAATGTTTCTGATGTACTTAATGGCGAATTAGATACCATTTATCTTAATTTTCTTCCTCAATCGTGGGGAATTATCTTAGCGACAACCTATCTTATTCAGTCATTTATTGGATTGATGTTAGATAGTCAATATGAAAAGGGGATGCTGAAATCACTTGCTTGGATCATTTGGTATCCACTTGTGTATTGGTGCGTGCAAACCTGTAGCTGTGTAGTTGGATTTACAAAAGCTTTATTTAGACCTGCAGATACCAAGGGTACCTGGATAAGCCCAGATCGAGGGATTCGATGAGCTCAAATCCAATGCAAGTTTGGCCTCCTATTATTAAAGCGAATACCGTCTCCATGTGGATTCGCGGGCGGGATATCTTTATTACTCTATTGGCATGGCTGACTATTGGCTTTACCCTCCATAATTTTTTATGGCTTGTGTACGATTATTTTGCAGACCCTATATTTCAATTAACCCTTGCCACTCCGCCAGATTGGCAAGGTATGTGGCAACGTCTATCGCAGTTTGTATACATCGCCCTTGGATTAATTATTTGGATATGTATTCTTGCGCTCGTGCGAAGAAAAATTATTAATAGCACTAAATATATTAAAAACTTACCTTCTTCCTCAGAAATCAAGGAACTTGAAATAGAGCTAGGTGTATTGCCGGCAGACGTTGAACATTGGCACGAGATGAAATCTGTACAGGTCTATGTGAGCGAAGATAGTCGATCCTATAAAATTATTCCATCTCGAATAGACTAAATTGCGCTTGAAATACGCTATTTCTCCTGCTGCTGCCCTTCTTCTGATATCGCTGAACTTAGCGCATGGACAAACGCCCGCGGCAGAATCGGAATACCAAAAGGCTTTAGCCCTCAATAAATCAGCTCATTATGTTGAATCAGCGGCAATCCTAAAGTCACTGATGATGGCTCATCCAGAAATTGAGCGCTACAAGTCTGATTTCATTGCGGTAGCAAGTAATGCAGATGAATGTGATGATGTTATTGCAATGAGTAATAATGCCTACTTAGCAAAAGCACCACCTTATGTCCAAGACGCTATCTTTACTTGCTATACAAAGTCCCAATCTTTTTCAAAGACAGAAGAAGTTGTAAAAGAAATTCTGAAAGTTCGTGGAAAAAATGAATCTATCGAATCTAATATGGTGTTGCTGGCACGGAAACAAAAGAACTCTAGTGCTATCCTTTACTGGAGCGCCCGTCTTTTAAAAGATTTTCCACAAAGTAATGCTGCCTGGGAGCTTAGGGCTAGTGCACTAGACGATCTAGGGGATCGTTATGCGGCTCTTTTAATATATGAAGATATCAATCGATTAAAACCAAATCATCCAAAAACTCAACAAGAAATTATCCAGATCTTGCTCGATATGGGTATACCTCACCTTGCTCTCTATTTGATTGATGACAAGGGTTGGCCTGCTTCAAAGAATCAAAAATTACGCGCCATGCATAATTCTGGGGCAAAAGATCTGCGCTGGGCTGTTGCTGATTCTGCAGTTGCCCCCAATCGCTTTGTCGCAGTTGATGCAGGTATTAAAGCCTTAAATGAATCTTTAGCCTATGCTAAATCGATTGGGGCTACTGAGGAGCAAATCTTTGAAATAGAATGTGATTTCATCGTGGCCTACAATAAAAGAAACGAGTGGGATAAATCACTCGCAATTTATGACCGCCTGATTGCCAGCGGAAAGACTGTACCTGACTATGCTTTATTAGCGGCAGCCTCAAGCTATAGCGGTAAACGCAAACCCGTTCAAGCCGGAGTCATTCTTCAAAAGCTTTACGACAAACATCCTAATGATTTTGATATTGAATTAGCACAGTATTTCAGCCTTACAGATCAAGATCTGTATCCCGCTGCAAAACAAGTGTTAGACAAGTTGACTGCACAACTAAAAGCTCACCCTAAATATCTACCTAAAAGAGATTTTGACTACACCAGCGCAATGATTGAAGCGGTGAGCTTTGAGGCTTATCAAGAAAAATATCAAGAGGCTGATAAAAAACTGATACCTCTTCTCGGTGAAATTCCATCGAATGCAGATTTACTTAAAGCTGCAGGCAGTGTGAGAGAAGCGCAAGGAATGCCGGAAGCGGCACAAGAATATTATTCAATTGCCGCAAAGCAAGACCCCCAAGATGTGGAAGCTAAAATTGGTTATGCCAATGCCAGAATGAGTCAAGGTGATATACCTACTTTCCTGACCACAGTGAATGCTCTAAAAGCAGACTACTCTGATATTAGTGCCGTTAAGAATGCTGTCGAACGACTGGATGCCTATAAAGAAGGGTATGTTACAGGTAACTTTGTTTTGGGTAATGGTCAATACAACGGACAAACAAACAATAACCGCACTAGTGATCTGCGAGTATATAGCGCACCAATTGATGACAACTTCCGAGGATTTGCACGCTACCGTGGTTTAAATAGCGGCCCTGCTATTCCGGTTACTGATCAAGGAGTTGGCGGAGGAGTTCAATACACTGGCATCAATCAGGAGGGCGAGCTTGAAGTCGGTAGTGCTGGGTATCTCCGCGCTGAAGGAACTCAAACCTTAAATGATCACTGGGAAGTAAGCGCATCCTATGAAAAGAATGCATTTTATTTGATGCCAGGCTCTCTCTATGCCACTTCGGGGGGTAATGTCGGAGGAATGAACGTCAAATGGAAGGATGGGGACACTACAGATGCCTCACTTGGATATCGCTATTGGGCGTTACCCAACAATATCAAACAAGAAATTTATGGCAATTTAAATCAACGCCTGATGACTGAATACAACTATAAAGTGGATGTTACTGGCTGGGTTGGTAACCAACAAAATACCAACTCCAATGTGAGTTACTTCTCCCCTATTAACCAAACAGAATATTCCAGCACACTAAATCTTCGCCTTTTACAGTGGCGAGATATAGAAACTAAAAAATATGACTTTTGGCATCGCTTCTTTGCCTCTTATGGCTTTGTGACACAGTCTGGATTTATTTCCCTGCCGATGAATAACTTTGGGTATGGTCAAGACTTTAATGTTGGCGATAAAAGAACGCTCAGCTGGGGAGTTGGTAAAACCAGTTTTCCATTCAATGGCGCAAAATCAAGCTATATCACTGGATACCTGAATTTTGAGTCACGCTTCTAAATGAAAAACATCAAATATCTCCTATGCACACTCGCCCTACTGAGCAATCTTGCGTGGGGTGCTAAAGATTTTAAGGTCTTAAGCTTTCATGACATTGTTCATACAATGACAGCCACTTCTGAACCTGACGATGTCACTGCGGATAACCTGATTAATTACTTCTCTTGGCTAAAAACCAATGGCTATACCGTCATTTCAATTCAAGACGTATTGAATGCTAAAAATGGAGGCAAGCCATTACCAGATAAAGCCATTGTTCTTACTTTTGATGACGGCTATAAGAGTTTCTATACCTACGTCTTACCCCTATTAAAGGCTTTCAACTACCCTGCAACTCTGGCCATCGTAGGCTCATGGCTTGATGTACCTGCGAATGGCACTGTTTTTTATGCTGGCAAACAAGTACCGCGCTCTAATTTCTTGTCACTGAGCGAATTAAAAGAAATTACAAATAGTGGCTTAGTAGAAATCGCATCTCATACTTATGACTTGCACCATGGAATTATCGGTAATGCCGAAGGCAACGATATGCCAGCCTTGACTACCTTTGAATATAACCGGGGAACTCATCAGTACGAATCTGATGAGCATTATCTGAATCGGATTAAATCTGACTTAGCTAAAAATAATACGTGGATTAAACAACATACTGGTAAAAGTCCAAGAATTATCGTTTGGCCTTATGGAAGATATAACACTACTGCACAACAAATTGCCAAGAGTTTGGGTATGGATATCGCTATCACCTTGGATGATGGTGAAAATATTGAACTACAAGCAGTAGACAGCATCCGTCGCATCTACCTTATCAACAATCCTAAAATTGATGAATTTGTTGCTAACTTGCGAGAATTTCCTCCCGCTCTCGAGCGAGTGATGCATGTCGATCTGGATTATGTCTATGATAAAGATCCGATCCAACAAGAGAAGAATCTAGGTACTTTGATTGAGCGTGTTCTCGCTTCTGGGGTAACTACCGTATACCTGCAAGCCTTTGCAGATGATGATGCAAGCGGTGTAGCCAAAAGTATGTACTTTAAGAATGCTTATATGCCGATCAAGGCAGATATTTTTGGCAGAGTAAGCTGGCAGCTAAAAACTCGAGCAGGCGTTAGAGTTTTTGCGTGGATGCCCCTCTTAGCATTTGACCCGGGTCCTGAGAAACTGCGTCAGTTAGATGTTGTTACTTCTGTTGATGGCAGTAAAGGCATTGGCTATTTAAGGCTGAGCCCATTCTCCGAGCATTCACGTCAGTTTATTAAGGGAATCTATACTGATCTCGGTCGCTATGCCAACTTTGAAGGCATCCTGATTCATGATGACGCCACCCTCTCAGATAAGGAAGATGCTAGTACGCCTGCATTACAGTACTACGCTAAAAACTGGGGACTTCCACCGAGCATTACGGAGATTACCCAAAATCCAGCTTATAAGGAGAAATGGTACAAAGCCAAAACTGAAATGCTGACTCAGTTTTCTCTAGAAATGAGAGATGCAGCACAGCAATTCCGCAAGCCCATTAGCCTTGCACGCAATTACTACGCTGAAGTTGCTCTCAATCCGCACTCGGAAGAATGGTTTGCGCAGTCTATACCGAATGGTTTGCAAAACTATAACTGGGTAGCACTCATGGCAATGCCTTATATGGAAAATGCCAAGAATCCAAGTCAATGGCTTAATAACTTGGTTGATAAAACTCAGATTTATCCAAATGCGAGAGAAAAACTGCTCTATGAATTTCAGGCAAAAGACTGGAAGACAGGAAAACCGATTCCAACCAAGGAGCTTAGTAGTTGGATGCGCGCAATGCGCATTCGAGGCATCTTCAATTTTGGATACTACCCAGATGATCAGTTTAAAAATCAACCTAATATCGAAATCTTAAAACGCGAGCTTTCTAGTAAAGCAGCGCTGCAATAACGAGGCGCCTATATTGCCAAATACCTTGCTTTGAAACTCAAAGCAGAGGATCATGGGTTGATAACGATTAGGCGCGAGATGAAAGACGATATAGATAAGATTTATGCCAAATTGATTGGTCTCGAAACTGAGGTTAATCATCTTAGGGAGGGCTACGCTATTGTTAATCAACGATATAGCGAAGCAATAGGCAGCCTAAAGTCTCTAACTAATAGTGCACTTGAGGCCGCAAAGCGCGCCGCTGTTGCAGCAGAGAAAGCTTTATTAGCCGCACGTAATTCAGCAAAGGCAGCAAAACTAGCAGCCTCTGAAGCAGTAATCGATGCAGCTGAGGCGGCGGCAGATGCTGCGGCAGCATCAGCAGAGGCGTCTATTGAAGCTGCAGCAGCAGCTTCGGCAGCAGCGGCAGCTGCTGCTGCAGCAGTTGCACATCAAGCTGAAGAATCTTCTTTAAAAGCGTCAGCTGAAGCTGCAGAAGCTACAAGACGTGCTGCTGAAGCAGCCGCAGAAGCAGTCAGAATGTCTAATGCTGCTGCAGAATCTGCTCGGAGCGCAAGAAAGAATAATCCCCAATAAAAAAGCTCCTCAATCAATATTGGGAGCTTTCTGTACTGAATTTGGTGGGGCGAACGACGGGGCTCGAACCCGCGACAACCAGAATCACAATCTGGGACTCTACCAACTGAGCTACGTCCGCCGTTGTAGAGGTGACATTATAGCTTTTTGCTCAAAAACCTGTCAAAAATAGGCTCTTTGGGCTCTTTCAGGTTTTCTTAGGCGCATTCATACTCAAAGGCTGCCCAGTCCCCAAGGGTTAGGCTGGCATCAATGAAGAAATCAACTATCGCTGCTTTGCTCTGTACTTTAGCTAGGGCATGATGATCTGAGAGGCGCTGGCGCCAATATCGTGACCCTGCTCTACCATGAGCTAAGCCTAGGATATGTCTTGTGAATGCCCCTATATAAAAGGGCTTATCTTTGGCTCTGCATTCATCAAACCAATTCTGGACTTGTGTCACCAGCGCGATTTGAATTCTGTGCCATTCAGTTTCACTAAAGAGATAGCCTGCTGCATCGCCATTAGTATTAATCAGATCATCCCAACCCAAGAGCATTGCCGGAAAATGATATGCCGCCCTACCCACCATGAAGCCATCAAAGTCATCCCAATGTCCTGCAATTTGTTCATTGGTTTCAAGACCGCCATTGAGCAAGACTTTGAGATTCGGAAATTGTTTTTGTGCATCCAATCTGAGCTTGGCAGCCACTTCGTAATGCAGCGGTGGTTTACTGCGATTCTCTTTAGGTGAAAGTCCTTTGAGGACTGCGTTACGCGCATGAATCGTTACCTGGCTTGCACCCGCATCCGCAACCGCCAAGATGAAATCCAGTGCAAATTGATAATCTTTTTCTGAACTCGCTGCATCCATGGAATCTAAGCCCAGGCGATGCTTCACTGAGATGGGGATGTCTACTGCGCTCTTCATTGCTTTAACGCAGTCAGCTACCAAATTGGGTTCCGCCATCAGGCAAGCCCCAAAGGCACCCCGCTGCACACGTTCCGATGGGCAGCCACAGTTAAGATCAATCTCATCGTAGCCCCACTGCTGAGCTAGTTCTGCTGATTTAGCTAAGTCATTGGGTTCTGAACCGCCTAATTGCAGAACTACCGTGTGTTGATCCTGCGAATAATCCAAATGACGTGGGACATCCCCGTGCATCAATGCACCTGTAGTCACCATCTCGGTATAGAGGACCGCCTCTTTAGTGAGCGTGCGGTGGAAAGATCGGCAGTGCCGATCGGTCCACTCCATCATGGGTGCAACAGCAAGGCGTTTCTTGGGAGTATTGATCATGAACTTCTGTTATTTGGATATCTACACTATTTTAAATGCAACAGGGCAACCGAAGTTGCCCTGATCTCATACTACTTGGGTGTTGCCTTATCGCATCTTAGCCAGTTTTGCCTCTAGCTCAACTGCCAAATCAAGAGCCCCCATATATCCGGACTTTAGATGGGCGGGTAAATCTGGATCACCTACCATTGTTCCCAAGGTCTCCACTAGGCTATAGACGATTCCCTTGGCTGCACCTGCTGCAATATTATTATTGGCAACGGCCTCATCAATATGATTTACCGCATCCAAGAAATAGTCATGACCGGGTAGACCATCAGGCCCTAATTCTTCTTTAGGCATACTTTTTTCCTTATTGAGTTCTTACAACATCTGATCTACTTTATAGAAGAACTTTCGAGCATGCGCAAGGATTTCTTTATCTGAGGGATGATCTACCGTTTCTACACCAACAATCTTTTCTGCTATCAGCGCATCATGTTTATGAGCATGCTTAATTAATTCTAATTTTGCAGAGCCCGGTCCAAGAATGAGGATTTCTTGAGACTTGCTTACAGCCTGAATGACAGAATGAAGATATTTAGAGTCTAAGGCTAACTTTCCACTACCAACTTCTCCGCCCTTGTGATGCAGATGACCATGAGTAGTTTTACTTCTAATGATCTCGGCTTCACTAGCATCCTGGCTCAAAAACATGACATGCGCTTCTTGATGATCGATCCAAATAACTGCGTGATTTAATGACATATAGCTTCCTGTAATTGATAATGACTGCTATTTCAGGATACTCTAGCAATAGGCTATTTCGTGTCAGAATTTGATTTAAATCACAATAAAACTTACATAATTCCTGTCTATACTGAAATTACCTTAAATTGAGTCAATGATGAGCAAACAATCACATCCCCTGCTTCCAATTCGTCTAAGTACTTTTGCTATCTGTATCGTAGGAACGATAGTGAGCGGGATTGTTCAAATCATGGGCATTACCGATTGGCCACTCTTAGTGATTTTTGGCTTCTTAACTTTGGTCGGTATCTATGACTGTGTGCAAACAAAGCATGCAATTTTGCGCAACTACCCCATTTTGGGTCATATGCGCTTTTTGTTGGAATTTATTCGCCCCGAGATTCGCCAATATTTTATTGAGGGCGATAACGATAAGACGCCCTTCTCTCGAGAGCAAAGAACATTAGTCTATTCTCGCTCAAAAGCAGTTCCAGATGAAATCCCATTTGGTACTACCTTGGATGTTATGGCGCCAGGCTACCAATGGATTAATCAATCCTTTGCACCCACCCATTTACCCAGTCACGATTTTCGGATTGAAATCGGCGGCAAAGACTGTCTACAGAAATACTCTGCAAGTATCTTTAATATTTCCGCGATGAGTTTTGGTTCTTTAAGCGCAAATGCAGTAATGGCTTTAAATCAGGGTGCCAAAAAAGGTAACTTTGCCCACGATACTGGTGAAGGCTCTATCTCTATCTACCATCGTGTTCATGGTGGTAATCTGATTTGGGAGATTGGCTCGGGTTACTTTGGCTGTCGCAACCCAGATGGCAGCTTTAACGCGGATAAATATACTGAAAATGCTCTAGATCCTCAAGTCAAGATGATCGAGATTAAATTAAGTCAGGGCGCCAAGCCGGGTCATGGCGGGATTCTGCCAGGCTCCAAAGTAACAGCAGAGATTGCCGAAGCACGTGGCGTAAATGAGGGTGAAGCTTGTATCTCTCCAGCTTCACACAGTGCTTTTTCAACCCCCCTTGAGATGATGCATTTTGTTAAAAAATTACGCGACCTCTCTGGAGGAAAGCCAGTAGGGTTCAAGTTATGCATTGGGCATCCATGGGAATGGTTTGGTATTGTTAAAGCCATGCTAGAAACTAATATCTACCCTGACTTCATTGTGGTAGACGGCTCTGAAGGTGGAACTGGAGCTTCTCCAGTCGAGTTCACGAATCATGTAGGGACTCCGCTGCAAGATGGCTTACGCTTAGTACATAACACTCTAATGGGAGTTAATTTACGCAATCAAATTAAGATTGGCTGCTCTGGAAAGATTATTAGCGCTTTTGATATGGCGGTTGCCTTTGCAATGGGGGCAGATTGGTGCAATAGTGCTCGTGGCTTTATGTTCTCTATTGGTTGCATACAAGCACAAGTCTGTAATACTGGCTTCTGCCCTACTGGTGTAACAACTCAAGATCCTGCACGCCAGAAGGCCTTGGTTGTACCGGATAAGGCAGAGCGTGTTTACAACTTTCACAATGAGTCTCTAAAAACTCTAAAAGCATTAGTTGAGGCGGCTGGCTTACATCACCCTAACGAAATTAATTCTTCGCATATTATTCGACGCATTAACAAGAATGAAGTACGACTGCTCTCTTACCTGCTCCCAGAAATGCCTGCTGGTCTTCTACTCAAAGGTGAGCATATTGACCCATCCCTTAACCTACCCAGAGTGTTTGAGCTGTACTGGAATAAAGCGCAAGCCAAAAGCTTTGCAGCTTTAAAGGATTAAGAGCCTAGAGCTCTAAGATTCGCTTACTTACAAATACTCTTTGGATATGGGTAATAGGGTCTCGGAAAGATAGCTCTTTTGCCAATAGCTGCAAAGGTTTTGAAAGATCCAAGTCATATTCCTGATATGGCGTGAGAATTGGATAAATCTGATCATCCTTGATAGGAGCACCTAAGGCATTGAGGTGGCAACGTAATTGATGCTTCTTGCCACTACCCGGCGTGAGTCGATATTTTGCCCAAGGCTTGTTTTCAGCGATGAACTCAATCAATGTATCGGTATTGGGCTCACCCTCCACTTCGATCATCTGCAAGAAATGTTCTGATTCCTCAAGGCGACTCCGATAAGTCAGCGGCAGTTTTGTAATAAGTGCTTCAGAATACGGTGCAATGGCTTCATAGATCTTAGTGACAACTCTGTCTCTAAAAAGATTCTGGTATGACGCTCTCTCCTCTGGCTTAGTTGAAAAAACCAAGAGCCCTGCAGTATCACGATCGATACGATGAATCGGGCTTAGGGTCTGAATACCCGTTTTTTTCTTTAATCGATTCAGTAAAGTTTGATGCAAGTAAAGGCCGCTTGGAGTGACTGGTAAGAAGTGAGGTTTATCTGCGACTAAGATATGTTCGTCTTGAAAGAGGATCTCTTCTTCGAATGGAATCTCTGGCTCACGTGCTAGACGTCTAAAGTAAATAAGATGAGTATTCGGTAGATAGGCGCTACTGGCCTTCAGCGCCTCTCCCACATCATTTAGTACTAGACCCTGAGCAAAGCGATCTTCCCACTCCTTTACTTCAATATGAGGAAACTGAGCGGTAAAGAATTGCAATAAATTTGGATGATGCTGATCGGTAGGCAAATAGACCCGCGATGCAGAGACTCCTTCAGAATTGACTTGCATGCTAATAGCGCCCCATATACAGAAGCTTACTATTTTAAGGGATTACTTAGCCTGACCAAATACTGGCTCACGCCGCTCCAGGAAAGCAGTAATGCCCTCGCGGTAATCGCTGCCCATATAAACATTTCTTCGCAAAGATTGCAGGTATTCGAAGACTGCTGGGTTCATTACTGCTGCATCCGATAAGGTCTGAGCCTGCGCTTTGAGTACTGAATTGGCTTGCGGCGATCTTTTGGAGATAGTTTTTGCCATCTGATAAGTCTTGGCTTCTAACTCGCTAGATACATAAAGATGATTCAGAATACCGATCTGTAGCGCCCTATCAGCACCAATGGGATCGGCAGTTAAGAACATTTCTTTTACAACATTCAATGGCATTCTGGACATGAAATGCAAAATACCGCTGGCGGTATATGGAAGACCTAGCTTTGCTGGGGTAATGGCAAAAGTAGAATCATGATCTCCTATCGCAATATCACAGCTCATAATTAAATCGGTTGATGCGCCCCAAACTGAGCCATCTACCATGGCAATCACGGGAGCTCTAAAAGCTCGAATTGACTGTAAAAGAACCATCACAGGATCATCGGCAGGCAAAGGATCACGCTCTGATCTTGGCAACTCCATCACATCATGACCTGCAGACCACACTGTATTCTTTTGATCTGATCTGAGCACGAGAACACGCACATCCTCCTTGCCAAATACTTCTAAGGCATGGTGCATTTCTTCAATCAAGGACTCACTTAAAGCATTACGT
>Ga0208376_1000493_pt1 | contig 12151 bp, 10 predicted proteins | sample CryBogmetaGMA25M_FD_184548 | JGI IMG/M metagenome (GOLD analysis project Ga0208376, IMG submission 184548) | Freshwater microbial communities from Crystal Bog, Wisconsin, USA - MA2.5M (SPAdes) | ecosystem: Environmental > Aquatic > Freshwater > Lake | place: Crystal Bog, Wisconsin, USA...
ATATAGGACATTTCAATTTTTCCGGAGCCGGCCGGCAGGGTGGTGGCGGCGCTGCGGATTTCGGAGTAGCGGTCGTCGCGGTCGCGCCAGACGGCGGCAATGGCGCGCTGCAACTGTTCGTCTCCGGCACCCTGGCGCAGCAGGGCGCGCAGGTCGTGGCCGCTCCGGGCAAAGAGGCAGGTGTAGAGCTGGCCCTCGGTGGATAAGCGGATGCGGCTGCAACTGGCACAGAACGCCCGGGTTACGGAGGAGATGACACCGATCTCGCCGGCACCGTCGCGGTAGCGCCAGCGCCCGGCCACTTCACCGGGGTAGTTGGCATCTATGGCTTCAAGCGGGAATTCGGCGTTGATGACGGCCAGCACGTCGGCGGACGGCAGCACTTCGTCCATGCGCCAGCCGTTGGAACTGCCGACGTCCATGAATTCGATGAAACGCAGGATGTGGCCGCTGTGGCGGAAGTGGCGCGCCAGCGGCAGGATCTGGTCGTCGTTGCTGCCGCGCTTGACCACGCAATTCACCTTGACCGGCGCCAGGCCTGCAGCGGCTGCGGCGGCGATGCCGTCGAGCACGTCGCCGACGGCGTAATCGACATCGTTCATGCGCTTGAAGACGGCATCGTCGATGCCGTCGAGACTGACCGTGACGCGCTTCAGGCCAGCATCCTTGAGCGCCCGCGCCTTTTTCGCCAGCAGCGAGCCGTTGGTGGTCAGCGTCAGTTCGACCGGCAGCTTCGCCAACTGCCCGATCAGGTTCTCGATATGCCGCCTCAGCAGCGGTTCGCCGCCGGTGATGCGAATCTTCTCCACGCCCTGATCGACGAAAAGGCGGGCGATGCGGCCGATCTCCTCGAAGGAGAGCAGATCGGTACGCGGCAGGAAATCGTAGTCATGGCCGAACACCGATTTCGGCATGCAATATACGCAGCGGAAATTGCAGCGATCAGTGACCGAGATGCGCAAGTCACGCACACGCCGGTTGCGCATGTCGTGCAGGCTGCCGCCTAGCGCAGCAGCCAAGTCTCCGTCATGCGCCGCCAGCAGCTTGGGCGCACTGGCAATAGGGATAATGCGGCCGGTAGTTTTCATCTGGTTCGGCACTATAGGCCGGTCGCCTCATGGAGACAATACCGGCTTTGACCTGTACAGCAATCTTTGCTGGAACCGCTTGCAGCGGAGGCAGGCCGGGGGCACGGGCAGTTCGCGGCAGGCCGCCATCAATATCCGCGCAAGTGTTGGTAGTATCGTCGTCCGGCTTGCGCGGATAGGGAGGCAGGGTCGTCTGCCACATTTCACCAACACAGCTTTTCAGGAGCCAGGAATGGATCAGAGTCGTCGGGATTTGTTGAAGATGGGTGCCAGCGCTATGGGCGGCGCCTTGATGGGCGTGCAATTCGATGCCGCCGCGCAAGGCACCAGGGCCGTGGCGACGGAGCATGTCAAAGCGGTAGCGCCTCTGGCCGGCAAGGTCGGACTCCGCTTCGCCACCTGCCAGTTCAAGGAGAATGCCGCGGCCCGGATCGGCATCGTGCTGGACGATGGCAGGGTGATTGATGTCGAGGCGGAAGCAAAGCGCCAGGGCGTGTCCCTGGCATTCGCGGCGGATTCGATGATCTCGCTCTTGGCCTGCGGCGACAAGGGGCTGGCACAGGCGAAAGCCCTGGCAGACAAGGCCGTTGCCAGGAAATCCCGGCTGATGACGGTAAGTCAGGTGAAACTGCTGTCGCCCGTGCCGAAGCCCGAGCGCAACATCTACTGCGTGGGATGGAATTATCTGGAGCACTTCGAAGAGGGGAGGGATGCACGCGCCGACAAGGGGGTTTCCAAACTGCCTGACAACCCGGTGTTCTTTACCAAGGCAACGCATACGATGAACGGTCCCTTCGCCGCCATTCCCTACGATCCGTCCTTTACCGCGACGGCCGACTGGGAGGCCGAACTGGCGGTCGTGATCGGCAGACGGGGCCGCAACATCACCGAAGAGAACGCCATGGACTACGTCTTCGGCTATGCCGCCTTCAACGACACCACCGTGCGCGAGGTGCAGCAAAAGCGCCATGGCGGTCAATGGTTCAAGGGCAAGAGCCTGGACGGTTACGGGCCCATGGGACCATGGATAGTCACCGCCGCCGGCGTCACGCTCGACGATGTGCGCATCATCTGCCGGGTGAACGGTGTCGAGAAGCAGAACGCCAGCTACAAGCAGATGTATTTCAAGATTCCCCGCATCATCGCCGAACTGTCGCGCGGCCTTACCCTGGAACCGGGCGACATCATCGCCACGGGAACGCCTCCCGGCGTCGGCTACAGCCGCAAGCCGCCGGAATTTCTCATGCCGGGCGATATCATGGAAACCGAGATCACCGGCGTGGGCGTGATTCGCAACACCATCGAAACCGAGACTTGACGGGACCGGCCGGGCATTCTGCAGTTTGGCGAGTCTTGATTGTCTTGCCCCGGTGCCGGCGGCAATTCGCTGCCGGCCTTTCGGCGCGGAGCTCAGGGCAGGTAAAATGGGGCAGTAGGTAGCGTCAGCATCCGGACGAATTTCCATGGCCTGGGTCTGCAGGCCGCTTGATGTGTTTTCTTATTGAAGGGACGGGTTTTTATGAAATTGCTTATTGCTGTTTTCGTGATGATTTGCAGCAGCGTAGCCTGGAGCGCCGAAAAGGCGGCCCCGCTGCCGGCCGCAAAGGCGGCCCCTGCTGCGACTACGGTGCTCAAGGGGGAGATTCTCGAGGTCAAGGACGTCGAGGGCTATACCTACCTGCGGCTGAAGACGGCGGACGGCGAAATGTGGGCGGCGGTGAGCACGGCCAAGGTGAAAAAGGGTGAAAAGGTCACGATTGAAAACGTGATGATGATGAGCAATTTCGAGAGCAAGGCGCTGAAGAAAACATTTCCGTCGATAGTCTTCGGCAGCCTGGCCGGTGCCGGTGCCGGTGCCGGTGCCGGTGCCGGTGCCGGTGCCGGTGCCGGTGCTGCGGCTGCGGCGACGGGCGGGGCGCATTCCGCTGCGCCCAAGGCCGAGTTCACGGGTGACGTAAAGGTTGCCAAGGCCAGCGGTGCGGATGCGCGAACAGTCGCCGAAGTGGTGAGCAAGAACGCCGAACTGAAAGACAAGACGGTTCAGGTTCGCGGCAAGGTTGTGAAGTTCACCGAAGCGGTGATGGGCAAGAACTGGATACATCTGCGCGACGGCTCGGGTTCGGCTGCGGACAAGACGGATGACCTGCTGGTGACGACAAAGGATCAGGCCAAGGTCGGGGATGTCGTGCTGGTCAAAGGCATGGTGCGCACCGACAAGGATTTCGGCTCAGGGTATTCGTACAAGGTACTCGTCGAAGACGCCTCGCTGCAGAAGTGACCCCGGGGGCGCCGGCGCGGCGCCTCTGTCTGCGAATTCACTGCTCTGCGGGCGCCATTCCATAAGCGGGAGGCGCCCGGGAGTGGCGACCGGAATTATTCGGATAGGCCGCCTGCGGAGCCGTCCGCATAGCGCCACATCGTGTTCTTACTGTTGCAGTCGACCACTTGCCCGCAAGACGGACAGGTGGCCCGCAGGCCATCCTTGATCGCGCTCTCGAGAGATTCCAGATCGGCGAACGGGACGAGGCTGGAGAATGTCGCCCGGCAGTGGCCGCAGCGGATTCTTACATCTGAAATTTCAGTCATGACAAGCGTGCCTTCCAGGATTATTCGGCAGGGTCGATGGTCACGGTCGCGCAATGGGCGTTAATGAATCTCGCGGGTTTCCAGAAAACTGACTTCCGGGTGGCGTTCCTGGGTCATCGACAGATTGACGCGGTTGGGCGCCAGGTAGACATAGTCGCCGGCGCCGTCGAGCGCGACATTGACGCCGGCCTTGTCGGCCAGGGCGCGTATGGCCAACTCGTCGCCGCGCAGCCAGCGCGCCGTAGCGACCGGATAGGGCTCGAACATGACATCGACGCCGTACTCGAATTCCAGGCGGTGGGCGACGACGTCGAACTGCAGCGTGCCGACCGCGCCGAGGATCAGGTCGTTGCTGTGAATAGGCTTGAACAACTGGGTGGCGCCTTCTTCCGCCAACTGCTGCAAGCCCTTTTGCAACTGTTTCATTTTCATCGGATTGCGAATCTGGGCGCGGCGGAAGTGCTCCGGCGCGAAGCAGGGAATGCCGGTGAACTTGAGGTCTTCGCCTTCGCTGAAGGCGTCGCCGAGCAGCACCGTGCCATGATTCGGAATGCCGAGAATGTCGCCCGGCCAGGCTTCGTCGGTGGTGTTGCGGTCCTGCGCCATGAAGGTGATGGCGTTGTTGACCGACAGCGTCTTGCCGGTCGATAACTGCTTCAGCTTGATGCCGCGCTCGAACTTGCCCGAACAGACGCGGACGAAGGCGATGCGGTCGCGATGCTTGGGGTCCATGTTGGCCTGGATCTTGAAGACGAAGCCGGAGAATTTCGCTTCGCCGGGCTGCACCAGACGTGATTCGGTGGCGCGCGGCTGCGGGCCGGGCGACAGATCGACGATGGCGTCGAGCAGCGACTGCACGCCGAAGTTGTTGATCGCCGAGCCGAAGAACACCGGGGTCTGGCGTCCGGCGAGATAGGCCTCGCGGTCGAAACTGTGGGAGGCGCCGCGCACCAGTTCGACTTCCATGCGCAGTTCTTCAGCCTGATCCGGAATCAGTTCGTCGAGGCGAGGGTTGTCGAGGCCCTTGATGACTTCGGCCGTGCCCTTTTCCGCCTGCGGGTCGAAGAAGCTGATGCTGTCGTCGTAGAGGTGGTAGACGCCGCGAAAGCGCTTGCCCATGCTGATCGGCCAGGTCATCGGTGCGCACTGGATGTTCAGGACGGATTCGATTTCGTCGAGCAGTTCGATCGGCGGCCGGCCTTCGCGGTCGAGCTTGTTGATGAAGGTCAGGATCGGCGTGTCGCGCAGGCGGCAGACGTTGAGCAGCTTGATGGTCTGGGCTTCGACGCCGTTCACCGAATCGATCACCATCACCGCCGAATCGACGGCGGTCAGCGTGCGGTAGGTGTCTTCGGAAAAGTCCTCGTGGCCGGGCGTGTCGAGCAGGTTGATCATGCACTCGCGGTAGGGAAACTGCATCACCGAGCTGGTGACCGAGATGCCGCGCTGCTTTTCCAGTTCCATCCAGTCCGATGTGGCGTGGCGCGAGGCCTTGCGCGCCCGCACTTCGCCGGCGACCTGGATGGCGCCGCCGAACCACAGCAGCTTTTCGGTGAGCGTGGTCTTGCCCGCGTCGGGGTGCGAAATGATGGCGAAGGTGCGGCGGCGGGCGAGTTCTTGTTCGAGTTGGGACACGGCGGCAGGGGTTTCGATGCGAAGGGCCGCGATTATACGGTGCCCGCCGCCGGCCGGCTCCGGCTTCAGCCGGCTGCTTCGAAATGTTCCAGCAACAACTGCACGGTCTGGGTGCCGTTCCACTCGTTGATGTCGACGCGGAAGGCGGCGCGGATTTGATCCGGCGCGCTGTCGGCGAAATTGAACTGGATCGCGTCGAAGCGCTGATTGCCTTTTTGCAGTTTGAGCTTGAGGTGCTTGTCCTTCAGGATGCGCTGATTGAGGACGCGGAAGCTGTCGGCGAATACCGGCGCCGGGAAGGCCTGGCCCCAGACTTCCTGCTGCATCAGGCGCACGGCGTCGAGCGAGAAGTAGCCGCTTTCCAGCGGCCCGTCGGTTTCCAGCGTGCGCGACAGGTCGGCCGGCGACAACAGTTCCTGGCAGACCTGCTCGAATCCGGCTTCGAATTCGGCCAGGCGATCTTCCTTCAGCGTCAGGCCGGCGGCGGCGGCGTGGCCGCCGAAGCGCAGCAGCAGGCCGGGATGTCGCTTGGCGACCAGATCCAGTGCGTCGCGCAGATGCAGGCCGGGAATCGAGCGGCCCGACGCCTTCAGTTCGCCGGCGTTGCCGCGGGCGAAGGCAAAGGTCGGACGGTGCAGTTTCTCTTTGACGCGGCCGGCCAGGATGCCGATCACCCCCTGATGCCAGCCGGGATCGAACAGCGTCAGGCTGGCGCGGTTGCCGGCGTCGAGCGCGGCCAGCAGCAGCTCCGCATCCTCGCGCATGTCGGTTTCGATGACGCGTCGTTCGCGGTTGATGGCATCGAGTTGCTGGGCTATGTTCATGGCACGCGCGGGATCGTCCGTGACCAGGCATTCGATGCCGAGCGACATGTCGGCGAGGCGGCCGGCGGCATTGAGGCGCGGGCCGAGGGCAAAGCCGAGGTCGAAGGTGGCGGCGCGGCCGGCCTCGCGGCCGGCGACGGCGAGCAGCGCGGCGATGCCGGCCTGCATCTGGCCGCCGCGGATGCGCGCCAGTCCCTGGGCGACCAGGATGCGGTTGTTGCGGTCGAGCGCCACCACGTCGGCGACGGTACCCAGCGCCACCAGGTCGAGCAGGCCGGCGAGATTGGGTTCCGGTTGATTGGCATAGGTGCCGCGGCGGCGCAGTTCGGCGCGCAGGGCCAGCATGACGTAGAACATGACGCCGACGCCGGCCAGCGCCTTGCTCGGAAAAGCGCAGCCGGGCTGGTTGGGATTGACGATCACGGCCGCGGCCGGAATCTCGTCGCCGGGAAGATGGTGATCGGTAACCAGCGTGGCGATGCCGAGACGTTTCAGTTCCGCCACGCCTTCGACGCTGGCTATGCCATTGTCAACCGTCACCACCAGATCCGGCTGGCGGGCGGCGGCCAGTTGTGCCACTTCCAGCGAGAGCCCGTAGCCGAGGGTGAAGCGGTCCGGCACCAGATAATCGACCGTGGCGCCCATCATGCGCAGTGCGCGCAGGCCGACGGCGCAACCGGTCGCGCCGTCGCAGTCGTAGTCGGCGACGATCAGGATCCTGCGGCCGGCGGCGATGGTGTCGGCCAGCAGCGCCGCCGCTTCGCTCGCACCCTTGAGTTCTGCCGGCGGCAGCAGGGCGCTGCTGCGCGTATCGAGTTCGTCCATGCTGCGGATGCCGCGCGCGGCGTAGAGCCTTGCCAGCAGCGGATGCACGCCGCCCTGCTCGAGTGTCCAGGTACTGCGGGGAGGAATCTCGCGGACCGTGATGCGGGTTGCGTGGGTCATGCCGGCGCCAGTTCGGACAAGGCGCACGGTTTGCGCCAGAACTTCCACAGATCGCCGCGGCTGACCTGCAGTTCGGCGCTCGCGCTATCGCCCGGGGCAAGCAGGCGCAGGGCGTCGAGCCGGCCGCTGCGCAGCGCATTCACTGCGGGTAGCAGCCAGTCGGCTTCGAAGCGGGCCAGTTCGTCGCGCCAGACCAGCGCATCCCCTACGCGAGCGGGTTGTTCCAGCGCTTCATAAACCGCCAGCGGGCGGCGAGCTCCGGCCGCGGCGAAAGCGGCCGGCAGCGGGACGCAGTCGAACTGCTGCAGGCGGGCAATGCCCTGCGCTACCGGATCGTCGCTCCAGAGCAGGTCATGCGCGCTGATGCAGTCGCTGCTGTCGGGCAGGCGGCCGCCGCCCCATGGCCAGAGCGAATTCACGACGGCCTGCCCGGCGGCTTCGCGCGCGCTATTCACCGGATGGACGTGCAACAGCATCTGCGCTTCGTTGATGGCGTGGCGCCAGGGCGTGTAGGCCGCGTCCAGCGGCAGCAGCGCTGCGGCGCGACCTGTAGCCTCAGGCAGGGGATGAAAGGCCGGGGCGGGCGCAGTCAGTTTCAGGTTCCACGCCTGTGCCGAGATCACTTCCAGATGGCCGAGTCCGGCAAGAACCGGCGCCAGCGAATCGGCGAGCGCGCTTGATTCTTCATCGGTCAGCTTCAATTGCTGCGGATCATCGACGATCAGAGAGTATTGCTGGATGCTCAGTCGCACCGGATCGAGGCAAAGCCAGTCGGCGTCGCCGGGGTGGTCGTGCAGCGCAAAGCGGCGCAGGGCGGCGGCGGGAAGCGGAGTCGCCAGTCCGAGGATTTCAGCCAGCGCAGCGGTACCGGTTTGCGGCGGACGCCGCCGCAAGCGGCCGCGCCCGAGCAGGGTAGTGAAAGCAGGCAGGGGCAGGTCGTAGGTGAGGTCCGCGAGTGCCTGGCGGGTCCAGATCAGGCCGGGCACGATGAGCGTCAGCATGGTCGCATGTTAACATGGGCCAACAACCCGACAGAACTAATGAACTACGAACTCCTCATCGGTCTGCGTTACACGCGCGCCCAGCCGCGCGAAGGTGCTGCCAATCGTTTCATCTCCTTCATCGCGTTGATCTCGATGGCCGGTCTCGCGCTCGGCGTGGCGGCGCTGATCGTGGTGCTTTCGGTCATGAACGGCTTCCAGAAGGAATTGCGCGAGCGCATTCTCGGCGTCGTCTCCCATGTCCAGATCAGCAGCGAAAACGGCGAACTTGCCGACTGGGTGAAGGTGGTGCAGGGCGCGGCGCGGCATCCCCGGGTGCTGGCTGCGGCTCCTTACGTCGAGGCGCAGGGCATGCTGAGCTTCGATGGCCAGGTGCGCGGCGTGATGGTGCGCGGCATCCTGCCCGAGGCCGAAGACAAGGTGGCCGACTTCGCCCGCCACATGCGTTCGGGAAAACTTGTCCAGTTGCTGCCGGGCGAGTTCGGCATCGTCCTCGGCAGCGAACTGGCGCGCGCCTTGCGGGCAAAGACCGGCGACAAGGTGACCCTGCTGGCGCCACAGGGGCTGGTGACGCCGGCGGCCATCCTGCCAAGGGTCAAACAGTTCCGCGTGGCGGGCATTTTCGAAGCCGGCATGTTCGAGTTCGATTCCGGCCTGGCCCTGATTCACATGACGGACGCGCAAAAGCTGTATCGCCTGGATGACCGCGTTTCCGGCGTGCGGCTGAAGGTGGACGATCTGTTTGCCGCACCGCAGATCGGTCGCGAATTGCTGCGTTTTCTCGATGCGGATGCCTGGGTCAGCGACTGGACGCGCAGTCATGCCAATTTCTTCCGTGCCGTGGAAATCGAAAAGCGCATGATGTTCCTGATCCTGATGCTGATCGTGGCCGTCGCCGCCTTCAACATCGTGTCGACCCTGGTCATGGCGGTCACCGACAAGCGCGCCGACATTGCCATCCTGCGCACGCTGGGGGCCAGTCCGCAGAGCGTCATGGCCATCTTCATCGTGCAGGGCACCCTGATCGGTGCGGTCGGGCTTGCCGCCGGTGTCGCCGGCGGCGTGGCCCTGGCGCTCAACATCGATGTCGTGGTGCCGGCGCTGGAACGCCTGCTGGGAATGCATTTCCTGGCCAAGGATGTGTATTACATCAGCGAACTGCCCTCGGACCTGCACTGGTCGGATGTCGGCACCATCAGCGCGGTGTCGTTCATTCTCACCCTGCTGGCGACTCTGTACCCGAGCTGGCGCGCATCCCGCACGCAGCCGGCGGAGGCTCTACGCTATGAGTGATGCCGTTCTTGAGTGCAGTGGTCTGAGCAAGATCTTCCATCAGGGCCAGACCGATGTGCCGGTCCTGAGCGGCGTCGATTTGAGTGTCGCTGCCGGCGATACGGTGGCGATCGTCGGCGCCAGCGGTTCGGGCAAGAGTACCTTGCTGCACCTGCTGGGCGGACTTGACCAGCCGACCGCCGGCACGGTCCGGCTGCATGGCCGGGATCTGGCGCAGGTCGGCGAGGCGGAGCGCGGCCGGTTGCGCAATCAGTCGCTGGGTTTTGTTTACCAGTTCCACCACCTGCTGATGGAATTCACGGCCCTGGAAAACGTCGCCATGCCGCTGCTGATCAGGCGCCTGCCGCGCCCCGAGGCGCTGCGGCAGGCGACCGTGGTGCTGGAGCGGGTCGGCCTCGCGCATCGGCTGAGCCACAGGCCCGGCGAACTGTCGGGCGGCGAGCGCCAGCGCGTGGCGGTAGCCCGGGCGCTGGCAACCCGGCCGGCCTGCCTGTTGGCAGACGAACCGACCGGCAACCTGGATCGCAGCGCTGCCAATGGCGTGTTCGGCCTGTTGCTGGAACTCTGTCGCGAGCATGGCGCGGCGCTGATTCTGGTGACTCATGATCTCGACCTTGCCGCACGCGCCGCAAGGATCCTGCGTCTGCAGGATGGCGTGCTGGCCTGAACGTCCGGGGTTCCCGCGCCGAGCACCCGGCGGCGCCGGCTATTCCGTGTCGTCCTGGTTGCTTCCCTGCAGGGCGCGTTCGAGTTCGCTGCGTCCCTGCGGCGAAGCCATCGCAATCAGGGTGAAACCCGGCTGCAGGATGAAGTCGCTGCGCGGGTTGAATTCCCAGTCGCCGCGGGTGCGCACCGCCAGCAACACGTAGTTGTCGCTGCGCAACCGGCGCAGGGCCTCGAGCGGACGGGCCTCGAAATCGTCGGGCACCACCACCTCCTCGACCCGCAGCTTGTGCACCGAGCGCAGCATTTCGTCGAGGAATGACACGACATGGGGCCGCAGCATGGCCGAGGCAATGCGCATGCCGCCGGTGAAGTTCGGCGAGACGATGGAGTCGGCACCGGCCTTGCGCATCTTCTCCACATTGCGCAGGTCGTTGCAGCGCGCCACCACCCTCGCGGCAGGATTGATCTGCTTGGCGGTAAGGCTGCGGCTGTCGTCACCGGTCACCGCAAATACGCCTTTGGCATCCTCCAGGTTGGCGCTGATCAGCAGGTCGTCGTCCGAGGCGTCGCCCTGCAGATAGAGCATGCCCGACTTCTTTTCGGCATAATTTTCCAGAAGTTCCAGGTTTTCGTCGATGGCGACGTAGTGGTGATTGGTGGCTTCCAACTCGGCGGCGACGTTGCGTCCGACGCGGCCGAAACCGCACAGGATGTAGTGACCGTGAACCTTTTTCATCATTTTGTCCATGCGACGTCTCCGCATTGATTTGTCGAAGTCGCTGGCCAGCACCAGCGCCGTTATGCTTGAAAAGAAATAGGTCATGATGCCGATGCCGGAAAATGCCACCGCCATCGTGAACAACTCGCGCTCGGGGTGATGATAGATTTCCACGCCGGCACCGTAGCCGATGGTGGCGATCATCAGGAAAGTCATGTAAAAGGCATCAACCCAGGTCGCATCGGCTGCGGCGAAATGCTTGTAGCCGAAGGTTCCTGCCACCAGGACGGCGGAGAAGGAAGCCAGGGCGACGAGGATCGAATGCCGCGCGCGGCGCAGGACGTCGTCGTTGTTGCTTTCGTAATTCATGCGCCGGACCTCTGGCTGCGCCGTTTCCAGGCACGAACAAGATGAATCCGCCAGGCCAGTCGAACAGCGAAGTAGCCGGCGACGGCAAGTCCCGCGGCAAGCAGCAGCAGGCCCAAAGCCAGAGGGGTGCCGAGTCCGAGCATCCAGTCGATCACTGCCCGCGCCCAGTCGAGCAGGCCGTTGTCGCCGGGTTCGGGAGGGGCGACGAAGCGCTGCCGGTCGTCCGCCAGCGCCCATTGTCCGATGGCAAAAGCCACGATGTAGAGCGGCACGATGGTGAAGGGGTTGGTGTACAGCGTGGTCAGCATGGCCAGTGGCAGATTGACGCGGAAAATCACCGCGCAGATCGCCGCGCCAAGCATCTGCAGCGGGCCCGGGATCAGTCCGCAGAACATGCCCGCGGCGACGGCACCTGCTGCCGAATGGCGATTGAGGTGCCAAAGGCGCGGATGGAGGAGGGTGTTCTCGAACGGGGCGAGCCAGCGGTTGGTCCGAATCGCATCATGGTCGGGAAGAAACTTGCGAAGCAGGCGGCGCATGCCGTGATTCTAGCGGAAGTGCGGGCCGGTCGAGCTTCGTTGAGGCCTATACGATGCGTATCGAGAGTTCGCCCAGTCCCTCGATGCCACCGCTTACCAGATCGCCTTTTACCACCGCGCCGACCCCCTCCGGCGTGCCGGTAAATATCAGGTCGCCGGGAAACAGTTCGAAATACCTCGACAGATGGGAAATGGTCTCCGCTACTGACCAGATCAGATCGCCGATATCGCCTTCCTGCTTCAGCGTGCCATTGACGCTCAGCCACACTCTGCCGCTGGTCGGGTGGCCGCTGCGGCCGACCGGAACAATCGGTGAGATGGGTGCCGACTGGTCGAAGGCCTTGCCCAGTTCCCACGGCCGCCCTTTGTCGCGCAGGGCGAACTGCAGGTCGCGGCGGGTCATGTCGAAGCCGACGGCATAGCCCCAGACGTGCTCGTTGGCCGCTTCGGCGGAGATGTTCCGGCCGCGCTTGCCGATGGCGACGAC
>Ga0208376_1000495_pt1 | contig 12142 bp, 8 predicted proteins | sample CryBogmetaGMA25M_FD_184548 | JGI IMG/M metagenome (GOLD analysis project Ga0208376, IMG submission 184548) | Freshwater microbial communities from Crystal Bog, Wisconsin, USA - MA2.5M (SPAdes) | ecosystem: Environmental > Aquatic > Freshwater > Lake | place: Crystal Bog, Wisconsin, USA...
GCGCAGGACGGGACTGCAATAGCCAATCTCTCGCTGGCGACAAGTGAATACTACAAGGACAAGGCAACCGGCGAAAGAAAAGACCGGACCGAATGGCATCGCGTGGTCCTGTTCGGCAGGACAGCCGAAATCGCTGGCGAATACCTTAAAAAGGGGGCTTTGGCCTATGTCGAAGGCGGTCTGCGGACAAGGAAATGGGAAAAGGATGGCGTGGACCATTACACCACGGAAATCGTCGGGAACGAGCTTAAAATGCTGGACCGTCCGGCGAATGCTGGCAATGGCCAGCAGCAAAACCAAGCCCATGCCAACGGAAACGACGGCAACACTGGCAATGCCCGTTCTAATGGCACTCATGGCCATTCTAATGGCAAAGCTGGCCCTGCGAATGGTTCAGCCAACAAAAGCAGTACCGCCAACCGGGCGAGCAGCCAGCGTAATAACGCTGGCACCGCCCAGAACAGGGCAGCAACCGCCCGCAGTGCGCCGGAGGATTGGGGCGACGGTTTCGACCAAGAGCTTGACGTTCCGTTTTAGAATATACCATTAGCAACGCTGCAACCAACAATCCGGCAAGCCATGGACGGCAACCCATTCAATCCATTGGATTCAGGCCACGCAAGTTGATCGGCAACAGGCCGCATGACACTGTTCGTGAATCATTCCCGGCACACTTTGCAGGAAAAAAGATATCCCCAACCGCCCTGGCAACTGCTATAGTTTTCGGCCACGCGCATTTTTTGACCGACTGACAGGGGATTGAACATGTCCGAAATCGAGTTGCCGGACAAACCGGCAGGTTTTTTCCAAGACGGCTGGCCGGTCTATCGGAAAATCGTTGATAACAACTACATGTTCCACCGGGAAATTTACGGCGACATAACCAGCTTCATTGGGCAGCGCTTCCAACAACGCCCTATTTCGGTCTTGGAAATGGGGTGCGGCGATGCCAGCCAGACGGCGGAGGCACTCCGCAACTGCCGCGTATCCTCATACCAAGGCTGTGACCTGTCTGAAGTGGCCTTGGGGCTTGCAGGCCAAAACCTCCTGCCTCTCTCCTGCCCGGTCAATCTGGTTTGCACCCACATGCTGGAGGGTTTGTCACAGGTGGACGAGCCATTCGATGTCGTGTTTTCGAGTTTTGCCCTGCACCATCTGGCATACGATGAAAAGCGGCGCTTCTTCGACCTCAGCCATCGTGCGATGAAACAGGACGGGGTGCTGCTTTTGGTGGATGTGATGCGTGAGGAACATGAAGACCTTGCAGTCTACCTGGATGCTTATCTTGGCTATGCGGCCAAACAGTGGCGCGCACTGGGCAAGGAAGAATTCGCTGCGGTTTTCAGCCATGTCAGCGAAAACGATTTTCCCGAAACACTTTCCGAATACGCCGCCATGGCCGAAGCGAGCGGCTTTTCGGGGGTTGATCCTCTGAACCGCTACACTTGGCATCGGACCTTGGCGCTGGTCAACCGGTAAGCGTTGCGGAATCTTTAGGCCCTCGCCCGTTGATGTCCCATCGCAAAGCAGCGCCCCGACATGGGCCGGCAGAGGCTGAATCCGCTGGCATATCGTCGGCAGCGCGGCGGCGGGCGGGGCGGGCCTGTTTTTTCTCGTGATGGCGCATGGCTTGCCGGTGCTGTCTATCCTGGCATTGGGTGTGGCGACTTCTGGCATTATGGCCGCCTTGTCGATTTTCTGGTCCTTGCCCACCGCCTTCCTGCACGGGCGTGCGGCGGCCGGGGGCATTGCCTTGATCAACTGCATTGGCAATCTCGGCGGTTATTTTGGCCCGGTCATCCTAGGCTGGGTGAAGCAACACACCGGCGATATGGATGTTGGCCTTTATGTATTGGCCTGCGCCCTGTGTTTGGCTGCGCTGTTGGTCCTAGTCAGTAGCAAGGATGGACTTAAAAGTCCACATGACTTTAATATACCTGAAAATCCGGGTTAGAATTCTGCTGATGGCTTCACACGTTTACAAGGGGTGAAGGATAAACGACGGATATTGGGCTGTTTTCGGCAAAGAAATCACGGGGTATTTCGACTGGTCGGTCTCGACCCAATTCGGTCAGTGATGCTTTGCGAGCGAATGTCGGCAACCGTTACCAAAGCGGATGCTCGGTTTTTACGACGAATCAGCCTACGGCGTGAAGAACCTGCCGTTCGCTCTTCAGCACCCCAACCTTTTCAACTTGGCATACCCAATTCCTTTGGTACACGATTCCCAATAACAGTTCCAACACAGTGACTTTGTTGTTGTAAATTTATCTGTTATTATTATGAGTAAATTTACTCAGTATTATAAAAAATGGTCTTTGAGCGCAATGAAGCTCACACCTTGCGGCAACGCCTTGATGAATCGCCGACATTTATCATTGTTGTCGCGGGGCCTCGCCAAATCGGTAAAAGCACTTTAGTCCGCCAAGCTCTGGTCGGGAGACCCGCGCACTTCGTCGCGGCAGACCAGCCCTTGCCTGAAATTGCCGACCCTTTTTCGAGTCTATACGCTGAATCCCCGTTTGCAAGCATTTCCCTCCCCGGTGCCAGGCCAACTGCCGAGTGGCTGGCGGTGCAATGGACCCAGGCCCGCAGCAAAGCCAGGGATTTGCCAGATGGTAAGCGATTCGTGCTGGCGATTGACGAAATCCAGAAGGTCCCCCGTTGGTCGGAAGTCGTCAAAGGGCTATGGGATGCAGACCGCGCAACAGGTCTCGACATGCACGTCGTATTACTCGGTTCCTCGCCTTGGCTGATGCAGCGAGGCTTGACGGAGAGCTTGGCCGGGCGCTATGAACTAATCCGCATGAGCCACTGGTCCTACCCGGAAATGCAGGAGGCGTTTGATTATTCCTTGGACGAGTACCTCTATTTCGGAGGCTATCCGGGCAGTGCAAGCCTGATCCGCGACGAACGCCGCTGGCGTGACTATGTGCGCGGCGCATTGATCCATCCGAACATCGAAAAGGACATCCTCCAGATGACTCGCGTGGATAAACCGGCCTTGCTCAAGACACTGTTTGAACTGGGCTGCGCCTACTCCGGGCAAATCATTTCCTACACCAAGCTGCAAGGCCAATTGCAGGACGCAGGCAACACCGTGACCTTGGCGCATTATCTCGAATTGCTGTCACAGGCTGGTTTGCTCGCCGGCCTGCCCAAATACGCCGGGCAGAAACACCGCCAACGCGCATCCAGCCCAAAGCTTAATGTGCTGAACACGGCGCTGATGTCGGCACTAGCCGGTTACACATTTGCCGATGCCCGTAACGACCGATCCCACTGGGGTCGGCTGGTGGAAAGTTCGGTCGGTGCACATCTGTGCAATACCGCGTTCGACGACTGCGAAGTTCAATATTGGCGCGAAAGCCCGGACGAAGTGGATTTCGTGTTGACCAATAGCCGCAAGCTCGCTGCCATTGAAGTGAAAAGCGGCGTTAAATTCACCACACCCAAAGGGCTAGACATCTTTGCCGGGAAATTCAATGGAACCCGCCGGCTCATCGTCGGCGAAGGCGGCATCCCCCTCGCCGAATTTCTCTCGTATCCAGCTAGGTATTGGTTAGAGTAAACCTATGGCCCTAGTTCCCCGTCTCGCCCACAAGGTTGTTGACCAGCAACACCAGATTCTCGAAACCCCGGAAGCCGAAGACTTAAAAACTTTTCGTAGCCTTGCCGCCTGGGTGTTGCTGGGCGAACCGGGGGCGGGTAAGTCCACGGTATTTGAAGACGAAGCCAAAAAGACTGGTGGGCAATGGCTACGCATTGCCGAATTCATCAACGCCGACCTTGATGCTGACTTGCAAGGCAAGACGCTATTTCTTGATGGCTTGGACGAAGTACGCGCCAGCGGCGGTGTGGACAGCACCATTGTTGAGATATGCAAGCAACTAAAGCGTCTGGGAAAACCGCCGTTCCGCATCGCTTGCCGTGCCGCTGACTGGTACGGCTCGACGGATCGTGACGATCTCAAAGCGGTTTCTCCCAACGGCCAAACCACCGTGTTGTTGCTCGAACCCTTGAGCGAGGACGACATTCTCACTCTCTTGCGCGAAAACCACGGTGTAGAAAATCCGCCTTCTTTTGTCGAACAAGCCAAGCAATATGGCATTGCCGATCTGATTAACAATCCGCAAACCCTAGGTTTATTGACTGATGCTGTCGCACTGGGCAATCAGTGGCCTGGATCAAGGGATGAAACCTATCGGCTCGCTTGTGAAAAATTGGCGGAAGAAGCCAACAAGCGGCAACGCATCAAAAAGCGTGGCCAACCCCGCACACTTAAACAGCTATTAGACGCGGCGGGCCAACTCAGTGCCGTCCTGCTACTCTCCGATAAGACCGGATTCGCGCTCGATCCTGAATCAGCCGATGGGCGTTTTCCCGTTCTTGCCGACTGTTTTCCCCCCGAACTTGAATCCGCATATCAGGTAATAGACAGCAAACTGTTCCGTCCCGAATGGGAAGAACGACTCGTTCCTAGCCATCGCAGCATCGCCGAACATCTGGCTGCCCGTTGGCTGGCCCTGCGCATTGACGGTGACGGGTTGCCGTTGGGTCGCGTCCTAAACCTGCTGTTGGGCCGCGATGGACGTGCGGTCGCCGGTTTGCGCGGGCTTTACGGCTGGCTCGCATTGCGCTGCCACTCTGCCCAGACTCGTTTGATTGAGGCTGACCCGTTGACGGTGGTCATCTATGGCGATGTCAAGCCTATGCTGCTCGCCGACAAGCGACGCATTCTCGCAGGGCTGCGCCGTGAAGCGGAGCAGTTCACCGGCTTCCGGTGGGATGCGTTAGGGACACATCCTTTCGGTGCATTGGCCGATGCCGGATTGCAGAAGGACTTCTTAGCCATTCTGAACGCGCCGGAACGCGACGAGGCCAGCCAAGCCCATGTGGACTGTGTGCTGGATATTCTTGCTGAAGGCGAAGCATTGCCTAAACTTGCGCCTACCGTGTTAGAAGTCGTGCGAGATGAAACCCGTTGGCCTAGGGTCAGGCATTCTGCACTCAAGGTCTTGATCAAACTGACAGACGACATCCAAGCCAAAATCAGCCTACTAGATGATGTTACCGCCAGTCGCGTTGGCGATCCCGACGATGAACTGGCCGGGATGTTGCTGCGCCATCTTTATCCCGCCCACTTGGTTCCTGATGCATTGCTACGCCACCTCCACACGCCGAAAGACCCAAACTTAATCGGTCAGTATATTGTGTTCTGGACACACGAATTGTTGCAATGCATCCCTGTTGACCACCTGCCTATTCTGCTTGATAGACTCGTTGACCGCCAGGAATTCCAATCATCCGATCCCGATGACCGGCAAAGCCTCAACCGAATGGCAGATTCACTATTGGCTCGCGGCATCACGGATCATGGCGAGGGGATTGATGACAGGCGCCTGTTTGATTGGTTGGCAATTGGCGCTGACGAATTCGGTACAATCGAGCGGGAACAAGCGCAAAAACAAATCATATCCGCTTGGCTTGGTACGCACCCGGAACGCTATAAGGCATTGCTAGCTTTTTGCTTTGAACGGTGCGAAGGCCATAAAAACCCGGTCTGCTGTCTTCACCGCCAAGCAAACCGATTGCACAATGCGACGCCCCCCGACGACATCGGCCTCTGGCATCTTGAACAGGCATCGCTAACGACCAACGACGAGCTTGCCCGTTTGCATCTGTCCGAGGCGGTGAACGCCGTCTGCAATCAACAATATGCTGCCGGGTTGTCGCTTAAAAGCTTGGAAGCCTGGGGAGCAGCCAATCCCGAGCGGAGGCATTTACTTGATGCACAGCTAGTCTGTGAGATTCCCGAATGGCACACAAAAAGAACCAATCATAATAAAGAACGTGAACAAAAACGCGCTAAGGCCAGACAGGAACGAACTATTGGACTCACACCCCACCTTACGGCAATCTGCACAGGTACTGCGCGGGTTGATATCATGCAGCAACTCGCCGGCGTATGGGCCAGTCGGTTCAGCGACATCCACGGTAAAACTGCCACCGAACGTTTCGACAATTATTGCGAAAACGGCACGGAAACCTTGGTAGCAGCAGAGGCTGGTTTTCAACTCTGCCCTGAACGACCCGACCTGCCAACCGTCGATGAGATCATAGATGCTCATATCAAGCAAAAGGAATATTTCATTCGCCCGCCCTGCCTCATCGGCATGGAATTGCGATGGAAGACAGGTGCTAGCGAAATCGACAAACTTAATGACGAAACCCTGCGGAGGATGATTGCCTTCCGCTTAACTGAAGGCATGGGCAACACGCCAAACTGGTTTACTTATTTAGTGCAAAGTCGTCCAGCAATGGTCGCGGAGGTTTTCATCATCTACGCGAGCAAAACTCTGAAATCCAGCCGAGATTATCTTAACTGCATGTATCAATTGGAAAATGATTCGAGTTATCTAGATGTTGCCCGTATTGCCGTGCCTAGTGTACTGCCGGTTTTTCCGGTGCGGGCGCGTTTGGGCCAATTAAGACTATTGGCAACATTTATAAAAATAGGTTTGGAAAACTTCCCTGAATTCCTCCCGGCATTAATTGAAAAGAAAGCGGCATTGAAAGGGATGGACAAACCGCAAAAGGTTTATTGGCTAACCACGGCAACCCTATTGGACCCAATAAAAAATGAAGCCACTCTCTGGGGTTTCGTCGGCAAGTCCGAAATTCTAACATCTCATTTGGCCGATTTCCTGACAGAGCATTTAAAAAGCCCTCGCCAAGGCTACGAGATTTCACCAAAGATGAGTGGCAAACTGATTGAAAAACTCGCCCCTCATGCTGAAACCGAGTTGAAGTTTGGTGTTCAAGACCATACCGATGCGAGGCATCGTGGCGACCAGATTCAATCCTTAATAAACCGTCTCGGCGCGATGAACACAGAAAGTGCGGCCCAAGAAATCGACCGCCTGCTTAAGTTACCCGCGCTGAAAAAATTGAAATTCTTGTTGGAAAGTACGCGCCATCAACTCAGGTTAAGGCAACGCGAAAAGGAATTCCGCTTTCTGTCGCCTCAGGAAGTTGCCCAAGTGCTTGCCAACGATGAGCCAGCCAGCGCAGCCGACCTCGCCATGCTCGTACTCGATCATTTGGACCACATTGCCAAGGAAATTCGCCAAGACAACGACGACGGCTTCCGCGCCTTTTGGAACGTCGAAAACAAGAAAATTACCAGCCAGCGCGAAGAAAATCTTTGCCGTGATGCGTTGCTTACTCGGCTGCGTCCACGCTTGATTCCTTTAGGTGTCGATTGCCAACCGGAAAAAGATCACGCCAACGACAAGCGGGCCGACCTCAGCCTCTCATATCGTGCTGACTTCGAGCTACCCATCGAAATCAAACGCGACAGCAATCCATCCTTATGGACAGCGCTGAGGGAACAACTCATCAACCAGTACAGTATCGCCCCCCGTGCCCACGGGTATGGTATTTATCTCGTGCTCTGGTTTGGCGGTAAAGGGATGCCGCGCGTAACCGATGGTGGAAAAAAAATCAACTCCCCGCAAGAACTGCAAACCCGCCTTGAAGCGCAACTCGACCCGGAGGAGCGGCAGCGAATCTTCGTCCGGGTGTTGGATGTAAGCTGGCCGAAATAAAAATGCTGCTTCAGTACTCACGAGTGGTTTCAATATACCCATAATTTTATTGTTATGTGGTTTCCGAATGTCCGCAAAAGAAATATGCAGCCTATCAATGGTCGACTCCATTTCAATGTAACCAGACATTCGCTGAAACTGACGACTGTCTCCTGTTGGCCGACGGCTGCCGTCAAAAATCAACTCTCAACCACGGCTTCTGTGCTAGGGAAAGAAAGCATTGACATTACCCGTACACCCCGAACATTTGACGAAGTGGACATCGCGCATTACAAGCAAGCCATCGCCAAACCAGGGGCGCACACGGCGGCAATCAATGACTACCGTGCGCTGTTCAGGGCCAGCCAATCCATCACACGACCAGCATTCCACCCTTCACCTGTTCTAGGCATCAATAGTTCATAAAGACAAAATCCATTGGACACAACAGGATGAAGAGGGCTAAGCTTAGTCCAATCAGTGAAGAGTACACTATGACCACTTATTGTTGAAATGCGCTGGACCACTCCCATGCTCGGTATCTTGACCGTTCTCATCGGACTGACGGTAATGCTCTACCTGCTCCAACGCCAGTTTATCTATTTCCCGACCAGGCAAGACCTGCCCCAAATGGAACTTGAAGCCACGCAGCGGGGATTGGAGCCTTGGCTGCATGAGGGCCAATTCATCGGCTGGCAAGCACCCTACCCTGATGGGAACGCCACCGGGTCGGTGCTGGTATTGCATGGCAACGCAGGCGCGGCAATCCACCGTACCTATTTCCGCGACCTGTTCCAAAGCCCTGCACTGGATGCCCGGTTTGACGTGTACTTGCTGGAATATCCGGGGTTCGGGCCGCGCCCCGGTTCCCCGTCCGAGGCCAGCCTGTTGCAGGCGGCAGACGAGGCGATCACCCAACTGCAACAGGACCCACACAAGCCGATCTTGCTGGTCGGCGAGTCGCTGGACACGGTGGTGGCCGCCATCGCCGGTTCCCGACAACGAGATGCCGTGCGGGGAATGCTCCTGGTCACGCCTTTTCCCAACTTAGCCGTATTGGCACAGCAACATTACCCTTGGTTACCGGCTTGGTTCCTGCGCGACGGATTTAGGGCCGGTGAGGCGCTTGCGACTTTCCCCGGCCCTGTCGCGTTCTTGATTGCGGGCCAAGACGCTATCGCACCCCCCAGTTTGGGACTAGCGTTTTTTGATGGCTATCCGGGCACAAAGCGGCTATGGGTTGAGGCGAACGCCGGCCACAACAGCATCGACTACAGCCCAAACCGTGCCCTCTGGCGTGAGATTCTGACGTTCCTGACGCCTACCGGCCATGCCACGGGTCATGAATCGGTCAGGCAGCAAACCGGCTCGGTCTCCAAGACCGAGTCGGTCTTCAAGTAGTGTCAAAACAGGCTGGTTTGGGTTGGCACTGTAGGCGGCGACACTGGACGGATCAACGCTTCAGAATCGTTGCGCACACTGTTGACCGCCGTCCCCACCGGATAGGCTTGCATCCATTCGGTAGGGCAAGGCTTGAGCAACGCTTGAATGCCCGCAACATCCTTTCTGTCAGTGTCGAGCCACTGAGTGTAATCTTCCGCTGCCAAGATGACTGGCATCCGGTCATGTATATTTTTCATTAACGCATTGGGTTCAGTCACGATAATGGTGCAGCTTTCCACAATTTGACCATCATGTTCCCAACGTTCCCAAAGACCGGCAAAGGCGAAAGGTCCGGGGTTTTTCATGCTGATGAAATAGGGGGTCTTGCTGTTTTCGGTGCGGGACCATTCGAAAAACCCGTCTGTCGGAATAATGCAGCGGCGTTGGCGGAAAGCCTCGCGAAAGGCGGGCTTGACGGCGACGCTCTCGGCGCGGGCGTTAAAGGTGCTGTATTCCGTCTTGGGTTCCTTCGACCAGGCGGGTATCAAACCCCATCGCGCCAGCGAGCATTCGCGGGTTCCATCTGATACACGAATGATCGGGATGCGCTGGGTCGGTGCGATGTTATAGCGAGGGGACCATTCCGGCATTTCCTCTAACTCAAACCGGTCGGCAATCTCCGCCGGTGTGCTGCTCAGGACAAATCGACCGCACATGGCTCAATCTCCTTTGGATCGGTTGCATACCAAGCTTGCGCTGGTCATGGAAAACAGTTGCTTATGCATGGCTTCAAGTCCGTTGCAATGATTTTGATTTTTTCTGCTTTATGGCCCGCCCCATTTGCTGATATAAAGTCGCTGCCATAAAGTCTAATCCATCAGCCAAGCATTTTTTGTCTATCGAACATGAACGCCTCCCTGTCCTTTATTCGCAAATCCAAACGCGCCGCGACACTCGCCAATGTGGTCGTGCTGGGGCAGGCCGATGCCACGGCAAAACGGCTGCGTCTGCCGCTGTTCCTAAGCCGCATTTCCGCCGGTTTCCCATCGCCTGCCGACGATTATGTGGAAAGCCGCTTGTCGTTGGACGAGCATTTCGTCCCGCGCCCCGAGGCCACCTTCTTCTTGCGCGTACAGGGCGATTCCATGATCGGTGCGGGCATCCATGACGGCGATTTGCTGATTGTCGACAAATCCTTGGAACCCCGCCACGGCAGCATCGTCATCGCCGAAGTCCACGGCGAATTGACGGTCAAAAGACTATACCGCAAAAACGGCGAGATTGCCCTGTTGGCGGAAAACCCTGCCTACCGGGCTATCCCCATCTGCGGAGAAAGCCAGTTGGTCATCTGGGGGGTGGTGACCGAAGTCGTTCATACGCTGCGTTGAGGGCAAGCCCATGTTCGCCTTGGTCGATGCGAATAATTTCTATGTGTCCTGCCATCGGGCCTTCGACCCGAGCCTGAAGGGCAGACCCGTGGTGGTTTTATCGAACAACGATGGTTGCTGCGTCGCCCGCTCCAACGAGGTGAAAGCCTTGGGTGTGAAGATGGGGACGCCGTGGTTCCAACTCTACGATTTGGCGAACCGGCACGGCATTATCGCCTTGTCCAGCAATTATGGCTTATACGGCGACGTTTCCCTGCGTTTTATGCGGATATTAGCCGAATTCAGCCCGGAGCAGGAAGTCTATTCCATCGACGAATGCTTTCTCGATTTTACCGGCTTCCATTCGATTGACCTGACTGGCTACGGGCAAACCATCCGCCAGCGGGTGCTGCAATGGCTGGGGATGCCGGTCTGCGTCGGCATTGGCCCAAGCAAAACCTTGGCGAAACTGTCCAATTATGTCGCCAAAAAGCGCGATCAGTATCAAGGCGTGTTCGACTACTCGCGCCTCAGCCAACAAGAACAAGACGAACTGCTTGCCAGCATCGAGGCTGGCGAAGTGTGGGGTATCGGCCACCGCCTGTCGGAACAGCTGGCCCGGCTGGGCATCAATACGGTGAAAGACCTGCGGGACGCGGACACCAAAACCGTGCGGCGGCAATTCAGCGTCGTGGTGGAACGCACCGTGCTGGAACTGCGGGGTGTTTCCTGTCTGGATTTGGAAGAAGTCGCACAAGCGAAAAAGGAAATCGTCTCATCACGCTCGTTCGGCAAGCTGGTCGTCAAACTGGACGACCTGCAACAAGCCGTGGCAAGCTACACCGTTCGTGCCGCCGAAAAGCTGCGGCGGCAGCATAGCGTGACGGGCGCATTGCAGGTGTTCCTGCAAACCAACCCGCACAAGACCAACGAGCCGCAATACCACCCAAATATTTTGATGCCCCTGATCGAACCCACCGCCGACACCGGCCTGCTGGTCAGTCACGCGATGCGGGGACTCAAGCGCATCTACAAACCCGGCTACCGCTACCAAAAAGCCGGGGTGATGCTGATGGAGTTGAGCGATGCAAAATCCAGCCAGCCCGATTTGTTTAGCCACTTTTCCACACAGGATCGCCAGAAATCGCAGCGGCTGATGGAAACCCTAGACCGCATCAACCGGAAAATGGGGCGGGGAACCCTGCGGCTGGCGGCGGAGGGTTTCCAACATGCATGGAAGATTCGCACTGATTACCCTTCGCCCCGCTACACCACGCGATGGGCGGAGTTGCCCATCGCCCATGCAAAATGATGGCCCTCCGGTGTCTTCGCCCAACGCGTTCTGTGCCAAGGGATGATGGACCGAGACGCGCTAACCGGGATTAACCCTATCCTGTGAATACCTCTTCCGCCGTCGCGGCGGTCAAAATCCGCTCCCCCCAGCGCAAGAGGATGTCGGAGTCAGCCGACCACACACGGGTTCGGTCGCTTTCGCTCAACGTCCCAAAGCGGAGTTCCAGCTGTCGCAAGAGCAAGGAGGCTTCACCCTTTTGCAAACCTTCCTCCATACCTTCCTGACGGCCTTTTTCCGCGCCCTGCCGCTTCCATTCTTCCGTCCACTCAATGACCCGTTCAGCCAACATGCTCTGTACCTCTTGCAAATCGTTCAGGTTGCTAAATTCCACGCCCGGCACCCGGCCCGGCAGAAACACCCGCTTCAGCCAGACCGTGAACGCCCGCCGCAGCGATGCCTGCTCCGGCGATTTGAGCCATTCGATCAAGGCTGCCAGCACTTGCTCCACG
>Ga0208376_1000496_pt1 | contig 12141 bp, 4 predicted proteins | sample CryBogmetaGMA25M_FD_184548 | JGI IMG/M metagenome (GOLD analysis project Ga0208376, IMG submission 184548) | Freshwater microbial communities from Crystal Bog, Wisconsin, USA - MA2.5M (SPAdes) | ecosystem: Environmental > Aquatic > Freshwater > Lake | place: Crystal Bog, Wisconsin, USA...
CCACCCGGTTGTTCACGCCCGCATTTCCATCGAGAGCGAAGCTCGTCACCGTCTCCCAGGTTGGCGTCGGCCCATCCGTGGTCTGTAGGTGAATATAGGCTCCCTGTAGCGCATACGCCAAGGTAAAGGTGCCGATATAGACCCCGCCCCCCATCGAATTGAGGGTAATCGCTGGTGGTTGCGGGTCATCGTCCAGCGGGTAGAGATCGGCGCGCAGCCCAGTCGTCCCGGACGGCACCCCGCGTACAGTTACCTCCAGCGTCACCGAGGTGGTGGGTGTAACCTGGATGTCGGGGTGCCAGGTCGGCTGGGTCGTCAAGGTCAGGAACTCTCGTTCGGCACGGATGATCTCACAGCCAAACCGGGCCACCGTCGGCTCAAAGAGGCAAAGTTTGTCACCCACCCGCGCACCCCGGGCCAGCACTTGATCGTTGTTCGCCCGACCCAGCGGGATGAGCTGGGTGTAGTCCGCACTCGGTGCACCGTGGTCGTGCTGGAAGAGATAGGCCCGTGCGGAGAGGGTGGGCAGCACCCGCTCGCCGGTGATGTCCACCGTATAGAAGATCGGCACCGCGAGGCGGGCCGTCGGCGTCAGTGGATCCACTGAGCTGATCTCGGTTAGGGTGAGCGGCAGGCGGAGCGGCCCGGATGGCAGCGTACTCAACGGCAGGGTGGGCGGCACAAGGGTCGGGTAAAACATCTGGATGGTCGCCCAGTCCGCGCGCCCGGTGGTCTGGTTGGAGAAGGTCGAATCGCAGTCGGGACTCCATCCCGCGCTCGTCTGATACTGCCACGTGGCGGCATAGCTGTCGCCCATCAGGCCGGGGCAACTGCTGACCGCCGTAATCTGGCCGTTCTTCACCCCGACGTAGTTGTCTTCGAGGAAGAAGAGATAGTGTCCAAGCTCATGCACCAGGGTACGCGGCCAATCCTCGCTGAGGTTGCCGCTGGCGGAACCAAAGCGGTTCCAGACCGCGCCCATCCGCACCTGGCCAGGGCCATAGACGACCGTATTCAGGGCGGTCGAGTCGGTGATGACCTGCGTGGTAATGCCGCCAATCATGGCGGAGGGGCGCATGCGGTTGGAGGCGTAGATGCGGAGATCTGCGTAATCCCAGTTCTCGCGGTCGTAGAAAATGGAGACATTGCCGAAGGCAGCTTGGCCATGACTGGCCTGGAAGAGCAACTCCGAAGCGCGGGCAAGATCGGCCTGGAGCTGGCTCACAAAGCGAGCATCGGAGCGGGCGTCCCATTCTAGCGAGACGCTCAGATCAAAGAGGGCCAGGGGATGCGCCAGCGAGACGGTGATAGTCTGGACGCCAGACTGCGCGACGGTAAAGCCGCGGATCCCGGTGGGCGTGGTGATGATGTTGGTGGCATAGAGATGCACGGTCGGCGAGTAGGCGCTGGTGTAGGGGCCGGTCAACGATACCGGGGCGAGGGCAATCAGGGTATCGGAGATGGCGAGTGTGCCGCGCCCCGCCAGGAAGCCGAGCGCATTGGTGGTATAGGCCGAGGCGGTGGATGAGGGCGCAATGAGCTGCTGGTTACGCGCCAGGGTGTCATTGAGTCGGAAGACGACGGCGTCGGGCATGGGCTGGGCTGGCATCTGATCGTCCACCACGCGCACCTGGGTGCCGCGCACACGAAGGGGGAAGGTCGTGGCAGATGCGGAGGGGTACTGAAAGACCGGCACGCTATTCGGTGCAGGCGTAAGCGCCGGTAGAGCCAGCAGACGCACGATCATGTTGTCGGACGTGCCAAAAATTCCGCTTGCTAAGACATCCAGGGGGAAGACATAGTTACGCCCACCGGGTAATGTTGCTACATTCCGTAGGTCGGTTCCGGCGGCAGGGATGGCCGTATGCCACTGACCCCCTCCGTCCAGCGAGTACTCAGCTCGCACTTCGCGCACCGGGTTGCCATCCGGGTCGGTAAGAGTGAAGGGAATAGTGACAACGCTGTTCATGATACGGGCGACGGAGTAGAAGTCCGCACTGGCGACGTGTCGAACAGCGATTACTGATGGGCTTGTGGGCAATCCACGTCCACTATTTGTCCCCATGTGGTAAATCTGGTTGGGTTCATTCCCATTCCCAACTGCAAGCTCCAGGTGACCGTCGCCATCTGCATCGCCCCATGCCAGGCCATTAGTGTACCTCTGTTCCGGAGACCATGTTGAGTCAAGTACGAGTGTGCCGCCATGGTTGCGATAAAGCTGGTTTGATGAGCCAGAATTTCCAACCGCGAGGTCAAGGTCTCCGTCATTATCCACATCGCCCCAGGCTAGGCTCACCGTAGACTGTGGTGGCGGAGACCATGAGGAGTCGAGTATAAGCGTGCCATTCTGATTGTGGTAGAGCTGACTTGTACCATAATTTCCAACAACGAGGTCGAGATAGCCATCGCCGTCCACGTCACCCCAACTCAGGCTCTCGGTAAGTTTTTGCGTGGGATTCCAGAGCGGGTCAAACACCAACGTGCCATGCTGGTTGCGGTAGAGCTGATTCGGTTGGTTCCAGTTCCCGACAGCAAGATCGAGATCACCATCATTGTCCACATCGCCCCACGCCACACTTTTGGTAATCTGTGCCGCAGGAACCCATCCGGAATCCAATATCAGCGTGCCGTTCTGATTGCGGTAGAGTTGGTTCGGCTGGCCATAATTCCCAACGGCAAGGTCGAGGTCGCCGTCATTGTCCACATCACCCCACGCCACACTCTGAGTAGACTGTGCGGCAGGAATCCAGTTGGGATCAAGGACGAGTGTGCCGCCTTGATTGCGGTAGAGCTGGTTTGGCTGATCAAGATTCCCGACGGCAAGATCAGGGTCGCTGTCATTGTCCACATCACCCCATGCCGCGCTCATCGTATACCGAGCCATCGGATTCCACGTTGTGTCGGCAACCAGGACTCCACCCTGATTGCGGTAGAGTTGGTTTGGCTGCTGATCACCATTCCCGACGACAAGGTCGAGGTCGCCATCGCTATCCACATCACCCCATGCCAAGCTAGAGGTCAGACGCAGTGGTGGCGACCATGTGGGATCGCGTATCAGTGTCGTACTCTGATTCGTGTACAATTGGACAGGGTCATTACCCCCATTTCCAACGACAAGATCAAGATCACCATCACCATCCACATCGCCCCATGCCAACTGGATGGCATATCCTCCAGCAGGTGACCATGTAGTATCAAGTACCAGCCTCCCGTTCTGATTGCGGTAGAGCTGACTTGCTGTTCCACCGCTGTTCCCGACAGCGAGGTCGAGGTCGCCATCCCCATCCACATCACCCCACACTACGCTCCGGGTTGATTGTGCTTGTACTGGCTGAAACCATAGAGAGTCATCGAGGGCTAGGACACCGTTCTGATTACGGTAGAGCTGGTTTGGATGTTTTGAGTTCCCGACGGCGAGGTCGAGGTCGCTGTCCCCATCCACATCGCCCCACGCCACACTGACGGTATTCTGTGCAGCAGTAGCCCAGGGGGTAGAATCGAGGATGAACGTCCCTCCCTGGTTACGGTAGAGCTGGTTTGGCTGATCCCAGTTCCCAACGATGAGATCGAGGTCACCATCCCCATCTACATCGCCCCACGCCACGCTTCTGGTATGCTGTGCAGCAGTAGTCCAGGGGGTAGAATCAAGAACGAGCCTGCCATTCTGGTTACGATAGAGCTGAGTCGGCTCATAGAAATTTCCGACCACAAGATCAAGGTCGCCATCGCCGTCCACATCGCCCCATGCGAGGCTTGTGGTAGATCGAGCTGCTGGAGTCCAGGTAGAATCAAGGACGAGTGTGCCGCCCTGGTTACGATAGAGCTGATTCGGTTGCTGGTAGACCGAATTGACCTGATCCCAATTTCCGACGGCGAGGTCAAGGTCGCCATCTCCATCCACATCACCCCACGCAACACTCCAGGTATTTCGTGGCTCAGGATTCCACGTCGTATCAAGGACGAGTGTCCCACCCTGGTTTCGATAGATCTGGTTATGATCTTGGCCCTGTAAATAGTTTCCGACGGCAAGGTCGAGATCGCCATCGCCATCCACATCACCCCATGCCACGCTGCTGGTATATCTATATGATGTCTGGGCGGACCACGTGAACTCCAACGGGCTGTTTGCCGCGTGGGCGATGGGCACCGCAATCAGTGCTGGTGGATTAGGCAACAGCGACAGTACCACCACCAGTATGACAAACAGCGACATAGCCAAACGTGTTCGTTGGGATATCATCGCGATCCTCCTTGGGGATTTTGGATTTCAGATTGCAGATTGCCGCAGACGGAACACTATCGGCTATCGACCAGTAGTTCCCGATGCGCCGCCACCTGCTCCAGAAACTTCTTCTGGGCCTCGGGGTCGGCGATCTGATCGGCGTAGGTCAGCAACTCGGCGCGGGCGCGAGCCAGCACCGCCGGGGCGCGGGGATCGCTGTTCGCCCGCAGCGCCTGGTGGCAGGCGAGGTAGACCAGCATCGGCTCCTCTGCCCCGTCGAGCGTGCCGCCCTTCAGATGTGTCAGGATCTCCTCAACCAGGGCCAGGGCACCCGGCGCATCGCCCTGTGCCAAGGTCACCCGCGCCAGCCCGGCCAGGGGTTCGGCCACCATCGCGGGCGAACTGACTTCACGCAAGATGACAGCGGATGCCTGAAAGTCCTGGGTCGCTGCCGCTAGATCGCCTCGCGCCAGAGCCACATTGCCTAGCCCGCGCCACGCCAACCCTACAAGGAAGCGATCACCCAGCGCCTCGGCCAGCGCCCGACTCTGCTGATAGGAGGTATGCGCGCCGACATCGTCACCCTGTCCTAGCGCGATCAGACCCAGGTTCCCGTAGGTGCAGGCCATCTGCTGTCGGTCACCAATCTCGCCAGCCAGTGCCAGACTCCGTTCACCTGCGGCCCGTGCGGCAACATCATCGCCGAGTTTATGTCGCATGAAGCATAGGTTACCCAACGCTCGCCCCTCAATCCAGCGGTCGCCAATTGCCCGCATCGCGGTCAGGGATTGATCGAGATAGCTAACCGCCATCGCCGTCTGCCCCTGCTCATCGGTAATTGACGCCAGATCGGTGAGCGCATACCCTTCCAACCGCCGATCCTCGGTCGTACGGGCAAGAGCAGCACTTCGTTCGAGATATGTGCGTGCGATCGGGTAGTGACCCTGATTCGCTGCCACGTTGCTGAGCGCATTCAGGGTTACACAGAGTTGCTGCGTATCGCCGAGCGCCTCGGCCATCGCCCGGCTTTGCTCCAGACTTGCCTGTGCTGCCGCATAGTCTCGCTGGGAGTAGAGCGCCCAGCCCACATGCCAGTACGCAGTCGCTGCGTGATGCGGCAGGTCGGCACCTAACGCCAGACTGATCGCCGCACGGGCCGTGCGTTCCGCCACCACAAAATCGCTCATGATGTTTGCGTAGCGGGCCTGACGCAGGGCTATCTCGGTACGGGCGGCAGGGTCATCCCACTGGTCGCTGAGTGCCACGAGCGTAGCCAGATCCGTGTGCTGGGCCTCGCGCTCACCACAGAGTGCGTAGATTTGTTCACGGGCCAGCAGCAGTGCGTAGCGATCTCCCACGTCATCGGGCGGGGCTAGATCGAGTGCCCGGCTCAGGTAACTCATGGCCGCTGCGTTGGCATAGCGCGCCGCTGCTGCCTCCCCCGCTCGCCGCAGATATTCACGCTTCTTCAAGAGGTTATTGCTCTGCTCGTAGTGGTAGGCCAGTACGTCAAGCAGTGCGTCGGCGTTGGCCCCAACGTGCTGCTCCACGTAGCTCGCCAGTTGCTCGTGCATCGCCGCCCGCGTGGCCGCTCCCAGGCTCTCGTAGGCCACCTCACGGGTGACAATGTGCTTGAAGAGGTAGGCCAACTCTGGCTCAGGCGTGTCCAGCGGCGTCAACTCACGCTCCGCCAGTTCCGCCAGTTCCGCCGTGAGTCCCGTGGGTGGGGCCAGACGAGGAAAGGCTCCGTGCAGCCATGCCACCAGGAATCGTCGCCCGATGACGCTTGACGTTTTAAGGATTACCTGCTGCTGTCCGCTGAGCTGATCGAGTCGGCTTAAGATCAGGCGGTGTAAGCTGTCCGGCAGTTCTGTGTCTCTGAGACTCGCCAGTTCGCGGGGGTCAATATCCCGATCATGCAGGTAGTGGAGCACCTCCTCCAGATAGAAGGGGTTGCCCTGGGTACGCTCTATCAACTCCGCGATAAGCTCGGTCGCCAGCGCACCATCCCGCGTAGGGAAGAGCTGTCGCAGCTTCGCCCGAATCAATTGCTCGATTGCACCATCGTCAAGGCCCGGAAGACTGATGTGCGTGAAGTTCGGTACCTCCACAATTCGCACGTCCCACGCCTGATCCGAGTCGAGTGGGCGATAGGCCAGCACCAGCAGCACCGGCAGCATCGAGATTACCTGCACCAGATCGGCCAACAAATCGGCTGATGCGGCATCAATCCAGTGGGCGTCCTCCACCACGATCAGCAGTCCGCCGCCTGTGCCCTGGGTCTCGCGGGCCATCGCCATCAGGCAGTCACGCAGAAGCGCATGCAACGCCCCCTGGCGATCCTTTGGCTCCAGGCTTTGGGTAAAGTCATTCTCGGGTAAAGAGAGCCCAAGCAGCGGCCCCAGAAGGGGGATCGCGTCGGTACGCTCAGGTACCCAGCCCTTCACACAGTCCTCCACCGTGCGGATCTGCTGCCGTAACGATGCCGTCGGGTCGTGATGAAAGATCGCCTGCCAGATCACCTGCCAGACGAGGTAGGGGCTATGTGTACCGGTAGACAGGCACGCGCCGCCGTAGCCGATCATGCCGCGCTGATAGGCCATCCGGATCACTTCGGCGACCAGACGTGACTTGCCTAGTCCCGCCTCGGCAGTGATACCGAGTACGTGGCCACGCCCAGTCAGCACGTGATCGAGTATCTGGCGGATCTGGGTGATCTCGTCTGCCCGACCGACCATCGGCAAGGTGTAGGTCGGCTCATGCAGACGCACGGCGCGTTCATGGCGCAGACCGCTCACGCGGAAAACGGATTGGAGTTCAGCTTTGCCCTTGAGCTTAACGGGTGGACGTGATTCACACACAATGGTCGTGCCCACCGCAGCCTGAACATGTCCGCTCACCAGGATCTCGCCCGGTGTGGCCAGTCCCATCAGCCGCGCCGCGAGGTTCACCTCGTCGCCCAGGATGCCGTAGGTGCGGCGGCTGGTGCTGCCATAGGCACCGCAACGCATCACCCCCGTGCTGATGCCGATCGGGAGCGGGGGCATGCCATTGGCATCGGCGACCTCGTGTGAGAGGGCGAGGGCGGCCATCACTGCTCGGCGGGCATCATCTTCGTGGGCCACGGGCGCGCCGAACGCGCAGCAGAGGTAGCTACCTTTGTCGCCGATCACCACCTGAAGCAGCGCACCGTTATCGCGAACCAGGATGTTCTGTACCGCACGGACGAAGGTATCGAGTCGGGCGTGAGCAGTGGGGTCGGTGTCATAGTCAATCCCGCTAAAGCGCAGGAAGAGGGCGACGGCAGGGCGCAACTCGGTGAGAAAAGCCCCGTACCCCGCCCTCTCACGCGCATAGACCGCTGGCAAGAGCCAGGGACGCAGCACCTCGGGTGTCAGTACGTCCGCCGACAGTACAGGCCACGGCGAGGTCGGCGGGATGTCGGTGAGATCATGCAGCGGGGCAAACTGCTCGCCCGTCTCGGCGTCCTCGCGCCACGCACCGATAGATACCGCCGCACCCAACTCCGCCACACATGCGGCATCCAGCACGATCTCGCCCGCCACCGCGTGGTGTTCGGCGGTCGCCACACGGGCCACCGTTGCCCCCGCCAGCAGATCCAGCATCTGGATGGCCGGGTCGCCCGCCACCATGCGGCGAGCGGGGCCACACGCCACGGCAACCTTCAGGGCGAGGCTGCTGTGGATGTCCCCCGGCAGGACGATCTGCGCGAAGACGGCCATCGCCCGCTGCACCCCCACGGCGCAGGCGACGGCACGCCGGGCAGCCGGGCCGTCGGCTGCGTCAAACCAACAGGTAATCGCATCGCCGGCAAAGCCGATCACACTGCCGTGATAGGCATCAACCTGGGCGATGAGGGCATCGTAGGTGGTATTGATCTGGTCGGTGAGGGCTTCGCTGCCCTGGCGTGGGCCCAGGGCGAGGCGCAGCGCCTCGGTGAGCGGGGTAAAGCCAGAAATATCGGCAAAAAGGGCAGCCCCCTCCGTGCGGTCGGGAAGGGGGGCACCGCACGCCAGAGCGTGGCAGCGATCCTGGGGAATGTAGGCGGCGAGAGGGTTCATACGACACTCGCTGTTCATCGTCAAGATGACGGTGATGCGAGTGCATAACGCATGAGCAGGAATGAGCAGGGGAACGTCGGGAGAACGTCGGAGGAATGAAGATGACCGCGATGGCATCACCAGACCTGAATTAGGGTACAATCATAGCACATTGTCTGATGTGAATAGTGAAATATATGTCACTTATAAAGACGAGATGCGCAACAAAATAAGAATCGAACACCGATTCCGTCACCGGCGGCGTGCGAATCATAACTGTACCGAAAATCTACCTTTTCGGATGAAGTATCCGCTGCACACGCATGTTATCGGTCGAGTTCGCCCCAATAACCCGACCATAACTCGTCCGATAAGGAAACTCATCCGATAAGATCGGCCATCATCGTATCCTCGCCTGAACTACGCCCGAATGATCGTGATGATCCGCCCGCTCGCCGTGACTGTTACCTCTGTCCGGGTGCGCTCGGCGATGGGCGGCTGACCACGGCGCTGGTCGAAGATGATCAACCAGCCAGTGGTCAGATCGAGCCGAGCGAGGTAGCCCTCTAGCTGCGGCAGCCCATCCGTGATCGGGTCTGGCCGACGATCACGCCAGACTTTCACCTCCATCCCAAAAACATCCGCGCCGTGGCGTAAGCACAGGTCCATCCGGTCGCGGCCAATGGCATACTCCCGGTCAATCGTCCCCCCGCCGTTCGCGACTCGGTGCAGGAAGGCCATCAGCACCAGATGTGGCGCGATCTCTGCGTAGGGCGACGTGCCCAGCAATGGCTCGCCATGCTGCCGCCAAAAGGCTAGGAATGCATCGAGAAGCAGCGGTGCCGCAATCCGCCCCTCGGGTGTCAGCCAACTGGGGCTGATCGTGGGCAGTGATGCGATAGCAGTGCTTGCCAAAACGCGTGGCAGAACCTCATGATAGATCGGATTGGCGACGACCAGGCCGCCACCCGGCTCCAGACGCACGAGTCCCAGATCCTGGACAAAACGCAGATCGTCGGGCGGAATATCCCCCAGGGACTGGCCGGAGAGCATGGGTTCAATGATCGCACGCACGCGAGGTTCGCGCAGCCGCTCGGCGAGACTATCCAGGTGGGTGCCTTGGCGCACAATCAGCACCTCTTTGGCCTGATCAATCAGCGCCGGGGTGATAACCTGGGTGCGGTCAGGGGCAAGTTTTTCAACCGCGACTTTGGCCAGGGCATTGACCAACCAGGGCTGGCCCTGGGTGAGTGCAAAGGCATGTACACTGGCTTCCGGGGTGAATATCTGGCCGGTGTCGGCGGTATGTTGACCGTAGAGCGTGGCGACATCGGCTTGATCAAACGTGTCGAGCGTGAGCGAACTCGTTTTGATGTTGAAGGGACTGGCGGTGGAGAGGCGGGCACTTTCGCCCGAAGCGACCTTGTAATCCCGCACATCGCGGAGGCCGATCAGCGCGAGCGCCCAAGGAAAGGCGCGTGGTCGTCGCGGAAAGCCTGCGCGGAGCTGTCGCAGCACCGAGATGAGCGCCGCGTCCTGGAGCGCATCAATCTCATCAAGGAAGACCACCAGCGGTCGTGCGGAGGCGGCGGCCCAGGCGCGGAGGGCCGACCCGATGCGCGCTCCTGGCTCGGCCTCTGGCCAGGGTGGCGGATGCAACGCCACGGGTAACTGCCACGTCGCGGCGTCATGCCAATCACCAAGGATGGCACGCTCCGCCGCACCAGGGTCGTCATTGAAGGCGGCCCCAACCTCCATGGTCAGCAACACCGCCGTATAGGTTTCCGCAGCGGTCAGCGCCCGCGCCAGCGCCAGCATGGCAGTGGTTTTGCCGCTTTGGCGAGGAGCATGGAGAACGACGTATGCCTGCTGGGCAATCAGGGGCATGACATTCGGCAGACGATCCGTTGCGGGCAGCATGTAGTGAATATCAGGCTGGCATGGCCCCGCAATGTTGAACCAGCGTGTCATACGAATGACCTCATAGCCCAAGGGTACGCGGCCTCAGTATAGCACGTGTATCGCGTCAGAAAGGGTAAAACGCAGTAGAGCAGAAGTCACGCTGCCACGCAGAGCGAAACAAGAGTCTTTGCGTCTTTGCGTCGGACGTATGATGATGTGACGCAAAGACGCAAAGACGCAAAGAAAACGAAGACAGTGTACCTTCCGTCGCCCACACTGTCTGGGGCCGCTGGTTAGCGCTGGAGGAACGGCAGGCACACATTAAACCCGTTGCTGAGCGCCATCGGCACGGTCAATGGGTCGCTGCGGATGCTCTCATTGCCACTGCGGTCGTAGGCGCTCAGCGCCACCGCCCAGTTACCGACCAGGAACACGCCCCACTGGATGTACTCTGCGCCACCCCCGGCTCGCGGTAGTAGAGCTGGTAGCCGGCCAAGGAGTTGCGCCACACGATACACATCGGCAGATCTGAAATACATACTCGCCACCACGAGGGCGTCCCCATGCCTCAGCGACGGTGAGTACGTATGTCAGATCTGTCACCGCACGACCGTGGCGCGAGACCCTGGCAGATCTCTATCAGCGGATAAAGTGGCGCAGATCGAGCCGACGGGTGCTGATGGTGGTAGCGGGACATGGAGTCGCGCCTCGCTCTCACATCGACCCATCTGGATTACGTACCTGCCTCCAGTGAGGCATGGGTACGCCCTCGCGATGACGGATACGCAGTTCAGATCGGCAACCGCAGTGGGATGGCGCGAGACCCTAATCTCTTATTTGGCACAGAGTCAGCTTACATGTACTAAATTAGGAAGCGATGTTCGGTCAGAATTCCAAATCCTATACTCTGAACGGCTCATTCTTAGACATTTCTTAAAAGAGTATTTTGCCGCATCACTATGCGGAAATTTACACCACAAGAATGTCCACGAACGAGCCGCTCAGAGTATACGGTGAGTTCTTAATTCAGGTCTGTCGATGTAATAGCGAGGTACTCCTCATTGTCTGTGATCTGGCTTACGGGAGAATGGTTCCACCTCCAAAGTTATCGAGGACGGCCGCGTTGGCGTCTATCGTCCAGAGCCCGATGTAGCCGGTCGCCTTGGCGTAAGTCCAGGCGCTGGCGTCACGGGTGGCGAGCAAACGGTCGTTCTGATACACCTGCACGTAGCCGGTCGCGCTTACCCCGGCTCCCAAACGGTCACCGGCCACAAACTTCACGGGGATGGCCGCCCCGCGCTGTCGCCACCCCTGCGCTTTGCTGTACGTCCACACGGTTACCTGGTCACACTTCGGGTTATACCAGACCTCAAGAACACCACTCGTCCAGTCGGTGTTGCTTTGCGCCTTGAGAATGAGATCAAGCTCCCGTGCCGACGCATCAATCGTGTTCAGGGTGACGTATGCCTCCTGGTTGGCCTCGAAGCGCGTGCTGCGCCAGAAGATGGCGCCACCGCTATTCACATCAAGCTGGTTACTCGCAATGCGGTAGCCAGACGTAGACCCGCCCCAGCCACTCCCCATCGTCCCGTTGTTTCGGGTAAAGCTGTCCAGCATCGCCGTCGAGGGAAAACCTGCCGATGGCGTGGTGGTCGGAGTGGCGGTCTTCGTCGGAGAGGCGGTCTTCGTCGGAGAGGCAGTCTTCGTCGGAGAGGCAGTCTTCGTTGACGTAGCCGTTGGCGTGCTGGTCGCCGTTGGCGTACTGGTCGCCGTTGACGTCGCCGTTGGCGTGCTGGTCGCCGTGGGCGTGTTGGTGGGCGTTGACGTCGCCGTTGGAGAGGCGGTCGCCGTTGACGTCGCCGTTGGCGTGGTCGTTTCAGTCGGCGTGGCCGTTGGCGTGCTGGTCGCCGTGGGCGTGTTGGTGGGCGTGTTCGTTTCGGTCGGGGTGGCCGTGGG
>Ga0208376_1000499_pt1 | contig 12090 bp, 14 predicted proteins | sample CryBogmetaGMA25M_FD_184548 | JGI IMG/M metagenome (GOLD analysis project Ga0208376, IMG submission 184548) | Freshwater microbial communities from Crystal Bog, Wisconsin, USA - MA2.5M (SPAdes) | ecosystem: Environmental > Aquatic > Freshwater > Lake | place: Crystal Bog, Wisconsin, USA...
GGATGTGCAAAACGGGGGCAGTGGGGAAAGAGGGCGGGCTGTAGGTGCGGAGGATTTTGCGGGCATGGCCTAAATTCACGCCTTGGCGGTGCATCACGAAGTCGATCACGCTGCCGCTTGCGTTGGCATGGACTGAAAAGAAAACCGCGTGGCCGTCCTCTCCGGTGGCGATGATGATCTTGTCGCCGTCCGCATGGCGCATGACAAGGCTGGATCGGCTCGATTCCCTGCGGTCTAGCGCGTAGCCGTAGGATGCGGCCAGTTCGCCTAGGTTCAAGCCCTTGAAGTGTTCAAGCTCCTCGTCCCTGCGCATGTCTCCCTTTCCCTACTGCCCGTCTTTTGCTTTTCGCTCTTGCCTTTGCTCTTTTCCTAAAAAGCCGCTCTTGATCTTGGCTCTTGATTTGTTGCCGGTAGGATTAGCTTGTGCTTGGGGCTTGTCAATCGGGGTGTGGGGCTTGCCCCACCCAAAAAAAGGTTGTGAGCGAAGCGAACTCCTTTTCCTCGATTTTTTCGGTTGTTTTGGTCGCTCTTCTTTTTATTAAAAAAGGATTAAAAGAAAGATTAGCAACTTTTTAGAAATTTAAATAAGTTATTGATTTTAATAAAAAAAAACGCTATTCTGTGGACTATAATGTGCATCGTAGACCGTGCTTTATGTGCATCGTAGACCGTGCTTTATGTGCATCGTAGACCGTGCCTTGTGCATCGTAGACCGTTACTTTGTGCATCGTAGACCGTTACTTTGTGCATCGTAGACCGTTACTTTGTGCATCGTAGACCGTTACTTTGTGCATCGTAGACCGTGCCTAATTATTGCCCTTTTGTTGTGGTACACGTTGAACGGTTACGGTATCGCCCTCGATGTTGTAGCTTTCTAAAAAGCCAATTTTAACGAGTTCATCCAATGCGGTACGGAGTTGCCTTTTGAAACTAGCGGCTTGTGTATTCCGACTTCCAGTCAACCGGTGTAATGTAGCTATCTTTACAGGGTAAGGCGTTCTGTGACTACTGTAGTAAGCATGAAGGGCTTGGGCTAGTGGTTTTTTCCTTATCTGTGTTCGCTGTTTCCAATCTATCGCCGTCCATGTGTTTTCACTATAAAGTCGAATTAATCGGCGGTTTAGTTTTATGTTGTAGTGGCTGGTTAATTCATCCTTTGCGCCAGACTCAATCAAAGAGCCAAAATAGGTTCTTCCGTCGTGGTTTATTTCAACGGCGCAAGCAGTTAGGCGAATAATTCCAGAATGTAAGTCTTGATGGTTTTTCCCTCCCGTTGGAAGCCCTAGCGATTTTAGAATACCGTATGCCGTAAAGCTACATACATCGCCTAGCGGGTGTGACTTTGCTAAATGAACGAGGGTTTCCCATAATGTTAAGTCTTCCTGATTGAGTTGTAATCCTGTGAATTTAATAATTATTCCGTGCTGACTAAATAGCGTAACTTCCCTCAAATATTGGCGGTCTTTACCTTGAATAGCTGAAAACAAAGCTGACCGTAGAAAACTATTCGGCGTTCCGCGTTTTGATTCAGTCCATAGGGGAAGCTGTATTATCATGGTGGCTTCCCTTTGTTGCGCCGCTTCCCTCATTCGCTCAATGCTTGCAATGGTTCGCATATCTATCATGGTATCCTCTCGCATATTTTCCAGCTTAAGCTATTTGATCTCGTCCATAATGTTCAAACAATAAATTCACGGCTTCCACCATCAAGGCTTGCTGAGTCTTATCCTGTTCTGTGCCTATGTTGGTTAGCTGTTTTTCTGCGGCTTCTGTGAGATAAACAAGTTTCCCGCGCTTGCCTATCCGTGACGCAACGCGGCTTGTTGTTTGCGCTACTGTGGGGGTATTTGTAAGTGTTACTTTTTGCGGGGCAACTGGCGGGGCAAAGATACCTTGCAGGTCGGCGGTCTTTTGTGTTTTTGCCATAATGATAAACTCCTATCATGTTAGTGTGATAATTTGCTTACATGATAACATGTAAAAAAGCTATCATGTTAGCGTGATAGCTTCAACCCTTCTCGGATGCAATCAAAAAGCGCGGCAATCTCTTGCGCCGCCTTGCCTTCGGGGTCATATTCATGCACGGCACGGCATCCCGTTAAAGCATCATCAAACGCTGTTCGACGATGAAGCACGGGGGGCAAAACATTGATCCCCTGCCCTTGAATAACGGTTTTCGCCTTTTCTGCCTTACTTCCTACGGGCGGCGCATGATTGATGACAACGGCGGCGGCGGTATTGGATAGCTTGGCAATCTCGGCGGTTGATATAAGGGCTTTCAAGTCAAAACGCGAAGGGCGACAAGGCATTAAAACGAAGTCGGCAAGCTTCGCGGCTTGCGCCGCATCTTTGTTAGAATGGGGGGCTGTATCAATAATCAGAAACTTAACCCCCTTATCCTCGACCAATCTTTTAGCCTTGGCTAATTCACTTTCTTTTGAGCGGATAAACTCTAATTTAGGGCTTTGTGGGTCGTTTTCGGTGCGACCTTGATTCCAGTCATACGCGCTACCTTGCGGGTCAAGGTCTATGACGGCGGGGCGGATATTTTGAGAATGAGCGTAAGCGGCAAGATGAACAGCTATTGTGCTTTTTCCACTCCCGCCTTTCTGGGCAATGATCGCTATGGTTTTCATCGGCTTGCCTTTTAGTGCGTCTAACGTGTAAGACTGTTAGCACGGTTACATGATAAATTGTTATCACTCTAACGCGCTAGATATTTATCTGTCAATGCCTATTCCTTGGTGAGTACCTACAACCGGCTTGCAATCCAAGCATCAATGGCCTTGGCCGCGTCTTGCATGATGCGGTCAAAGGCCGCGAAATCGGGGCGGGGGTCGATCCACTGGAAGCCAAAAATGTTGAGGCTGTCCTCGCCGCCGCTGCCAGCGTCTTTCCAACATGGGACGGGCGGCGCGGGCATTTCGCCCGCGCCGGTCGTCCAGTAGGCGACAAAGCGGGGCGGGGCTTGGTGCGTCACCATGCCCCGCCCTTCCGCATCGCGCTCAAAACGCCAGTTCAAGTTGTCCACGGGGTTCGCCCTTGGGTGCGGGGGTGGCGGGTTTGCTTTCCGGCTCTGGGTCTGGGGTCGGCTGCGGTTCCGGTTGCAGTTTGTGTAGAAATTCGGCGGCGCGTTGGGCATGGGCGGCGGCGCTGAAAATGGCGCGTTTGTCACCCTTGAGGACGGTTAGCCAGTTGGCAATATAGGCGGCGTGGTCTTCGCGCACTTCGGGGGTCAGGCCGAGGTCGGCGGAGAGAAACGCGCTTCCCAGTTCCGCCACCAGTTCCTCCATGGCGTAGCCTTCATCCCCCCATTTTTTGCGGCCAAAGTCGCGGTTTAGGCGGGTGGGGTGGCGCGTCCAGTGGGTGGTTTCGTGCAAGCGGGTTCCATAGTAGCTTTCAGGGTCTTTGAAAAACTCGAACGGGGGCAGGGTCACTCGGTCTTGGTCGGGGGAATAAAACGCCCGATTGCCACGGTGGACGATGGCCGCGCCGGTGTTGGCTAGAAACTGCTCGGCATGGTGGATGCGCTGGGCGGGGTCGATCTGCGGGGCTTGCGCCGTGGCGTAGTAGTGGGCGGGTAAGTTGTCGATCTGTTCGACATTGAAAACCGTGTAACCCTTCATAAAGGGGATTTTATGCTCTTCGTCTTCGTCGGTTTCGTCGTTGTGTTCGGTCTTGGTGAGGGTGTTGGCATAGACAACCGAGGAACCCTGCTCGCCTTTCCGCACATTCCCGCCGAGTTCCTGCGCTTGCTTAAAGGTCATCCAAAGGGGTGCGCTGTAGCCTTTTCCCTCGGCTTCAACCCACAACACTAAAACATTGATGCCGGAATAGGGTAGGCCGTTATGGCGTAGCGGGCGGCTTATCTTCCCTGCGGCGTGTTCGGCGTTCCAAGGTTTCAGCCAAGGCCGTTCGCCTTGTTCAAGCACGGCAATAATTCTGTCGGTGATGCGGGTATAAACGTCCGTGGTCATGGTCATATTCCTTTCTGATTTCACTATCTAGGGGGCAACAATAAACCGGTCAAGGGTCAGGGGAAACCCGCCCAAGGCTTCGCCCTGGGCGGGGTTTCCTTGCCGTCCTATTTATCCAATTCCCTAATTCTTAGCTCGTCTTCGCTAGGCTGCATGTCGCCACGCGCTACGGCTTCCTCACAGTCTTTGCGATAGTCGGCCAACCCTTCCTCTGCATCCGCGAATGTCGGAAATAGCACCGGCTTTCCCTCCTCATCTTGCCAGCAGTTAATCCATCCATCGGCAAGCGTATAGGTTTGCACTTCATACAGGGCGCATTCCTCCCCTCTGGCTTTGGCATCGGTAAAAGGGGCTGTGGTGTGGCGGGTCGTTGCCATTTTTTGCCCTCCTTGAGGCTTTTGTTTATTGGGTGCTTGCACTGCGCAAGCACCCCTGCCTGTCGGCGAGACTGGGGGGGCAAACGGAAAGCCCCTTCGCGGGGAACCAAAAAGCAAGGCCGTCTTCGCGCTGGCGAAACGGCCTTTGTCTGTTTGGGCGGAAGGGGCTTGTAGTGCGCGGGGGGCAAAGCCCCTAGCCCTTGCGCAAGGGGGCGTCACCGGATGGCCGAGACAGCCCCCTTGCTGGCTCGGTGCGCGTAGCGCATAGCACCCGCCCGCCGCTTGGCGGTTCGCCAAGGTTTGTGATTATTGGGCGGTAGGGAAAGAGGGGGTTCTTAACGCGGCGGCAATAAAATTGACTATAGCTTTACGGCACCTGCAAACTAAAGGCATTACCTTGGTCGTGCGCGGCAACCACGCTGATATGCGCCTTGGGGTGGTCGCTTGGCTTGTCCCTAACGACAATATCAACATCTTGACCAAGCGACATCAGACAGCGAAGCAAACGATCCGTTGAAAATCCAGACAAACGCCCCCGCACCAAGGCGGAAACCTTTGGTTGGTCAAGCCCCATAAGTTCGGCGGCTTCACTCTGGCTTAGGGCTTGTCGTTCAATGATTTCCGCTATCTGCTGGGCAAGCCTGACACGGGCTAAGGCTTCCTCGGCATCTGGTCGCCCTAGATCGGCAAAAATGTTGCCACTGCTGGCGTAAACGGGTATTTCTTCGTCGTGTGTCTTGTTCATGGCTTTTCCCCCTTGGTTTTGGCAACCCATGCCGTGTAGTGAGCCTCAGCCCGTTTCAGTCGCGCTTTAACAAGCTCTATCTCCTGCCTCGGCGTTTCGATCCCCTTGCGTGATTTTTTCTGGAATACATGCAAGGCATAAACGGCATTGGCAAACCGTACCGTGTACACGGCGCGGTAAGTGTTGCCGTCGAAGTCGTCCACGATTTCCAACACTCCAGCACTGCCGAATCCTTGCAGTGGCTTTGCGTCGGGTGACTTCCCGCCGCGTTGCGCCCAATGGAGCGCGTACCCTATGAAGCTTTGAACCTCGTCGGGGCAGTCTTTCAGGTCGCTCAAACTGCTTCCAATCCAAAACAGCGGCTTGTCGGGTTTGTTTTCTATCATCATGCCATATATGGCATAAACAATAGCGGATGTCCAGAAAAACCGTCGTACTGTCTAAAAAACGATGGTTTTTTAGACAAAAAACAAATTCGGTAAAAACAAAGGCTTGCGTGTCTAATAATTTTGTCTAAAAATGAGCGCATGAAATACGGCTATGCGCGAGTCTCAACCGACGATCAGAAAGCGGATTTGCAGATTGCCGCCTTGAAAAAGGCGGGCTGTGAGCATGTCTTCACCGATACGGCCAGCGGTTCGGCTAGCAAGCGGCCAGAATTGACGCGCTGTCTTGCCTCCCTGCGGGCAGGGGATGTGCTGGTGGTGTGGAAGCTTGACCGGTTGGGGCGTTCTTTGTCACACTTGGTCATGGTGCTGTCGGATTTGCAAAAGCGCGGGGTTGCCTTCCTGTCCCTGACGGAAGCCATAGACACCGAAAACGCGGCGGGGCGGCTTATGGGGCATATCCTCGGCGCACTCGCGGAGTTTGAGCGGTCTTTGATCGTCGAGCGCACACAAGCGGGACTGAAAGCGGCGAAGCAACGCGGCCAAAAGCTTGGGCGTAAGCCGTCGCTCTCTGACGATCAGCGAAAACATGCTCGGGCATTGCTCGCCAAGGGGGAGAGTCCGGCGGCTGTCGCCAAGCTACTCAATGTCTGCCGCGCCACACTGTACCCCCCTGTGTCAGGATAGATGTCGCCTCCTTCAAGGAGACTTTGTTAGCCTATAGGGGACGAAATGAGGAAAACGATGACAACCTATCCAGAAGAATTCAAAGCCAAGATCATTGCCCAGATGCTGCCGCCGCATAATCGCCATATCCCCGATTTGGCATGCGAGACGGGCATTCCCCAGGACACGCTTTATAATTGGCGAATCAAACAACAACGCAGGACGGGGGCTGTTGTGACGAAAACGACCGCAGGGCCGGATTGCTTGAGCAGCCATGACAAGTTCCATTTGGTCGTGGAGAGTGCCGCTTTGAACGAACAGGAATTGGGGGAGTTCTGCCGCCGCCGGAGTGTGTTTCCTGAACAGTTGGCTTCTTGGCGGAAAGCCTGCAGTGGGGCCAACGAGATACGCCAGGGTCGGGAAAGTTCCGCCGATGACCGGAAGTTGGCGCACCGCAACGCGGAGCTGGAAAGTGAATTAAGGCGCATGGAGAAGGCGTTGGCGGAGGCCGCCGCCCTGCTGATGCTCCAAAAAAAAGTCAGGGACCTCTGGGCGGAGCCAGGGGGCGGAAGCTTGGCCTCGGGGACCGGCAGGCGGTGACCGCATTGGTGCGCGAAGCGTGTGCCGCAGGGGCCTGCTTGGAGTCCGCCTGTGGCGTGTTGGGGATCAGCACCAGGACCCTGCAACGCTGGACGGAAGGCGGCGGCGTGAAAGAAGATGGGCGGCTGGCGGCGGGGCAGATGCGGACACCCGCCAACAAGTTGAGCGCAGAGGAACGCCAGCGCATCGTGGCGACCGCCAATAGCGCCGGGTTTGCCAGCCTGCCGCCGAGCCAGATAGTCCCCCGGCTGGCGGACCAAGGCGAATACCTTGCCTCGGAAGCCAGCTTCTACCGCGTCCTGCGCGAAGCCGGCCAGATGGCGCATCGAGGCAAAGCCAATGCCCCGAGCCGCCGCCGCCCGCCTGCCTGGGTTGCCAACGGGCCCAACCAACTGTGGAGTTGGGACATCACCTACCTGGCCAGCACGGTGGCGGGCTTGTTTTTCTACCTCTACCTGATCATGGACGTGTTCAGCCGCAAGATCGTGGGTTGGGAGGTGCACATCGAGCAAAGCAGCGACCACGCCTCGGTGCTCTTCCGCAAGGCGCATTTGCGCGAGGGGGTGGCGGACGGGGAATTGGTGCTGCACTCCGACAACGGCTCCCCCATGAAAGGGGCCACCCTGCTGGTCACCTTGCAACGGCTGGGTGTCGTGGCATCGTTCAGCAGGCCTTCGGTGAGCAACGACAACCCCTACTCGGAGGCGCTGTTCAAGACCTGCAAGTACCGACCCGGCTTCCCCGACAAACCGTTCGAAAGCCTGGGACACGCACGGGCGTGGGTGGCCGATTTCGTCCCTTGGTACAACGATGAACACCGCCACAGCGGCATCCGTTTCGTAACCCCCGGCGAACGCCACAGCGGGGATGACATCGCCATCTTGGAACAGAGGAAAGTGGTATACGAGGCGGCAAGGGAAGAACACCCTGAACGATGGTCAGGCGGCACTCGCAATTGGGATCGGCCCGAAACGGTCTCCCTTAACCCGGACAAATCCGACCATCAAAAAAAGCAGGAACTCACACAAACTCAAAGCTTAAAATGCGACATCTTACTTGACAACGACCGGTACAACAACCTCAAGCAAACACGACGAGGGGTGTTCTACAAACACACCCTTTAGTTACGGTATATCTGTCGTTTGTCTGCGACAAAATAGCTAATTTTTTTTCTAAGCAAAAAGTTGACTAAAATACTCACTGATGTTACGCACGGACGTTGATAAAGGCATAAAATGCCGCTGTTGATCTGGCTTATTTGAAATGTGTCCCATGAAAAATCCTTTGTTAGAGTTGTACAGCGATTATCTGATCAGTTCGTTCGCGCTGATCACCGCAACCGGCCTGTCCCTGCTGTTGGACAACGAGTACAGCCATGATCAAATCACCCGTTTCCTGTCGGGGGACGAATACACCTCGCGCGACCTGTGGGTGCTGGTCAAGCCGACTGTCCGCGCCGTCGAAACGGACGACAGTGCGGTGATCTTCGACGACACTATCCAGGAAAAACCCCACAGCGATGAAAACGAAATCATCGCATGGCACTTCGACCATTGCAAAGGCCGCTCGGTCAAGGGCGTAAACATCCTCAACTGCCTGTATAACGCGGGCGATGTCAACCTGCCCTTGGCGTTTGAAATCATCCACAAAGACTTGCAGTATTGCGAGATAGAAACCAAGAAGCTCAAGCGCAAAAACTCCACCACCAAAAACGAGCACCTGCGCCATATGTTGCGGGTGTGCCAACAAAACCAACTGCGCTACCGTTATGTGCTGACCGACAACTGGTTCTCGTCCAAAGAGAACATGACCTTCATCAAGGTCGAACTGGGGAAGGAGTTCGTCATGCCCCTTAAAAACAACCGCACTGTGGCCCTAAGCCTGGAAGACAAGCGCCAAGGCCGTTTCGTCCGCGTGGACGCGCTCCCGTTAGAGGAGAACACCGTTCTGCAGGTCTACATCAAGGGGCTTTCATTCCCTGTGGTGTTAGCCAAGCAAGTCTTTACAAACAAAGACGGAAGCATCGGTATCCTCTATCTGGCGACGAGCGACCTCCTGCTCGACTACGACCGCATCACGACAATCTACAAAAAAAGGTGGAACGTCGAGGTCTTTCATAAATCAATCAAATCCAACACCGGTCTGGCTCGCTCGCCGACCCATACGGTCAGGACACAAAGCAACCACTTTTTCGCGTCCATCTATGCGTTTTTCAAGCTTGAACTACTCAAGGTCAAGCATCAACTCAACCATTTCGCGCTCAGGAGCAAACTTTACATCAAAGCCCTACAAGCCAGTTTTGCCGAGCTTCAACGGCTCACTGCGTAACATCAGATACTCATTTGTAAATATTGCGCTCTTAGATTAAAATAAATCCAAGCAGAAGAGTTCGTTCTATCGGCTCGCCAAGTCTAGGTGGGTATCGGAAACCGGATGCATTCTGTGTACTTCTCAGTTAACAACTAGCATCACATACGCAGGTGAACGCATATGACAAAAGACATTTTTGCAATTCCCGCTAAAACACTTGAGCAATTGAGCGAGATTTTTAGTCTACTCGTTCCACATACCGAAATTTCCATTTCTGATTCAACAGCATCATCAATCGTCGGTTGCGACGCTTGTAGCTATACCTGTCAGGGAAGCTGTGCAGGAAGTTGTGCCGGAAGCTGCTCAACATCAGCCTATTAGTAACTTCACCATGAGCCATGGATGGCTACTAATTTCATCGCTAACACTTTTCACGTACAGATCGAACCATGTCTTTATTCACAGATTCAAAAAACAAACGAAAGATATTGGAATTGGTCTTAACTGAAAGATGCAACTTATCATGCATATATTGTTATGAACACAACAAGGACACATCAAGAATGTCGATTGATGTTGCTAAAAATGCTATAATAGATGCATTTAATGATGATTCATTCGATGAAGTTGAAATAGATTTTTTCGGTGGCGAACCGTTTGCCGAATTTAAAAATATAGAGCTTATCTGCGAATGGATATGGCAAAATAAATGGTCAAAACCATATATTGTTTTTGCGACAACAAACGGTACATTAGTTCACGGAAAAATAAGAGATTGGATATATAAAAATAGTCACAGATTCGTTCTCGGAATAAGCATTGATGGAACTCAAGATATGCATAATCTTAACAGGAACAACTCATTCAACAAAATTGACCTCGATTTCTTTAGTCAGCTATGGCCTTTTCAGCCTGTCAAAATGACACTATCTCGCCTAACCATTTCAAATCTCGCCGATGGAATCGTATATCTACATAATCGTGGGTTTAAAGTTGCTTGCAACAACGCTCACGGAATTACATGGGAAAATGAAGATTACCCAGTGTTTGCGGAACAACTAAAAAAACTTTCTGATTATTATGTTGCCAACCCAGATATAGAGCCTTCCTCCATTATTATAATGCCAATTCAAATGTTATCATTTGGTAATTCAATATCAAAGTGGTGTGGGGCTGGTACAAATATGATTTGCATTAACAAATCTGGTACAAAATACCCATGTCATACCTTTATGCCGTCCACTTCAGGTAACGATATAAACTTAAGCGAAATACTCAATAAATTAAATTCAGATAAATTGCTTGATAGCCATTGCCAAGGATGCGTACTTACACCATGCTGCCCAACATGTTATGGAATGAATTATGTAGAGAACTCCGATATAATTAAGAGAAACAAAAGTCACTGTATTTTCTCAAAGATACGAGCCAAGGCAACAGCTTATATGTTATCACAGATGTTAACAAATAAAGAACGCGGATATGTCTATATGAAAGACAAAACAGATAAAGATATAAGCAATATAATACATGGTATTCGTACTGTTAACGAATCAGTGCAAATTTAATAATTAACTGCGAGGCTGATTGATGTAATTGCGTATATTTAGCAAAGCCCCACGATCTCTCCGCATAGGACAGCTTATGACTTCATTGCAAAATGCATTTATGTCGGCGGTAGGCAAATGACAACCGTTTCCAAAATCCACAAGTCTGGCCGTCTTTGATAACACATAAAAAAACTCTTGGCGAGAAATATCTTGTTTTGATTCACGTGCCAGAGTAAAAAGCCCAGCAACAAATGGTATTGCCCAACTCATTCCGCCAGTCTGGATTCTGCAATAAAAATTCCCTCCATTTGCATCAATATCATGCTGATTTCTATTTGCAATCAATCGGTTATCAACAGGAATTGCTACTTGATCTTCCCTGCATGAAGGAACAGGGTTAGACCTTTCTAAATAAGTAGTAGCTGCGCCTTGTAGTCCACACATATAAATGAACTTTTCTAAGCTTGAGAAAACAGGTATATTTCTTTTCTCAAACCAATAGATAATATTGTTATTTTCTTGTGAGCCTTCTTCATGTGGCATCCAACCATGCGACGTGCTAACGGCATCAATGTTATTACCTGCTTTTACATAGGCTTGTAGATCACGCAAAGCCTGAGCATGATTTTTCAACAATGTTTCGCGCCCATGCCATGTTTCAATTGCGCAATAAGCGATTTTAGCGTTCGGTGCGACACCTAAGTTTCCAACAGCAATGGATGTGACAGCAGCGCCATGCATGGATTCCCCTTCAATAGGCTTACCAATATCATTGGCAAGATTTGAACGATAGGCAGGGCTTTCTTTCCATAGAGGTTGGTCTATTATAGCTAAGGTTCGACCTTGACCAGTTAACGGCAACCCATGCGGACGCATCCAAAGCGCGTCATATTCATCCCTTTTCATTCCCTTATCCCCTTTCTCGCTTCATACTAGCGAAAAAGGGTTAATAAATACTAATTATGCTGCCTCTGCTGGTGGATCACTTCTTCTTGCAGATGCGCCAAAGACGCTTAATGACGGCGCGTCGCAAACGGCGAAGGTTGAAAACTTCCACTGCCTCCGCCCTGCGTCACATTGGCCTTGCGGTTTCTCGTCCGCCTCGGTGCTCGGCGGGTGTGCCTTCTCCCATTCCTCCGCACTGACAATTTCCAGCTCGTAAGCCTGGCGCTCGACCATGCGCCCGTGTCGCTTATCCACATTTACAGTGGATAGAGCCTTGCAAAACGCACTCAAGCCAGCGTTTTTCCTGCCCTTTGCGCCATTGCCTAAATTTTGACCACTAGCGCGGGTTTCGGCTTTCCTTTCCCTTACTGCCCACGCGCCGCTTAGGATAGCCTGACAATCTGAAATAGGGTAGGCGTAAGGATTCCTTCGTAAATGAGTAACATCGCCCCAAGTGACAGGGTGGCGTTTGCCAAAATGGACAAAAACGCCCCGATTTTGGCGATTCTGCCGCCGTGAACCCGAAAAAATGCC
>Ga0208376_1000500_pt1 | contig 12075 bp, 14 predicted proteins | sample CryBogmetaGMA25M_FD_184548 | JGI IMG/M metagenome (GOLD analysis project Ga0208376, IMG submission 184548) | Freshwater microbial communities from Crystal Bog, Wisconsin, USA - MA2.5M (SPAdes) | ecosystem: Environmental > Aquatic > Freshwater > Lake | place: Crystal Bog, Wisconsin, USA...
TAGTTTCCGAATTAAAAGAAAAAATAAATTAGGAGACTACTCGTGATCAAAAAGCTATTAAAGAACGTTGGAATTACTTTAGCCTCTAGCGCCTTATTATTAAGTGCTGGTATTGCTGATGCTCAGACCTCATCTGGTAGCAGCGCCCAAGGCAAGACAGAAATCTTATGGCTTGGCCAAGCCGGTTTTCGTATCAAAACTCCGGGTGGCAAGATTATTGTGATTGACCCTTGGATTACGGGGGGACCTAAGACCCCACCACAATACAAAAATGATTTAGCCGCCATTGGCCCAATTGATTTGTTATTAGTGACTCATGCGCACGTTGATCATATTGGCGATGCCCCCGCATTAGCAAAGATGAATAACACTAAGCTCTATGGTCCAGCAGATATGGTGACCCCATTAATTTTTCTAGGTGCAATCCCTGCAGATTTGGGCCATCGATTTAATAAGACTGGTAGCGTCACCCCATTACCAGGCATTAAGGTAACAGCGGTTAAAGCTGAGCATTCTTCTTTATTAGTTCATAAAAATCCTAACACCGACAAAATGGAGGCGCACCATGCTGGCGAGCCATTGGGATACATCATTGAATTAGAGAATGGTTACAAGATTTGGCACATGGGCGACACCGGCTTGTTTGGTGATATGAAATTTATTGCCGAGTACTACAAGCCAGATTTAGTGATGATTCCGATTGGTGGTAATTTCACTATGGCCCCAGATGATGCTGCTTATGCTTTACGTACTTGGGTAAAGCCAAAAGCAGTTATCCCGATGCACTACAACTCTAACCCAATGACAAAAGGCACTTTGGTTGAGTTCCAGGCGGCCATGAAGGGTAGCAATATTAAGGTGATTCCCATGACCGAGGGTGAAACAATTCAATTTTAAATTGTTGCAGCCATCTATTCAATAGGCATATTTCTGAAATTCAATTTAGCTACAGTGAGGGAGCAGATTGCCCCTCACGGTATTCTTTTTGCGGCCGTGTACCTTGGCAACTTTTTGCTTGTCACTGGCCGTTCTCAATCTGGAGAACCCACAGGTATTGCGCCTGATATTTGTAAAGCCATTGCAGAGCATTTGGGAGTGAAAATTGAGGTGCTTGGATTTGAAACACAAGATGAGGTAGTCAATTCTGCTGCCAGCGGAAGATGCGGTATAGCGCTAGTTGGTTCGGATCCCGCACGCGCTCAGAAAGTGACTTTTACTCCTGCTTATGTGGAGTTAGAGGCTACTTACTTAGTGCCAGCAGACTCCCCAATTGAGAATGTTGAGCAAGTTGATCAGCCTGGTATTCGGATTGCCTCTTTTTATAAGAGTGCCTATGACCTTTGGTTGCAACGTAACCTCAAGCATGCCACCCTAGTTCATGCCGATAGCATCGGAGCTAGTAACGAGATATTCGTAAACCAAAAGTTACATGCTTTAGCTGGCTTAAAAACTGGACTTATCGCGGCGGCTGAAAAAATTCCAGGCTCACGAATACTGCCTGGTCAATTTACAGGAATTCAGCAAGCAATCTCAACTGAGAAATCTCATCTCGAGTCGATTGAGTTTTTGAGTGCTTGCGTTAATGACTTCATCAGTAGTGGCTTAGTGACAGAACTCATTCAAAAATATCAAGTGCATGGCTTGGCAGCGGCCCCACTTCATCTCAACCCCTCAGATATCTAATATGAAAAAAATTGCACTAGCTTTTGTTTTAGGATTTGGTCTCTTAGGGTATCAAAGTATCTTTGCGCAGGCTGCAACTTATCCAAATCATCAAATCAAAATTATCTCTCCATTTGCTACCGGTGGAATTGCTGATGGTTTCTCACGCATCATTGCCCAGGGCTTAAGCGAGGCTTTTGGTCAGCCTGTCATTGTCGAAAATAAGACTGGTGGTGGAGGCAATATCGGGGCTGATTTTGTTGCTAAATCTCCAGCTGATGGCTACACCTTAATTATGGGTAGTATCGGCACTCATGCAGTAAACCCATATCTCGTAAAAACTATGCCTTACGATCCGTTGAAGGATTTTGTACCAGTAGTTTTTGTACTTGATGCTGAAGGGCTATTAGCGGTTAACCCAAGCCTTCCAGTAAAAAATGTTAGTGAGTTAATTGCTTATTTAAAAGCTAATCCTGGAAAAGTGTCTTATGGCTCAGGCGGAATTGGTACTGCCAGTCATTTGGCAGGCGAACTTTTTGTGATGACTACTAAAGTTGATATGGTTCATATTCCTTACAAAGGAAATGCCTTAGCCATTACTGATTTAATTGGTGGGCAAACTCAAGTCATGTTCGCGACTATGCCCACTATTCTTCCGTATGTAAAAAGTGATAAGTTAAGAGGTTTAGCTGTAACGGGAGCAAGCAGAGATCCATCGATGCCAGATTTGCCAAGTATTAGTGAAACACTGCCTGGATTTGATGTAAAAAATTGGATTGGTTTATTTGCACCTGTTGGAACTCCGCCCGCTATAGTCAAGAAATTACACGCTGAAGTCAGCAAAATAATGCAGCAGCCAGCCGTAAAGAAAAAACTGGAGTCGGAGGGGGCTAAGTATTACGCCATGAGTCCTGAAGCATTTGGAGCTTTCCAGAAAAAAGAGGCAGTACGCTGGGGCAAGATCATTCAGAGCGCTGGTATCAAGCCAGAATAGCCATCTCTACCACCAGAGCAGCTATTCCTCACAGCGCTTATAATTTGCTAAGCGTATGAATTAAAAGAGAATATTCTCTGAATTCCCTTTTTACTTGTTTGACAGTCCAGTTGGGCTCTTGGACAATGCCTGGGGTGATGTGATTCACGCCCCACACCTTCATGACCGATCATTTTTCGTCCTTCTCCAATTCATCAGAACTCGTGCTTCAAGCTCGTGGACTTGGCTGCGTGCGCGGTGAAAGACAATTATTTTCTAACCTAGATTTACGTCTAGTATCAGGAAAATGTCTGCATGTTCGCGGAGAAAACGGGGTTGGTAAAACTAGTTTGCTGCGTCTTCTAACTGGGTTATCAAAGCCCGAGTCTGGCGAGGTATTTTGGGGTGAGCAATCCATCGCTACGGACCCACTAGCATACCATCGTGAGCTTCTATTTTTGGGTCATCGCGACGCATTAAAAGAGGACCTGAGCGCTTTAGAAAATCTTCTCATGTATGCAGCTTTAGATAATGTGATGCTATCAGATGAAAAAGTGTTGTCAGCTTTGTGGCGCTTTGGTTTACGTGGCCGTGAAAATTTGCCCGTTAACTGTTTATCAGCTGGACAAAAGCGACGTGTCTTAATGGCTCGTATGTTGACTCGTCAAGCCAGTTTATGGATTTTAGATGAGCCCTTTAATGCTCTGGATATTCATGCGGTACATGAATTACAAAATTTAATATCTGAACACCTTGAGCGTGGTGGCCTTGTTGTTTTAACAAGCCATCAAGAGCTAAGCTTGCCCAATCTTCAGGTGCTTGATCTATGAGCGCTTTATTTACCATCATCCACCGTGATTTACTCCTAGTAATGCGGCGTAAGAGTGAGGTATTAACAGCCTTATTTTTCTTTGTTGTGGTGGCTAGTCTTTTTCCTTTGGGGATCGGTGCAGATGCTGCCTTGCTCCGTAAAATTGCACCTGGCGTTCTATGGGTAGCGGCCTTGCTATCAACTTTATTAGGTCTACACCGAATGTTTGCGGCCGATTATCAAGATGGTGCTTTGGAGCAGCTTGCTCTAGCACCCCAGCCAATGGTTATTCTGGTGACAGGAAAAATTATTGCCCATTGGATTGTGTGTGGGCTACCTTTGGTACTGCTAGCCCCCTTGATCGGAATTCAGTTTGATTTAGATACGAGTTCTTTATATATATTGATGCTCACCCTTTTATTGGGTACACCAGTGCTATCCTTATTGGGCTCCGTTGGGGCGGCTTTAACTTTGGGGGTAAGAGGTGGAAGTGTTTTGATGAGTTTGCTCATTTTGCCCTTGTATATTCCAGTATTAATTTTTGGGGCTGGTGCTGTTTATGCAAATAGTGTTGGTCTCGATATTTCGGGACATTTTTCACTACTAGGTGCTTTATTGATTTTGGCTTTAGCATTTATCCCTTGGGTGAGCGCTGCTGCTGTAAAGATTGCGATTGAATGAATCAGGTAAACAATTCTTCCTTTTCTAATAACCGTTTGATTAACTGGTTTAAGTTATCAAGCCCAAGCACCTTTTATCCGGTAGCTGGAAAACTGATCCCCATTTTTTGGGTGCTTGCAGCTCTATTCGGGCTGGCTGGCTTGTGGGTTAGCTTTTTTGTGGCGCCTGTTGATGCAGTTCAAGGGCAGGGCTATCGCATCATCTTTATTCATGTTCCTGCTTCATGGATGTCGATGTTTATTTATTTAGTCATGGCGACATGGGCAGGGCTGGGATTGGTTTTTAATACCCGTCTATCAGCCATGATGGCCCAATCTTTGGCGCCAGTGGGTGCTTGGATGGCATTTTTATCTTTATGGACAGGCGCCTTCTGGGGCAAACCTATGTGGGGTGCATGGTGGGTATGGGATGCGCGCCTTACCTCAGAACTCATTCTGCTCTTCCTTTATTTGGGATTCATTGCTCTGCAAGCATCGATTGATAATCCACGAAGAGCGGATAAAGCAGGGGCAATTTTGGCTTTACTGGGTGTTGTGAATATCCCTATTATTTATTTCTCGGTGAAATGGTGGAATACCTTGCATCAAGGTGCTTCGGTATCCTTAACTAAGGCTCCTGCCATGGCTCAGACCATGTTCTTGGGAATGTTATTAATGGCGTTGTGCTTTTGGATGTATTCGATTGCAGTAGGCTTAATGAGGGTTCGGGCGATTATCTTGGAGCGTGAAGCCCATACTGATTGGGTGAGACAATTGGATGAGGTAAAGATCTGATGTGGAATAGTCCAGCCGAATTTTTTGCAATGGGGGGCTACGCACTATATGTGTGGAGTAGCTTTGGTATTTGCGCCCTCGTTTTATTGCTTGAGCCATTGACTATTCGTGCTCGATTTAAAGCGATTATCCGCAGACTTCGGCAAGAGCATTTGGCCGATCAGTTTGATAGAGAGAATGGTAAGTGAAGCCAAGATATAAACGTGCATTAATCATTATTGCGGCCTTAGCCGTAATAGGCGTTGCCGCACTATTAATTCTGAATGCACTTAATAGCAATATTGCTTTGTATGTAACCCCAAGTGAGGTTGCTGCTGGAAAGGCACCGCAGGGTCAAGCATTTCGGATTGGCGGCATGGTGAAGGATGGCTCTCTAAAGCGAGATGGCCTCACCGTACATTTTGTCATTACAGATCTCGTAAAAGATATCCCCGTTGCCTATACCGGCATCCTCCCTGATTTATTTAAAGAAGGTAAGGGCGCAGTGATTCAGGGTCGCCTGAATGCTAATGGAGAATTCATCGCTAGTGAGGTCCTCGCTAAACATGATGAAAACTATATGCCACCCGAAGCAAAGCATGCATTAGAGCAGGCTCAAAAAAACGGAAGTAATAAATGATTCCAGAGTTTGGGCACTACGCGTTAATTCTGGCACTTTGTGTTGCCATTATTCAGGGAGTGCTTCCTTTGATAGGCGCTCACCAGGGTCGTCGTGAGTGGTTAATGCTGGCCAGGCCTGCAGCCCAAACAGTCTTCTTGCTACTAGCTATTGCCTTTGTGCTCTTGGCTTGGAGTTTTTATACCAATGATTTCTCAGTGCTGTATGTTGCTGAGCATTCTAATTCTCAGATGCCTGTCATGTATCGTTTAGGCGCCGTGTGGGGTGGACATGAAGGTTCTTTACTCTTATGGGTTTTCTTATTAAGCACTTGGACCATTTTGGTTGCACAGTTATCTAAAGCTTTGGATGAGTTTATGGTTGCTAGAGTGATTGGTGTTTTGGGCTTGGTAATGAGTGGACTCCTCCTCTTTATCCTCACAACATCAAATCCATTTGAGCGATTACTGCCTGCCGCGCAAGATGGACGATCTTTAAATCCACTATTACAGGATCCAGGGCTGGTATTTCATCCGCCAATGTTGTACATGGGATATGTGGGCTTTTCAGTAGCTTTTGCATTTGCGATTGCTTCCTTATTGTCAGGTAGGTTAGATGCTGCATGGGCACGTTGGTCGCGACCTTGGACAACGGCTGCATGGGTCTTCCTCACTTTAGGTATTGCACTTGGATCTTGGTGGGCCTATTACGAACTCGGTTGGGGTGGTTGGTGGTTTTGGGATCCTGTAGAGAACGCATCTTTTATTCCTTGGTTGGTTGGAACGGCGCTATTACATTCATTGGCTGTAACCGAAAAGCGTGGTGGCTTCAAAAGCTGGACAGTGTTGCTCGCTATTACCGCTTTCTCACTCTCCCTATTAGGTACATTTTTAGTGCGCTCCGGTGTTTTGACGTCGGTACATGCATTTGCTACGGATCCTCGTCGCGGCATTTTTATTTTGATCTTCTTGGCATTGGTAGTTGGTTCATCTTTAATTTTGTATGCATGGCGTGCACCTAAGAGTTCACTGGGCGGTAAGTTCAGCTTGAGCTCTAGAGAGACATTTATCTTGCTCGGAAATGTTTTCTTGGTGGTATCCGCCGGTTCTGTACTGCTAGGAACTTTATATCCTTTACTCATTGATGCACTTCATCTGGGTAAGATCTCTGTTGGTCCTCCGTATTTCAACAGCGTATTTGTACCCATCATGATCCCTTTATTGGTCTTGATGGGAATTGGTCCTTGGACTCATTGGAAGAATTCAGATCTAGTGGCTGTCATTAAGCGCCTCTGGCTTGCTGCTTTAGTTGCAGTATTTGCTGGCGTTACTATTCCGATGGTGATGGGTGATTTTACTTGGTTAGCGGGGCTTGGTTTCTTATTGGCTTTTTGGGTGATTGCCTCTGGTTGCTTGCAAATTATTCGTCAAGCTAAGACTGGAAAACCAACACGTTCATTTATCGGTATGCAAGTTGCGCATTTGGGTATTGCAGTATTTGTCATCGGTGTGACGATGGTGGGCGCTTATCAGGAAGAAAAAGATGTGCGTATGTCAGCAGGAGAGACAGTATCTGTTGGTGGGTATCAAATTCAATTACAGGGTATCCAAGCTGAGCGAGGACCAAATTATCTGGCAATGCGTGGAACATTCTTACTCTCAAAAAATGGCAATATAGAAGCAACTCTATATCCAGAGAAGCGTAATTATTTCTCTTCAACTATGCCAATGACCGAGGCCGCAATCAATGTTGGTCTCACGCGGGATATCTATGTGTCATTGGGTGAGGAGTTAACTGATAAGTCTTGGGCGGTACGCGTCTACTACAAGCCTTTTGTAGACTGGATCTGGGGCGGTTGTTTATTGATGGCCTTAGGTGGTGTGTTAGCAATTTCAGATAAGCGCTATCGCATTAGGCTGAAGAGGCAGGCAGCATGAAGGCAAAGTTTTTAATACCCCTGGTATTGTTTGTTGTATTAGTTATCTTTTTGGCAATCGGATTGAACCGTGATCCCCATGAGGTGCCATCACCATTGATCAATAAGTTAGCACCATCTTTTGATATTCCACAATTGGCTGAGCCCAACAAGACTTTTTCTCCCGCTTCTATGCAAGGACAAGTTTGGGTTTTAAATGTTTGGGCCTCTTGGTGTGTGGCTTGTCGCGAGGAACATCCTGTCTTAGTTGAGCTTGCAAAATCTCAGATGGCCCCCATCATTGGCTTAGATTATAAAGATAAGCGCGAAGAAGCTCTGGCTATGCTATCCAGACAAGGCAATCCCTATGTGCTGTCTGCATTTGATGCCGATGGACGAGTAGGTATTAATTATGGAGTCTATGGCGTACCAGAAACTTATGTGATCGATAAGGCAGGCGTCATTCGGTTTAAACATATTGGCCCCATCACCTCTGATTTACTGAATCAAAAGATTTATCCCTTGCTGAGTGAGCTTAAGAAATCATGAAAAAAGCTCTTTTGATCACACTATGTATTTTCAATTTAGGTGTCTTTGCGAAGGATGCTGTACCTTTGGCAGATGATTTGTTAACAGAGCAGCGTTTAATTAGCATCTCTGAAGAGATGCGTTGCTTGGTTTGCCAAAATGAATCTTTGGCAGGTTCTCGTTCAGATTTAGCAAATGATCTACGTAGAGAAATTCGTACCTTAATTAAAGAAGGTAAGAGTGATGATCAAATCAGAAATTTTATGGTTGAGCGTTATGGCGACTTTGTGTTGTATCGCCCACCAGTTAAACCTATAACCTGGCTTCTTTGGATTGGTCCTTTTGTCATTCTCATGATTGGTATAGCTGGATTATTTGTTTATCTGCGCCGCAGAAATAGTAATGTGACCAACGTGACCCTGTCTGCCGATGACAATAAGAGGCTTGACGCTCTCCTAGAGAATGAGAAAAAAGAAGGGAAGGCTAGCTCATGAGTAGCTTCTTAATAGCCGCTTTTCTTTTACTAGTTTTGGTACTGGTATTGCTCTTGCGCCCATTTATCTTCCCGCCTAAGAATGAGGCAACTTCCCGACGTCAAATGAACGCCGCTATCTATCGTGAAGAACTGGATAAGTTGGATGCAGAGCGCGCTATAGGAGCCGTCAATGATGTGGATTACGAAATAGTACATGCTGAAATACGACAACGCCTTTTTCAGGACACTAATGAAGAAGATGATCGATCTGTCATGGGATCCTCTAAAAAGACCATCGTTGGCCTTTGTATATTTATCATCTTGCTGTCATCAGGACTTTATCTCACTCTAGGTGATGCCCCTCGTGTTGCTGAGCAAAATATGCAACAACCTATGACACAAGAGGGTGTCGAGAAAATGGTTAATGAATTTGCGGCGAAGATGGATAAAGATCCCAGCAACCTAAAGGGCTGGGCAATGCTTGCCCGTTCTTATCGTGTTTTGGGTCGCAATGAAGAGGCTGCTAAAGCCTATGAGCGTGCCGGTAATTTTATTGATTCAGACCCACAACTTTTGGCAGACTATGCAGATACCTTGGCCGCTAATAACAATGGCAACTTTGCGGGTAAGCCGCTACAACTCATTAATAGAGCATTGCAGTTAGATCCAAATAATTTAATGGCACTTTGGTTATCAGGAACGGCTTCTTATACAGCTGGTAATTACAAGGCTGCCGTACAGACTTGGGAAAAACTGGCGCAACAGTTGCCAGCTGGCACTGAAGAGGCACGCTCAATAGCTGAGTCAATTGCACAAGCCCGAACAAAAGGTGGCCTCAAGGTAGAAAATACTCCTGCCCCTAGTAGCAAGAGTATCAGCGGCAAAATTGAGCTATCAGCAAACTTGAAATCCTCTCTCAAGCCAGGTGATGTTGTGATGGTCATTGCCCGTAAGCCTGGCGAACGCATGCCAGTCGCTGTCTTGAGAGTACCCGCTGCTGATTTTCCGATGAGCTTCTCACTAACAGACGCGCTGGCAATGAATCCAAGTGCGCCTCTGTCCCAGTTATCTGAAGCCTCTATTGAGGTCAGAATCTCAAAGACAGGGATGGCAAAACCAGAGGCAGGGGATTTGATTTCATCAGCCCAAACAGTAAAGCTGGGCACAAAGAACGTCGTATTACTAGTCGATCAAATTCGCCAGTAAGACTAAACCCCTTATAGTCTTAATGGTGAGGGATTAGGTCCTACATTCCGTATGGTCTAAATACTACTTTTGCTTATTTTTCTGCTCGGGGCATAATGCAAAAAACAAAAGAGACTTTCATGAGATCTATCAAAAGACAACTTTATAACCCTCTAGTAATTGCGGCTGCCTTTTTGTTGGGAATCATAATTATCTTTGGTGTTTTGTGGATTCTGATTCCACCCCCACCAAAAGTGATTGATATGGCTACCGGCTTTCCAACAGGCCTGTATTACCAGTTTGGAGAGCGCCTCAAAGCAGAGCTTGCGAAAGATGGTGTCAAACTCGATTTAATGGCAACAGGTGGATCTGTTGATAACTTAGCACTCTTAAATGATCCATATTCTGGTGTTGATTTTGCGATGGTGCAGGGTGGCGTTGCGGATGTTAGTAAGTATCCCAAACTGGTTTCTATTGCTGGAATGTTTTACGAGCCAATTTGGGTTTGGTACCGAGAAGGTGCATTTAAGGCAGAAGGTGGATTACGTGTTTTGAATCAATTGAAAGGTAAGCGCGTTTCGATTGGAAATGAAGGTAGTGGCACGTTAGCACTCAGTAATGCGTTATTGCAGGTTAGCGATCTATCAGTCAGCGATCTTCGTGCCGAAAAGCTAAAGCCAGATGAGGCGATTGATAAGCTCAATAGCGGAGAGTTAGATGCTGTCTTTATTGTTGCGGCTGCAGAAGCGCCGGTGCTGAAAAAATTCTATGGGATTCCTGGAATTCGTTTAATGAGTTTTGAGCATGCTGATACCTATACGCGTAACTTACCTTACCTTTCCAAGGTCAACGTACCTAGAGGCTTATTGAGTATTTCGTACGATTTACCTAGGCAGGATATTCAAGTAATCGCTGCTACGGCAACATTGGTGGCAAAAGAGGATATCAGTCCAGCGATGGTTTCCCTCTTATTGGGAGCTTCTTACGATATTCTGAAGTCCAATTCTCGTTTGCAGAAGGCGGGCGAATTCCCTTCTAGCACTGGCTTGGATTTTCCTGTTCAGGTGGATGCAGAAATTTACTTAAAAGACGGACCCTCTTTCTTGCATCGTCACCTACCATTCTGGAGTGCAGTATGGGTGGGGCGTTTTGTCAAAATCGTTATTCCATTACTAGTGATTTTTATTCCCTTATTCACCTATATTCCTGCAACCAAAAATTTCTTCTTAAAGTTAAAGTTAGCCCAGGTATACGAAGAACTTAAGGTTATTGAAAGAAATGCCTTAAATCCAGGGCTCAAAGAAAAGAATTACAAAGATCTTGAGGCTATTGAGCGTAAGGTTGGGAACATCAAAGTATCCATGCTAGATGCCAAGGAGCTTTACGACCTTAAAGGGCATGTAACGGATGTTCGTAATCGCCTCAATTTACTTGGATAGGGATTGGTGATCAGAATGAATAAAAATATTTGGAGTTATGCACTTATTTTTCTGGCTATTTTATTTGCGAGACAGCTAGCAGCCCAACCGTATCCTAATAAGCCGATTAATCTAGTAGTCCCACAGGCTGCTGGGGGAACAAATGATATTGTTGCTCGGTTAATTGCGCCTGCTTTTGGAGAGGCCATTGGTACCTCTATCGTTGTTGAAAATAGACCTGGTGCAGGTGGCAATATTGGCACACAAAGTGTGGCACGCACTGCAAAAGATGGTTATACCTTGCTGTTAACCATCAATAGCGCGCAAGCTATTAATCCAGTTTTGTATAAGAACCCTGGTTTTGACCCCGTGAATGATTTTGTGCCGCTGTATTACATTGGCGCTACACCCTATGTATTAGTCTCCCCTCCTGGATCACCTTATAAAACTTTAGCGGATGTTGTTAGTGCTGCAAAAAAGAAACCAGGTGAGTTGTCATATGCATCTGCTGGCAATGGAACGATTAGTCATTTGCTTGGCGCCATGTTGAATACAAGCGCTGGAATAGAAATGCAACATATTCCATATAAAGGCGTTGCTCCTGCTATCAATGATGTATTGGGCGGTCAAGTGCCCTTGGCTTTTGCGAGCCTTCCATCCGCTTTGAATTACATCAAAGCAGGTAAGTTACAAGCTATTGCTATTAGCTCTGCCAAGCGCTCAAGTGCTGCCCCTGAAATTCCGACAATTGCTGAAACTTATCCTGATTGCGTAGGCGAGGTTTGGGTGGCAATCTTTGCGCCCATTGGTGTTAGTGCTGAGGTAGTGAAGAAGAATCAGATTGCAATGGATAAGGTGATGGCAAGACCAGATGTGCGGGAAAAACTGATGGCTCAGGGCCTCGATCTCAGCCCTGTCCCTCCAGTAAAGCTTGCCACTTTACTCAAAGAGGAATTAGCTAAGTGGGCAAAAATTGTGAAGGCATCAGGAGCTCAGCTCGACTAGCCTAAAATAAAGCCATGCCTAATGCTACCCTTGCACCACAATTAACTTCGG
>Ga0208376_1000511_pt1 | contig 11951 bp, 13 predicted proteins | sample CryBogmetaGMA25M_FD_184548 | JGI IMG/M metagenome (GOLD analysis project Ga0208376, IMG submission 184548) | Freshwater microbial communities from Crystal Bog, Wisconsin, USA - MA2.5M (SPAdes) | ecosystem: Environmental > Aquatic > Freshwater > Lake | place: Crystal Bog, Wisconsin, USA...
TTCCTCATCAGAGAGCGTCTGCTCCCCCTCTCCCGTTCTGGGAGAGGGGGCTGGGGGGTGAGGGCGGATCGGCAGCAGAATCGCTATTCGAAAAGTATTGGGGCTAGAGTGAGGGTTTTCCAAAATCTAAAACCCAAAATCTAAAATCTGCTGTTTCTTCCGCTTTTGAACAAGGAGACTTCCCTTATGAGCCGTATCCTTCAGATCGGGATGATCGGCGCTGGCAGAATCGCTCGCGTCCATGCCCGCACGATTGCCTACCGCGTCGCTAGCGCCGAGCTTGCCGCTGTGGCCGATCCCGTCCCGGCGGCAGCGCAGGCACTGGCTGAAACGTATCGTATCCGTAGGATTGCCCCCGACTACCAGAGCATTCTGGCTGACCCGGCCATTGATGCGGTGCTGATCTGCACGCCCACCGATACCCACGCCGGCCTGATTGTCGCCGCCGCTGCTGCTGGCAAGCATATTTTCTGCGAGAAGCCGGTGGCCCTGAGTTTGGCGCAGACTGACGCGGCGGTATCCGCCGCTGAGCGCGCCGGGGTCACGCTCCAGATCGGATTCAACCGCCGCTTCGACGCGAACTTCGCCCGCGTGCGGCAAGCGGTGGCCGACGGCGAGATCGGCACAGTCGAGATTGTGCATATCATCAGCCGCGATCCCGCGCCGCCGCCGATTGCGTATGTCGGCCCGTCAGGCGGAATCTTCCTCGACATGACCATCCACGACTGGGATATGGCCCGCTTTCTTACCGGCAGCGAGATCACCGAGGTCTACGTCCAGGGCGGCGTGATGGTTGACCCGGCTATTGGTGCGGCGGGCGATATTGATACCCACGTCACCCTGCTACGCTTCGCCAGCGGGGCGATTGGCAGCATTGACAACAGCCGCCGTGCCGTCTATGGCTACGACCAGCGCGCCGAAGTGTTTGGCAGCAAGGGTGTTATCCAGACCCAGAACAACTACCCGAACAGCGCCGTGATCAGCACCGGCGAGTCGGTGCGCCGCGACCTGCCGCTGAACTTCTTTATGGATCGCTACGTCGAGGCGTTCGCCGCCGAGATTGAGTCCTTCGCCGCCGCAGTGGCGACCGGCCAGCCAGTGGCGGTAACGGGTCACGATGCACGGGCGGCGCTGGTAGTGGCCCTCGCGGCGAAGCGGAGCTACGCAGAGGGTCGGCCCGTGCGGGTGGCCGATGTCGGCTAAAGGACAATTTCTATGACCACAGTCCAGCGACTAGCGAACTATATCAACGGCGAATGGCAGAAGGCCGACGCCGATGTTCTGCCGGTGATCAACCCGGCCACCGCCCAAACCCTGGCCGAGGTGCCGCTCAGTCCCGCCGCCGAACTGGCCCGTGCCGCTGATGCCGCGCTCTCCGCCTTCCCGAGTTGGCGTGCCACTCCCGCCGGTGAGCGTATCCAGCCGCTCTTTCGGCTCAAGGCGCTGATTGAAGCTAACATGGAAGATTTAGCCCGAACGATCACCGAGGAGTGCGGCAAAACCCTTGGCGAGTCCCGGGCCGAGATCCAGCGTGGTATTGAGAACCTGGAGGTGGCGGCTGGCATCCCTTCGCTCATGCAGGGCTACAACAACGAGGACATCGCCCGTGGCATTGACGAGCATATGTTCCGTCAGCCGGTCGGTGTAGTCGCCGCGATCACACCCTTCAACTTCCCCTTTATGATCCCGCTCTGGTATATGCCCTACGCTATCGCCTGTGGCAACTGCTTCATCCTCAAGCCCTCCGAGAAGGTGCCGCTGAGCAGCCAGAAGCTCTTTGCCCTGATTGCCCAGATCGGCTTGCCCAACGGCGTTATCCAGCTCGTGAATGGCGGTAAGGCAGCGGTTGACGCTATCCTCGACCACCCTGCTATCCGTGCGATCAGCTTTGTGGGCAGCACTCCTGTGGCCAGATACATCTACAGCCGGGCCACGGCCAACGGTAAGCGCGCCCAGTGTCAGGGCGGGGCCAAGAACCCGGTGATCATCATGCCCGACGCCGATATGGACATGACCACCAAAATCCTGGCCGACTCGGCTTTCGGCTGCGCGGGCCAGCGTTGTCTGGCGGCATCGGTCGCTATCACCATCGGCACGGCCCGCCAGGAATTTGTCGAGCGGATCGCCGACATCGCTAGCAGCCGCACGGTGGGCTACGGCCTCGATGCGGGCGTGGAGATGGGGCCGGTGATCTCGCAGCAGAGCCGCGAGCGGATCGAGCATTTGATTAGTCTGGGGCGTCAGGAGGGCGCTGAGCTACTGGTGGACGGGCGTGGCAAGCCGGTGCCCGGCTACGAGTCTGGTGCGTTTATCTCGCCCACCATTCTCGATCATGTGAATCCTAGCGGCGAACTGGCCCACACCGAGATCTTCGGGCCAGTACTCAGCCTGATGCACGTTGATGAGCTAGATCAGGCTATCGCGATGGTCAACGCGAACCGCTACGGCAACATGGCCTGTATCTTCACCAGTTCGGGCGCAGCGGCGCGCAAGTTCCGCTACGAGGCCCATGCTGGCAACATCGGTGTCAACATCGCTGTGCCCGCGCCGATGGCATACTTCCCCTTCTCGGGCTGGAACGAGAGCTTCTTTGGCGATCTGCACGCCCAAGGTCGTCACGGCGTAGAATTCTACACCGAGACGAAGGTGGTGGTCGAGCGCTGGCCCAAGGAGTGGAGTCGGACGTTTTAACCAGGCGGCAGGAGGCAGGAGGCAGGAAGCGGGAGGCAGGAAGCATATCTGTCACCTGCCACCTGCCACCTGCCACCTGCCGCCTGCCACCTGCCGCCTGCCACCTGCCGCCTGCCACCTGCCGCCTGCCACCTGATAATGGAGTACCTAAATGTCCACCATCCACATCGGCAACGCCCCATGCTCGTGGGGCACCCTAGAGTTCGCAGGGCTGGAGGGCCAGCGGATTGACTACCCGCGCATGCTCGACGAGTTAGTGGCCACTGGCTATACTGGCACCGAGCTAGGCGACTGGGGCTACATGCCCACCGATCCGGCCACCTTACGCACCGAACTGGCTAACCGCAATATCAGCCTTACCGGAGCCTTTGTACCGGTGGCCCTACGTGACTCCGCCACCCACGCGCCGGGTGTCGTGGCGGCTCTGCGCGTGGCTCGCCTGCTCGCCGCCGCGTCCGAGGGTGCCCAGACACGGCCCTTCCTGGTGTTGGCCGACAACAACGGCAGCGACCGGGTGCGTACTGCCTGGGCCGGGCGGGTGCGCCCCGATCAGATCCTCGGCCCGGACGAGTGGCACATCTTTGCGCGCGGGGCCGAGGCTGTGGCCCGCGCTGTGCGCGACGAGACTGGCCTGCGCACCGTATTTCACCACCACTGCGCCGGTTTTGTTGAGACCCCTACCGAGATCGCGGCTCTGCTAGAAGAGACTGACCCATCCTTGCTCGGTTTGGTCTTCGACACCGGCCACTATGTCTACGGGGCGGGTGACGGCGCAAGAGCGCTGGAGGGTCTGGAGCGCTTCGCTGAGCGGATCTGGTACGTCCATCTGAAAGATTGCGACCCGCAGATCGCCGCGAAGGCCCGCGCCGAGGGAATTGACTACTTTACCGCGATCAGGCGCGGCCTCTTCTGTGAACTGGGGCGCGGTTGCGTAGACTTCGCCGCCGTAACCAGATGGCTGCGCGGGCGCGGCTACAGCGGCTACGTCACTGTTGAGCAGGATGTGCTACCCGGCATGGGCGCGCCGGTGCAGAGCGCCGGACGCAACCGCGCATATCTGCGCGGGATTGGTCTCTAGTGCAAGAGGGGCGGCGTATATACCGCCCCTCTTGCACACCCTTCCGCTACCTATATACTTTGAGCATCTCGCGGATGCGGCTGATCAGTTCCTGGGGTGCCACATGCGCGTAGTAGCTGGTCTCAATCATAATCGCCGGAATATCGTCACAGGCGGCCATACAATCGAGTTCGATGATCTCGATCTCCTTTGGGTAAGATGTCGCGAGTTGATTAACTGCACGAAGCATCTCCGGGCGGTTCCGCGTACACACGCGACATATTGTCAGATGGAGGGGCATTATCGCAGCCTTTCCAGGAGTGGGGGTGCCCTCGACCATACCCCGCACATGCGTGAATTTCTGAAAAATTGGCCGACGACGGCCATCTGTCATAGTCCTAAGTGTACACCTATTGTTGCTTTTTCGCAACTGTTTGCAAAGAATTTGCAATAATTTTGCACAATTTTTGCCCATCTTTCAACCCGCCCAGCCCATACCCAGCCATCAGGCGCTGATGCTACAATGAAGAAATCACCACCAAACCCAAGCACGCAAAGATACGCACCCGTGATGAATCAACCCACCTCGCCCGCCACCATCATCTTTGAGCAACACGATACCCTTGGGATGAGCTATCTGCGGGCTGGGGATCATGGGCCGGTGATGGTGCTGCTGCACGGGTGGGGGGCCTTTAAAGAGCTGTGGTGGATGACGCTGCGCGACCTCGGGCGCGACCACCGCTGCTTCGCCTTGGATTTTCCCGGCCACGGGGGTTCACCCATCGGGCGTGCCGATACGATTGTTGGCTTGGCCGACGCGGTGGCCACCTTCTGTGATGATCTTGGCCTGCGTGATATCGCTCTTTTCGGCCACTCGATGGGTGGTTGTGTCGCAACCGAACTGGCCCTGCGTCGGCCCGACCTGCTGCGCCGCCTGATTCTGGTGGATGCCGCTGTTGATGCACGACATATGCCCACCTTTGCCCATACCTACATGCATCCCCAGGTCGGATGGCCAGCCCTACGGATCAGCCAGATGATCGGGCGCACCCTCCGGCCCATTGGCAAGCAGATTCCCCACGAACACGGCGGCGGATGGCTGCGGCCCTGGATGCGCCGAGCCTCCTACCTCGCCAACTTCGACCCCGATGGTCTCCATCGCCAGTTGCGCTCACTCTTCGCTAGCCAGAGCGGCAATCGTCTGGCCCAGATCGCCACCCCCACGCTGGTGATCAGCGGACAGCTCGACGCACTGGTACCGGCCCCGCTCTCGCGACATCTGGCCACGCGCATCCCCGGCGCACGCTATGTGGAGATCCCGATGGCCATGCATAACCCGATGGATGAGCGGCCACGGGCGTTCTGCCGCACAGCGCGGCAGTTTTTAGATGAACAACAGTCGCCAGAATCGCTAGAGGGTTTACTGGCGACATTGCCGCCAACAACCCCCACGTAGGCCCAGTCTGGGACGCTACGTTTTATAGCCAATACTTTTCAAATAACGATTCTGTCGCCACTCTGCCCTCACCCCCCAGCCCCCTCTCCCAGAACGGGAGAGGGGGAGTGGTTCGCTCTTTGATGCAGAAATCTCCCCTTTCCCCCGGTGGGAGAGGGGCAGGGGGTGAGGGGGTACGGTCGGCATGAGATCTGCTTATTTGAAAAGTATTGATTTTATAGTCACAGAAGCCCACAGAAAAAACGTGTTTCTGTGGGCTTCTGTGGCAAAACCTGGTTATCGCACTAACGACCCACAGCACCAAGCTGCCCAGTCAGCCGCTCCACATCGGCAAAGCCCTGGTTGAGGTGACGCAACACGCCACGGGCGTCTATTACAGCGGTGGCAGGCACCGTAAGCAGCCCGAGTTGGTCGGCCAGGTCGGGATGTTCCGAGACCGTGAGCGTCTGGATGACGACGCGGTCGCCAAGGGACTCGCTCAGCCGACGCAGAGCCGGAACCTGACGGGCCTTACAGTCCCCGCAGGTTGGCAGAGTGAAGGCCACCACGGCGGGCTTGCCAACGGGTACGATCCCGGCAAAGGGTCGCTCCGTTTCAAGGCTGCGTAGACGGCGGGCCTGCCACGCCCGCAGGAGCCATGAGCCGACGGCAAGAATTGCTGCTACCGCAACCAGGATTAGCACTCGCTCAAACATATCAGACCACCCTACGATTCGCGAACAACACCCGACTATCGGCTATCGGCTATCGGCTATTCCTACGCCGTCACCTTCTCTGGAACCGCTGGAGCTGGAAGTAGACAAAACACCCGGCACAGAACCCGAAGACTAGGTTGATTGTCGCCAGAGCGATCACCACAATCACCAAGCTCCAGCCGATGACAGACTGCCCAACGAAGAGTGCAAGGACTCCGAGGGTCAGGACAGCACCGCCAAGTCCCTGAGCGAAGCGGTGCGGTGCCGGATCCTCAATCTGCACATCTGGCTTCAGCAGTCCGGCTGGCTTGAGCAAACGCAGGTAGATTTGTTGAAAGAGGGCTACAGCGGGGGCCGCTGTGCCGATGAGCATCACCGCTGCCACCAGAGCCGCCAGCCAGGGTTGCCCAAACACAAACCCTATCGCTAGCAGCCCCACAATGAACCCCTGGTTCACTCGCAACGCTGTCCGGTCAATCCTTTGTTCAGTGAGGCCAGCTCGCCCCACCGCAGGCAGAATATCCTGTGACATTGCATATCCCTTCTCGTCGTGCTTTTCTGATGCTTGCAACAGGGATTCTACTGTGATCTCAGCATAAAGTCAAGTTCTTATGTGAAAAAGTGAAGAATACTTTCTGTGGCAGAATCTCCCCTAACAGCACGTTGTCATGCTTCTATCACCCTCTTGTCAGCTATTTGCAAAATATATGATATAATCCTTCGCGGTCACCTCGATGTGACCGTTCTACCACGTAACGTAGAAAATGGAGGAACGATTGAGGTCTACCCGCATTTCTTTGCGATGGCCGCGACCGGCCCTGATGCTCTTGGTAAGCATCCTGTTCATCTCCGCCGCCCCGACATACGCGGCAGGAATTGGTGGCTCGCAACAGCAAACCTCTGTCTCTGGTTCACTTGAATCCCATCATCTGCTCAACGTGGCAGATGAACATGCCGCCCCTGCCTCTACCGCTATCGCCTCCGACCCCTACGCCGTTGCACCGACGTTTCGGATTAAAGCCACTCGCCAGGGTATGATTGGTGGTCGTACCGCCAACGGTTTCATCATTCCGCCCCACGCTCGCTTCGTTTCCCTGCCATGCCGGTGCGTCACGTCCAGCAAGGGCGGTAACGAGTATAAGGTGCGAATCACCTATCGCGGTCGCAGCGCCGTCGTCCCCGTCTACGATGTCGGCCCCTACAGCGCCCGCGACGATTACTGGAATACCACCCGTACGGGCTACCCTGACCTCGAACGTGGCTGGCCGATGGATCACGCCGCCTTCTACGAGGGCTATAACGGTGGACAAGCCGATAAGGGCTACGTATCCCACCCGAGCGCGATGGATGTGGGCGATGGTACCTGGATTGATGATCTCGGCATTCAGAGCGGTCAGGCCGAGGTTGAAGTGACGATGCTCTGGATGGGCAGTGACCCTCTTGCCGGCCCACCCGCCCGCGACCCGAACCTTCCCGAGCAGATTGTGGACGAGCTAAGCGGCGATTTCTGGCACAGTAACCCACAGATCGGCTCCAGCACAATGGGCTGCGGCTATGGTCGCCATGCGTACCAAGCCAGAACCGTCAGCGACCCGACCCAGAGCGCACAGGTGGTACGCTGGCAGCCCAACCTACCCACGGCGGGAAACTACGACCTCTACGTCCATGTGCCGGTCTGTCCAAATAATCGCGAGATCACCACCGCCGCTCGCTACGTGATCCAGGATCGTGATGGTGCCGTCGAGGTGGCGCTGAATCAGGCTACCCAGACGGGCTGGGTTCCCCTTGGGCGCTTCCCCTTCAACGCAGGCAGCGACGGGTTCATCCAGGTCGGCGATCTTGCCGGCGATGTGGGGAAGACCGTCTGGTTTGATCAAGCCAAGTGGGTGCCCGCCCCATAAAAACCTGCACACATAAACAGCACAAGGCCGCAGGCGATGCCTGCGGCCTTGTGCTACTCATCCCAACGCGGGCTAGTCCTCGCTCTTCTCCTGGATCACATAGAGCAACTCAAGCAGGATATTCTTCACGCTCTCGCGATCCGACGCCACGCACGGCAGCACCTTGATGTGCGGGGGCTGGCGTAGCGCCAGGCGCAGCTCGTCGGGCGACCAGGCGTTGGGCCTGTCTTGCTTATTCGCCGCGATCACATAAGCCGTGTCGCGATAAGAGACGAAGAAGTCAATGATCCGGTTCGTCTCGCGGAACGTCTCTGGGCGAGTGCTATCAACCAGGATAACCAGGCCGAGCATACCCTCCGAGAGGATCTCCCACATAAAGTCGAACCGTTTCTGACCGGGGGTGCCGAACAGGTGCAGCACCAAATCATCGGCGATGGCGATACGGCCAAAATCCATCGCCACCGTCGTCTCTTTTTTGATCATCTTGGTATCATCGGTCGCACGTCGCTCGGTTGAGACAACCTCGATCTCGCTGATAGCCTTAATGAACTCGGTCTTGCCCGCGTTCACCGCCCCACTGATGACCATTTTTACCGTCTGCACACCAGCCCTCCGCTACGTCCGCTACGGTGCTGTACTCTGGCCGAGCAACATCGGCTACATCCCACGGATACGATTGATGATGCGGTTCACCAGGCTCTTCTTTACCCTTGGCGGCTCCGCTACCTGCGCCCCGCGTGCCCCAGCCACCGGCCGTGGCCTCTTCATCACATCCACCAAGCCTGCTGTCAGAAAACCGTACACAATACGACAGACATCAAAGTCGCTGAGGCCCGTCTTCTGGGCAATCTCTGCGAGGCTATCCTTCCCATTGATCCGGGCGAAGATCCGCCACTCCTCAGGTGCCAGCTTCACGCCCTTAGCCTTCTCGCCCGGCTGATCGACGAACTTCACGATCATATCGGTCGAGGCGATCCGATCCTTGATCCGTCCCCACTCGTCAATTCGCCGCACGCCCTCCATAATGAGGTTCTCAACCGAGACGGGGGTGGGCATAGTGGGCGAATCAGCGGGAGGCCGCTGGTTCTGCTCAAAGCGGAACTCGCCCTCGGGCCACGCAAACAGTCCATAGACCGACTCTTCGGTGTGGGTCATCAGCCCATTCTGGAGTTGATCGCGCTCAACAATCTGCTGGTCAATAATGACCTGCGTGAGCGTCGCTCCATTGCTGGTGGCGGACAGGGCCTGTCGAGCGGTGTTGAGCTGAGCCTGATTCATCAGGCCCAGACGCACAAGGAGATCGGCATCCTGATCTTCCGGCTTGCGCGAGGCTAAAACCAGTTTGCCCTTCTCGAAGAAGAGCAGTGCCGTCTCCTGCTCATGGGTCAGGTAGAGGCCCCCGGTTTTATAGCCACGGTCGACCAGATAGAGAAAATCGGAGAGGCCGAAGTCTCGGATATTGCCAACCAGGGCCATTGCGATCCCTCCACGGGGAGCTTCTCTGCGAATTACGAGGGGTGGAACTGCGGGCGTGACACCGAATGTCTGGCGGCTACACCCTTTCGGATCTCTGATTCCTACGTCGCCAGGGCCAAGTCGTGTTCGGGTGCCGCTACCGCCGGTGCAACTACCCCATCCGCCGCGAGCACCGGCACCAGGGCGGCGATAGCGGCTGCGATCATGGCGTCGTCGGGTTCGCGGGTGGTGAGGTACTGAGTGGCCAGGGTGGGCCTCAGCAGCCGACGTACCCAAGGCCGGTAGTAGTTCGCCGAGGCGAACCGCAGGAACTCCAGCGCAACAGCGGCCACCAGCGGGATCATCACGATGCGGGCACCGATCCGCTGCCAGAGCGGCAAGCCGCTGACCGCGAGAAAGATCACGAAGCCGATCATTGCCGTGATCACCAGAAAACTGGTGCCGCAGCGTGGGTGGATGCGGGTGAAGCTGCGTACCGACTCGACGGTGAGCGGGGCACCGGCCTCATAGGCATTGATTGCCTTATGCTCGGCACCGTGGTAGCCGAAGACGCGCTGGATGTCGCGCAGGCGACTGATGGCGTAGATGTATCCAACGACCAGAGAGAGGTTCAGCCCGCCCTCAATGGCTTCGCGGAGCAGTACGGGTGCCCCCATACGGCTAGCCATATTCGCAATCAGCGATGGCAGCACCACAAAGATGCCGATGCCAATCACCAAAGCTACTGCAAATATTGTGCTTTGAACGAGGGGCGATAACTCACTTGCATCATCGTCAATCGCCACGCTTGCCGAGAAATCGAGAGCTTGCTTGCCAATAGAGAGTGCCTCACGAAGCCCCACCAGCCCACGGATGATCGGGAGCCGCATCCACCCTGGCCGCGCTGTTGCCGCGACCAGAATGTGTTTCAGCGCCAGTTCACCATTGGGACGATGAACCGCGACTGTGGCTTGGTGCCGGCCGCGCATCATCACCCCTTCAAGGACGGCCTGACCGCCGTACGCAAATGTCTGTTCGTCCATGGAACCTACGTGTGAAGCAGAGAGGCTGTCGCTGGCATGTAGTGCCGATAGCGACAGCCGACATACGCTGCTATCATACCACGTTCGGGGGCGTTACGACAATAGTTAACATGCGTGGAATGCGCTAGGATCTGCGAAACGATCCAGGCGACAACCTAGTTATTCTGGTCGCTGCGAGCCTGCTCGGGTACGTTGCGGCGGGCAAGGGTAATGGCGGCGGCACGCACCCCGGTGACGAGGCTAGAAATACGAATGACTGGCGAGACCACTCGCTCGGCCATAAATGCGGTGGTCTGCGTGGCCGTGCTGGTGCTATCGCGGACGTTGTTCGCAAGGCTGCGGGTGCTGTCGAGAACCTCGTTAAGCTTGACCATCGCCTCGTCCACTTTGGGGATGACGTTCGTCTTTGCAATCTTATTGAGCTGGTTCACCACGTAGAGGATAGCAACAAGGATAGCAATCATGAGGATCGCGCTGATCAACTGAAATACCGATACAATCACGAGAAAAATATCGCGAGTGCCTGCACGAAACTCCTCCGGGGCAAATGCCGAGCCCACGACAAAGGCGATCAGAAGAACAGTGAGCGCTCCAATGCCTATCCCTATCCACTTAAACAATGTTTCGCTCCTCTGCGTGCAGCGGCGCGGCGATCCTGCCGAAAACACTGTCTCGCACTCTGGGGGGTGGTTGAGGGCCGTACAATCGTGCCGATTATATCATACCCGTAGACGTGAGACAAAAATAAGCAGAACCCAGGCCAGCAAAACGGACTCAAGGACGGGTACGCCAGCAGGGTTGGGAAGGTTGAGGGGGAAGTGAATGTTGAGGCCGTAGGCGATCAGGCAGCCGACGACGGCGACGAGCCAGAAGATCGGTAGTTGACGCCAGCGACGACCCAGCAAGACGTGGGCCAAGGCAGCGCAGGCGGTGGCGATCAGCAGCAGCAGGAGGGTTGCCGGAGCGAGATTATTCATGGTCACCTGGCCGTGCAATCGTCCCGCCACCAATAACGCGGTCGTCATCGTAGAATACGGCGGCCTGTCCGGGGCTAATCGCTCGTAGCGGCTCGCCTAGTCGCACGATCAGCCTCCCGGCGTCGCCGGGAGTCACCTCGGCAGGAACAGTGGTGCCGTGGGCGCGCACCTGTACACGGCAGGTGAAGGGCGCACTCGGCCAGATCTCGGCCACGAAACTGGCCCGCTCAACCACAAATCTATCGCGGATCACCGCTGTGGCCGGGCCAACCACCAGGGCGTTGCGTGCGGTATCCAGGGCGGTCACGAAGAGCGGCTCGGGGCCATTCAGTCCCAGCCCGCGCCGCTGGCCCACGGTGTAGAGCGGCAGCCCATAATGTCGGCCCAGTTCACGCCCTTGCTGATCAACAATCGGGCCGGGCACTAGGCTCTCGGGTAATTCCTCGCGCAAAAGGCTACGGTAGTCGCCCCCCGGCACAAAACAGATATCCTGGCTCTCGGGGCGGTTGGCGCTCTCGAGTCCACGTGCGGCGGCCATCGCCCGCACCTCAGGCTTGCGGTACCCGCCAACCGGGAAGATCAGCCGGGACAACTCCTTCTGCTGAAGCATATAGAGCAGGTAGGACTGATCTTTTTCGGGGTCGGCGGCGCGGTGGAGATGGGGGATGGGGGATGG
>Ga0208376_1000512_pt1 | contig 11921 bp, 10 predicted proteins | sample CryBogmetaGMA25M_FD_184548 | JGI IMG/M metagenome (GOLD analysis project Ga0208376, IMG submission 184548) | Freshwater microbial communities from Crystal Bog, Wisconsin, USA - MA2.5M (SPAdes) | ecosystem: Environmental > Aquatic > Freshwater > Lake | place: Crystal Bog, Wisconsin, USA...
ATGACATCGTGACCGATGAAACGGGCGGACGAACGATGATGGAACTGGTATCCGCAGGTCACTCAGCGAGGGCGTAAACCGGCAAGTCTAGTTGTCGCCGATCGGAAGATCTAGTTGACATTTAACAAATGCCGATATATTCAATTTTCGACCAGATAATCTTGGCTGGCAGATCATTGCTATTCAGCTCCTGAGCATAGGCGAGGCACCAGATCATCACACTGAGCATCAGGACAAGAAATGCCTTCGTGCCGCGCTCAGTACGATGGAACCATGCGAACAGAGCCAGGAATGCGCAAACGATGCCTGCGAAGATGATCGTGTAGTAGAGCATGCGGTCTCGCGGCGTCTCAACTGATAGCGATGCGAAAGCCAAACGCACTGCCTTTACCGGGCGTACTGTGGGCCAGCAGGATGCCACGGTGGGACTTCACGATACAGCTTACCAGAGCAAGTCCTAATCCTAGTCCATCAATGCCGCGCTGAACGTCGTCGCTGGTCTGGGCAAAGGCTTCCCAGATCGTCTCTAGTTTATCCGGGTCAATACCGGGGCCATTATCTTCGACGATCAGGGTCAGATAATTTGCATGTGCCTGGCAGCTTAGCCGGACACGCCCCCCCTCATGGTTAAATTTGATCGCGTTATGCACCAGATGATGGATCGCCTCGCTAATCTGCTGGCGATCAACCATGACCAATGGCAGTCGCTCCGCGATCGCGTACGAGAGCGTCACCTCGCGCACCTCGGCCATACGTTGGAGTGGCACAGTACTCTCGCGGATCAGGGCGATCATATCGGTCGGCTCGGCGCGGGGCGCAGACAACTTGCTTACGAGTGAGGCGTAATTGATCACACTGTCAATCATCTGGCGACCCTCGGCGAGCTGGCGGTCGAGCTGACGCGCCTCCGTGATCACCTCGGGGAGCATGTTATGTTCGGCGTAGCGTTGGAGCAACTGGGCCGAGAAACCGACAGCAACAAAGGGGCTGCGTAGCTCGTGGGTGATCTTGCCAATCAGGGCCGACTTAAACTCGCTCTCCTGCTTGAGCTTACGCTCGCGGGCGTCAATCTCGCGGGCCAATTGCTGGAAGACCCGGGCCAGTTGCCCCAGGGCGTCGTCACGTGCGGCCACAGACTCCAGGCTGGCGGGGGTGAATCTCCCAGCCTCCATGTCTGCCGCCGCATCGGTCAGACGACCAACCTGATGAATGTACTCGGCCTCCTGATCGTGCAGGCGTTTCGCTGCCAGCGACGCATTGATGCGCGCCCGCAGCAGCACAGGATCGAAGGGCCGGGGCAAGTGGTCGGTGGCCCCCATCTCGATACAGCGCGCCACACTCTCCATCTCGTCAAGGGCAGAGATCACAATCACCGGAATCCGGCGCAGTTCACTGTCAGATTGGAGGGTACTCAGCACCTCAAAGCCATCCATCTCCGGCATCAGCAGATCAAGCAGCACAATATCAAAGGGTTTTGTGCGCAACATCTCCAGGGCCTGTCGGCCATGCTCTGCCGCCTCCGTTCGATGACCTTCGCGCTGAAGCTGTAGGCACAACAGCATACGATTGAGCTTATTATCGTCAACAACGAGAATCGTGCCTTGTGCTGTCATCAATCACTCGGGGTAGGAGGAAGGAAAAAACAACCAGTTATGGTTAATATTATCCCTTCTTGATGTGAAACTGTCCACTATCTACGAGCATGACAAGGATATATTACCAGCCTTTGGAGAAATGAGGTACGCAAAGAGATCAGGCGAGTGGGTGAGTGAAGGTCTTCTTTGTAGGGGTGTGAGGCGGAAACTTCTGGATGGCCGGTGGTTTTATGGCCGGTATTTGTGCGACGAGTGGGGTGAGAATCTGCACAAAAAGCCGCACCGGTTGGTGCGGCTTGGCGCGATGGGGGCGTATATAGCCGATAGCCGATACTCGATAGCCGATACTCGGGCATCAGCGGCTCTTCTCATCAGGTATTGTGCGCGAATCGCATGAGGCTTCGCCCCTACTTCACCTTCACAATCGTTAGCTTCATCACCCCCGAGGGAGTCTGCACCGTCACTTTATGGCGGGCGCGCTTCCCTAGCAGGGCGGAGCCAATCGGCGACTCGTTGGAGATCCGGCCCTGGCGCGGGTTAGCTTCCGCACTGCCCACGATTGTCCAGGTCTCCTCCTCGTTATCATCCTCCATGCGTACTGTCACCGATGAGCCAACGCGCACTTCGCCGTTCCCAACGGTTTCCTCATCAATCAGTTCTGCACGCGAGAGGATATGTTTGACATCGCGGATACGACCTTCTAGGAGCGACTGAGACTTCTTCGCATCTTCGTACTCACCGCTCTCGGAGATATCGCCAAGCTCTTTGGCCGCCGCAATACGCTCAGCAACCTGTTTGCGCTCGACGGTAGTAAGCTCTTCAAGCTCTGCTTCTAATTTCGCACGGCCCTCGCGAGTCAGATATGTCGGCTTGTCTGCCATCGTCTCAATGCCTTCTGCTGAACATTCGCCCAGGGGAGCTACAGCGCGGGAGAGCCGAGGATGGCTCTGCTCCTGTGGCGGCACAAAAGAAGAACTGAGAGCAAAACTCTCAGTCGGGCCGCAGGTAGCAGACTACGTCGCCTGCATGTTGAAACCTTCGGCAACCCGGATTATACGAGAGATCAGGCTATTTGTAAAGAACCTTGACGGATACGACCCTTTACGCTAGGATCGACGGGGTATTGCACCCCGCTCGACGTATGAGGGAGATAGCGATGACCCTGGCGCTGAACCCGACGATCTTTCGCGCCTATGATATTCGCGGCGTTGTTGATGTTGATCTGGACGAGTCGATCTATGCACGTCTGGGGCAGGCGGTCGGCACGATCTTTCTTGGCCAGGGTCGGCGCACGATTGCGGTTGCCCGCGATGCGCGCCTCAGCTCGCCGCAATTCCAGGCGGCGCTGATCGTTGGTCTGCGCTCCACGGGCATGAATGTGGTGGACATCGGTCAGGTGCCGACGCCCGTGATGTATTTTGCCGTCGAGCACCTCGGCCTCGATGCGGGCGCGATTGTTTCGGCCAGCCACAACCCGCCTGCGTACAATGGGCTCAAGCTGCGCCGCTCCCACCCCGCCTTTGGCAGCGAGCCGCTGGTGAGCGAGGATGTGCAGGAGGTGGGCCGAGTAGCTCTTGCTGGCGACTTCGCCAGTGGCAGCGGCACGCTCACTCAGGCCGATGTGAGCGACAATTATGTCTCTTCGGTCTGTCGGCTGCTACCCTTTGCCAGACAGCGACCAAAGGTGGTTCTTGATGGCGGCAACGGTGTGGGCGGGCCAATCGGCCTGCGCACCTACCAGGCTCTCGGCCTGAATGTGGTGCCGCTCTTCATCGAGCCCGATGGCAACTTCCCCAACCATCACCCCGACCCGCTGAAGCCCGAGAACCTCCAGCACCTGATCGCGGCGGTGCGTGAACACCGGGCCGATATTGGGATTGCGCTGGACGGCGATGGCGACCGGCTCGGCGTAGTTGATGGCGACGGCCAGATCGTCTTTGCCGACCGTTACCTAATCGCCCTGGCCACCTACCTGCTCAGCCAACGCAAAGGTCACGTGGTCTTTGATGTGAAGTGTAGCGCCGTGCTGCCGCAGGCTATTACGGCCCTCGGCGGCACCCCGGTGATGTGGAAGACCGGCTACTCCAGTATCTCGTCAAAGATGCGCGAGCTGAACGCGGTGCTTGGTGGCGAGCTAAGCGGCCACACCTTCGCCACCTACCCCGGCCACTATTTTGACGACGGCACCTTCGCCGGCGCCCATCTGATCCACGCCCTCAGTCATCTGGGTACCACCCTGCGCGACGCCCTCACCCCCTACCCCGATCTGCCCTCACTTGACGAGGGCCGCATCCCCTTCGCTGAGGATCAGAAGTTCCGGGTGATTGATTATGTGCGCGAGCGTTTTGCGGGGGCCTACCCGATATTTGATCTGGACGGGATACGGGTAGACTTTGGGGATGGCTGGGGACTGGTGCGAGCCTCGAATACCGAGCCGTCAATCACCACGCGCTTCGAGGCTGGGACAATGGAGCGCGCCCGCGAGATCCGTAACCTGATGATGTCGGCGGTCGAGGAGTTCCGCGACCGTCTATGAACCCTCGCTCCCGTCTGATTGCCCACACATGGGAGGCCGTCTACGCGGCTGAGTTTACCCTCGATCAGGTGCGGCAGCGCGGGACAATGATCGCCACGATCTTGGCCGAGCGGGGCTGGGGTTGTCTGGTGGCCTATGACACACGCTTTATGGGCAACCTCTTTGCGCGGGCGATCAACGCAGACCTCAACACCTGCGGAGTGCGGTCGCGTCTGGCGACATCCCCCACCCCGCTCCCTGCTATCTACCACGCCCTTGACCGCAAGCTGTCTGACTGCGCCCTGGTGGTAACGGCGCGCAAACGGCCCTACTACTACAACGGGCTGGTGCTGATCGCGCCCGCCCCCGGGATCGCTCTCACCACCGGCACAAGCGAGTCTCAGCTCCCGTTTGCGCCCCTGATTGATAGCTCCCCCGCCCCGACAGACCAGCCCGACCTGCGCGCCGATTACCTGGAACTGCTGCGCAGCGCGGTTGACCTCGACCTGATCCGCCGGGTTTCGCTGACGATCTTTGTGGATGCGATGAACGGCACCGCCGCCGGGATCTTTCCGGCGCTGCTGGGCGAAGGCGGGCAGACGCGGGCAATTGAGATCAACCGCGAGCCAGACCCGCTCTTTGGCAAGGTCACGCCGCACCCTGGTGAGACCGGGCTGAACCGGCTGAAGAAACTGGTGCGCGAGAGCGACTCGCATGTTGGGCTGGCGATCTCAGCCGACGGCACGGCACTGGCGGTGGTTGATAAGAGCGGCGAGCAGCTTGAGCCAACCGAGTTGGCCCTGCTGCTGGGCGGCTACCTAGCCCGCCAGTATCGTTATCGCGGCTCGTTGGTGGCCCCCCTGCCCGCCGCCGAATCGGCCCTGGCCGGGGCGAGGATCGCCGCATGGGAAGAGACCAGCAGCGTAAAGGCCGAGCTGATGATTAACCCCACTGCACGGATCGCCGAACTGCTGGGGCAGGAGCGACCCGGCCTGCTGCTGGGTGTCAGCACCGACGGCGAAATTAGCATTGGGCGTATGGCCACTTACCCTGACGCAATCCTCGCGGGCCTGCTGGTGGCCGAAATGATCGCCCGCAGCGGGGGTAGCCTGCGCGCCCTGATTGAATCGCAGCGCGAGCTGCTGAAGTAGCATAGAATCCTCATGCCCACATTCTCGCGACGGCTCTCCCGACTCAGTCATCTCGTCGTTCCCATCACCCTAAGCGCCATCGGCGGCGCGGCGTTGTTCTTCGGGATCGTCTCCCTGCTCGCTATCCCGATCACCCCTCTGCTCTGGCGCGATGCACTGCTGATCATTGCCGGGATAGCCGCACTGGGGATCGGGATCTGGCAGTTCAGCGGTATGGCGATGCTCCCGATTGGCGAGAGTACGTCGAGTCCTGATGGCGAACTGGTGTTTGGGTTTGGTCAGGCCAACAAACCGCCCCAGATCGTCGTTCTCTCCGGCGGGGCCGGTATGCTGGTGCTGGCCAGCCTCGGCGACCATGTCGCCCGTATGACCTGCATTGTGCCGGCTCAGGATCCGGTTGAGTATTACTATCGGGCCGCCGGCCTGTTCAATTTTCAAAATGTCTACTACGTGACGCCGGTGCCCGCGCCGCTTGATGTGATCGCCACCCTGGACGACGGCACCGTCGCCAATGTGCGCCACCTCGCGGTGAATCCGCAGATCGCCGAGCATCACATCACGCGACTCGCGCTGCGCGACCTCGCCGGTGCTGCCACGCCCCTGCCACGACTGGTGGCCGAAGCCATCCGCGACGCCGACGCGATCATCCTTGGGCCGGGTGGCCTGTTCGAGAGCCTGCTGCCCAATATGCTGATTGACTCCTTCCGTGACGCAGTGAGCAAGAGTGCCGCACGCAAACTCTATATCTGCAACCTGATGACCGAGCCGGGCCGCACCACCGGATTCAGCGTGGCTGACCATATCCGCGAGATCAAACGCTACGCCGGGTTTGCCCCCGACTATGTGCTGGTCAACGTCCAGCGGATTGACTCGGATGTCCACCAGCTTTATGCCGCCGCCCACCAGTCACCGGTCTATCTCTCGCCCGATGAGTATGAGGAGACGGCGGTGCTACCGGGCGACCGCGACGGCCAGCGGCGGCTAGTGATTGAGGGCAGCGTCGTGATTGAGGCCGACCTAGCTTCGTCGGTAATCCAGTATACGGCTACGCTCGATAACCCCGATCAGAGCCGGGCCGTCCACGTACTGCGTCACGACGCGGATAAGCTCACCGCCACGGTGCTTGAACTACTGCGGAGAACCTAAGCGGGACGGGTTCCCAAACCCGCACTGTGTCAACTGATGGTGCCAGCTTCGCCGACACCATCAGTTGACATAATATATCTATGACCCTCATTGTCTTTGAAGATGAACAGTGGCGCACCCTCGCTGTCATCGCCCAGGCCCGGCCAGTCTTCGAGCTGCGCTGCGGCGGTTACACGGTGCGGGAGCGGGCCGCCGCCGTGACGGGGATGGACGCGCTGGGGATGGCCCGCGCTCATCTGATGGGCTATTACGGGCCACCGGATGGGTTGGCGGCTATGTACACGGGCGAACCTACCGTGCTAGTGAACGGGCGCTGCCTGAGCTTGTCCTGGTTGCCTAAACTGCTCGCCGAGCCGGTCAATACCGTCTATATTGCTGATGGTGACCTGATCGGTGCGCGACTTACCCCGGCCCTGGCTAGCGCAGTCCTCTACTATCTACGCGATCAGCAGGCCACCGATGCCCGCGACGAACTGACCCGCTTCGCCCGTGTAGTCGAGCTGTGCGGATCTGACGCCCCGGCCCGGATTGTCTATCCCTGGGATTTGATCAATCAGTCGGGCGAGCAGATCGTGCGCGACCTCGACCTGCTGAGGATGCGGCTGCCCGCCTACGCTGTCCACGACCCGAGCGTAGTGCGGCACGGCCAGCATATTTTTGTCGGGCCAGGGGCGCGGCTTGATGGCCCGCTTGTCCTCGACGCCCGCGACGGCCCGATCTTTATTGAGGGCGGGGCGCACATTGAGCCATTTAGCTTCATTCAGGGGCCAGCCTACATTGGCGCAGGCACGCTGATCGCCAGTGCGCGCATCCGTGGCGAAACGAGCATCGGCCCGGTCTGTCGAGTCGGTGGCGAGGTGGAGGCCAGCATTATCCAGGGCTACTCCAACAAACACCATGACGGATTCCTGGGCCACTCGTGGCTGGGCGAGTGGGTGAACATTGGTGCGATGACCACCAATTCTGATCTGAAGAACAACTACGGCAGCGTGCGCGTAGCCCTGGAAGGCATCGGCCAGATTGACAGCGGGGTGATTAAGCTGGGCTGTTTTCTCGCCGACCATGTGAAGCTGGGGATCGGGCTACACCTGAACGGCGGCACGGTGATCGGCACCGCCAGCAATATCTTCGGCGTCCACAGCGCACCCAAAACTGTACCGCCCTTCACGTGGGGCGGCGAAATCTTCCGCGAGTACCGCATTGACAGGATGATCAGCGTGGCTCGCACGGTGATGGGACGGCGCAAGCGCGAGCTATTACCCACCTACGAAACACTGCTGCGGGCGGTATTCAACCTGACCCGGCCCAGCCGAGGAAATATGAGCGAACTGCCCGCACCGATGCCGAAAGTTTTTGCCCTGTGAGGGATAGTGGGTACGCCCAATAGGGGAGCTGGATCTCTTTCTGGTGCGAAATACCCCCTCTTCCCTTATGGGAGAGGGGGTTCACTGACTTTGCATCAGCCCTGGGCAGACCGGCAAGGGAGCGTGTCGGTATCAGGCATGCGTGGTACAATTGTTATCGTAAACCGTTTTTTGTGATCTGAATTCTGGATGTAATACCTTTGATGCGACAAAATGATTCGCTTATTTGTCCACATAATAAGCCAACAGTCTCCTATAGAATAGGTTAGAACTCTATGTCTGAGCAGCAACTTAATCTTCCGGTTACGGGGATGACCTGCGCCTCGTGCGTGATGCGGGTCGAGAAGGCGCTCAAGAAGGTACCCGGTGTGCGGGAGGTCAACGTCAATCTGAGTACCGAGGGTGCCAGCGTGACCTACTCGCCCGCCAGTGCCAGCTTTGCCGATCTGAAGGCGGCGATTGAGAACGCGGGCTACGGCGTGATCGAGATCACTGATGCCGATGATGGTACGGCAGAGGATGTTGAGGCGATGGCCCGCGCCCGCGAGCTGAGCGACAAGCGCCGTAAGCTGATCGTTGGTGTGGCCTTCGGTCTGCCGCTCTTCCTGATCTCCATGTCACGCGACCTGGGGCTGATTCGGCCCTGGTGGATCGGCGCAGCCGCCGAGATGGCGGCTATGACGGGCAGATCAATGGATGAGATGATGCGCAGCGCCGCCGCCCGCGATGATCTGCTCAACTGGCTCTTCCTGATCCTCGCGACGCCGGTGCAGTTCTACAGCGGGCGCGATTACTATGTCCACGCCTGGAAGGCGCTCAAGGCGCGCACGGCGAACATGGATACCCTGATCGCGATGGGCTCCTCGGTGGCCTACCTCTACAGCCTGATCCTGCTTGTCAGCGGGGCTGCGGGCCACGTCTATTTTGAAACCGCCGCCCTGATCATCACGCTGATTCTGGTGGGCAAGTACCTGGAGGCGCGAGCCAAAAGCCAGACCGGCGCAGCTATCCGCGCCCTGGTCGGGCTTCAGCCCAAGACCGCCCGCGTGCTGCGTGGCGGCCAAGAGATTGATGTCGCGGTGGCTGAGGTGCGCAAGGGCGAGATTGTGATCGTGCGCCCCGGCGAGAAGATCCCGGTGGATGGTGCGATCCTCAGCGGTGAGTCAGCCGTAGACGAGAGCATGGTTACGGGCGAGAGCCTGCCGGTAGAGAAACGCCCCGGCGACAGCGTGATCGGTGCGACGATCAATCGCAGCGGCAGCTTCCAGATGCGTGCCGTGCGGGTGGGTCGCGAGACGGCCCTGGCTCAGATCATCCGGCTGGTGCAGGAGGCTCAGGGTTCGCGGGCACCGGTGCAGCGTCTGGTAGATCAGGTGGCCAGCGTGTTTGTGCCAGTGGTGATCGGCCTGGCCCTGCTCACTTTCTTGGTCTGGCTGCTGGCGGGTGTCGGGCCAACCCAGGCTATGCTCTTCGCCGTGGCCGTGCTGGTGATCGCCTGTCCCTGTGCCCTGGGATTGGCTACCCCTACAGCGATTATGGTTGGCGCAGGCACGGGTGCCGCGCACGGCATCCTGATCAAGAATGCTGAGAGCCTGGAGCGTGCCGCCAACATCCGGGCCGTCATCCTCGACAAGACCGGCACGATCACCCTGGGAAAACCGGCGGTCACTGACGTGATTGCTGATTGCAGAGTGCAGAGTGCAGATTCTGTTCCCAGTTCGGATCAATCTACACTTCTGCGGCTCGCGGCAAGCGCGGAGCGCGGCAGCGAACACCCGCTGGGCGAGGCGATTGTGGCCGAGGCCAAAGCTCGTGGGCTGGCTCTGGCGAAACCCGAGGGTTTCGTGTCTATCGCTGGGGCCGGTGTGGAGGCGACGGTGGATGGCCGATGGGTACTGGTAGGCACCCTGCGCATGATGCGCGAGCGCGGCGTGGATCTGGGTGAACTGCCAACCGATGTTGAGCGGCTTCAGGCCGAAGGTAAGACGGCCATGCTCGTAGCGGCAGACGGCGCGGCGTTAGGCGTGATCGCCGTGGCCGACACCGTCAAGCCCAGTTCAGCCGCAGCCGTGGCCGCTCTGCGCACCCTCGGCGTCACGGTGGCTATGCTCACTGGCGACAACCGGCGCACCGCCGAGGCCATCGCCGCCCAGGTCGGGGTAGATCGGGTGCTGGCCGAAGTGCTGCCGCAGGACAAGTCTGCGGAGGTGAAACGACTCCAGGCCGAGGGACAGATTGTAGCGATGGTGGGCGATGGGGTGAACGACGCGCCAGCCCTGGCCCAGGCCGATGTCGGTATCGCCATTGGCACCGGGGCGGACGTAGCGATGGAGGCCGCCGATATCACTCTGATGCGCGGCGACCTCGCCGGGATCGCGCAAGCGATTGCGCTGAGCAAGGCCACCATGCGGACGATCCGCTGGAATCTCTTCTGGGCCTTTATCTACAACGTCGTGTTGATCCCGGTGGCGGCGGGGGCGCTCTACCCGCTCACCGGCTGGCAACTCAGCCCCATCCTGGCAGCGGGGGCTATGGCTTTCTCATCGGTCTTTGTGGTGAGTAACAGTCTACGGTTGCGCGGGGTAAAGCTGTCTTAGCCCGCAATATCCAGGCAAGCATACCACCCATGTAGACGCCCTGGATACTGCCCACCAGAGCGCTTGATAAAAGTAGGGTAATCGCCCACCCGGCCCCGCGCTCATAGACAATTCCGCTCATTGTCCCTCCAATGGCGTTGTAGATCGCCACATTGAGCATACTGTTAGCGATCCATAGTGGTGCCCATCCGCACATACTTATCGGGATCCACCACCCGGCGTGAGATGAATGTCGGAGTACGCGCCACTGAGCCACCCCAAGCGCGATCCCTGTTAAGACACCGCCGCCGCCATCGCCAAATAGTCGGCCAGGCACCCCAACGAGAACCCATGCCAGCAAAGTCATGATCACCCACCAGCGCGCATTGGCGAGCCGATGGCGAAGAATGAATGCTTGGAGTACCGCACCGGGTACGCCAATGATAATCGTGTCGAGCGTGAATGCCAGACTGGCCCCGAACAGGTGCGATCCATCACCGAGATCAATCACCCGCCCGACATAGGCGTTGCTGCCAACGTACCAGCCAAGCACCCGGCCCAATCCCCACCCCACTATGGTGGCTATAGCCCACCATACCCAGAAGATCCGCATCTCGCTGAACACCAGACTATGCTCTCTTGCCGGGTTCGCTGCTTGCGATACTGGCGGTAGATCTGACTCGTCATTCTGGGCCACCACGAGCGTGAGCGGTGGTTCTGGTGTGGGCTGCGCTGGCGGGGTGGGCGAGGGAGCAGCCATGGGGGCGATGAGCGACAGATTCGGCATGCGTGTTGTTGGCAGCGGAAGACGGTCGGTGGCCAGTTCTGCGCGCGCTGCCTGGACGAAGGCCGGCTGATCATCCGGCTCTAGCTCCAGAGCAGCGGCGAGCAGTGTGGCGATCTCTTTTGATGGACGGCGCTCGTCGGTCTCAATCTTCGAGATCAGCACCTTTGAGCAGCCGACACGTGAGGCTAGGTGATCCTGAGTCAGATCGAGCGCCTTACGTTTTCGTCGTACCCATTCTCCAAACGAATAGATTTCAACCATATCGCCTCGCGATCTTTATCTACGCTACGTGTATACCGTGTATAGGCACCGTGTATACACGGTATACAGATATTTTGTATTCTCCGTGTATCGAAAACACATACCACTTCTTTCCCTCTGCGTGGTGTACTACGACCGTCGGGCAACGTGCCCACTCGTTGTTCATAGTAAGAGAGGTCGCAATGATTCGTAGTTTCTTCACCAAGGAAGAGGGGCAGGGTCTGGTCGAGTACGCGCTCATCCTGGTTCTGATCGCCATTGTCGTGATTGGAATTCTCACCCTACTCGGCAACCGCATCAGTGCCGTGTTCTCCGGTATCAACTCAGGTCTAAACGGGGGAAGGTAGGCTGACCATATCCTATCCATCGTAGCGCGGGCATTCCGCTCCCTGAGATCCTGGCGGGCGCGATGCCCGCGCTCCCAGCGCCGCGCAACGTGACTCTGGTTTTACAGCATATCGAAGTCGTATGGATACCGCAAGCACCCAGGTGCTTGCGGTACAGGGCTGGTGCAAAGTCAGTGAAC
>Ga0208376_1000515_pt1 | contig 11902 bp, 5 predicted proteins | sample CryBogmetaGMA25M_FD_184548 | JGI IMG/M metagenome (GOLD analysis project Ga0208376, IMG submission 184548) | Freshwater microbial communities from Crystal Bog, Wisconsin, USA - MA2.5M (SPAdes) | ecosystem: Environmental > Aquatic > Freshwater > Lake | place: Crystal Bog, Wisconsin, USA...
GGGCGGGGGAGCCGATCGTCGGATGCGAGGGCACGTCGGTGAGCGGGCGAACGCGCTTACCGTCGTGCGACAGCAGCATGAGCATCTCGGGCTTCTTCATCCGGAGGACGGCGGACACCCCGCTTTCGCCGGAGGGGGCAGGCACGACGGACTGCTCGGGCACGTCGGCCTCCGTTACGGCCTCCGCCACGCGCTCTTTTACGGGCTCGACACGGGCCGGAGGTGCGACCTTGGCGGCTGACTCGGTCGTCATGGCGATGATCTTCGGCATCAGCCGCAGCATCGCCTTCTGCGACATCGCGACCGACTTCCGTGCCAGCTCGGGCTGCTTCGCCACGAAGGATTTGCCCGCGGGGGAGCGATAGAACGCCAGCAGTTCCTCGAGCTCGGCCGCGGTGAACGTGTCGGCGTAGAGAGCGACGTAGTCGGCTTTGACCTTCTCCCAGCTCATTTCCGTGGCGAGCATTCCCAGCATCTTGTCCATCATCTTGTTGGTCTGCTCGGTCGGCAGGCCGCGTTTCTCCCCGTTGGGCCCGGCGGGCAGGAACGACTGCATCTGCTTCATATGGGCCGGGAAGGCGGCCTTGGCCGTCTCGAACGACTGGCTGACCTGGGCCTCCATGTTCATGGCATCCAGAAGGTCGGCCGCGAGCCGCTCCCGGTCGCTTGTCTCATCGGCCCCGAACGCTAGTCCGCAGAACAGAACGGCAGCGCTGAAGGACATGCACCGCATGATGAATGCTCCTGGAAGGCAAACGACGAACGTTATGGAGTTGGGCGGTTTTCGGACGGCGCGGCGAAGGGGTGATGTTGTTTTCAGGAAAAGTGCGGCCGCTACGCCAGGGGCATCGGCTGGTTCGATACCGATTACGGCCACGGGTCCGGAACGGTCTCCCCGAGCGCGGCCTCGAGTTCCTTGTGGAAACCGACGTCTTCGAGTTCCCTCTTTGCGAGTGTAGCGATCTCAGCAGCCTCGAGTCTTCGATCGTTGATCGACAGAATCGCGACCAACGTGGCAGTGCGGTGTCGGAAAGACTTCTTGGCGTGATCCAACAGTGGGGAGTTCGATTTCGGAGCCCCATTCTCGGCGAGTTGCGTCCTCAATTCATAGGTCTTCTTGATCTGAAGATAGTCGTTCATGGCATCGATGTATCTCTCGCAAAGGGCATATTCTTTGTCGTTGACTAACGAATCTTGCGCATAAATGAATGCCCGCCTTGCCGCCTTCGGATTCTTGGCGGCGAGGATCTTGAACGCATCGGTCGTCTTCGATTCGTCGTCAAGGGTCTCGTTGATCCGTGCAAGATCCTGAAAGCCTTCTCCGATGTCGATTCCCTCCTTGGCTTGAGCCGCAAGATGGTCTCTTATCTGCCGAAGCTTCGCCAAGGCTGGCGGATAATCCTGTCCAAGACGCTTCCAGTCGGACAGTACGAATGACAACCGTAAGCCCGACATCGACCGATTGATCTTGAGCGCGTTCTCGTGAAACCAGACGTGCTTCGCCAAGGCGATTTCGTATCGTCCTGCTCGGGCGTCGGCCTCTGCTTCTTGACGGATGGAATCTGGGTCGGGGTTATCCGGCGGGGTCCAGGCACGGTGTTCCTTGTCGTCGAGAACGATAGCCGCTGTGTCCCCAGATACTGCCCTCGGCTCAGCGGCCGGGGGTTCGTCGCCTGCATGGGGCGTCGTCGTCTCCTGCAACGAGTCCTCGGTCAGGGATCGGAAAACCCTCTCGCAACGCTTCCGGGATGAGGAGCAAACGAAGTGACCAGACAAAGGACTCATCACCTTGGCCACGATCGACACGTCTCCGTTCACGACAAGTGCAAGTTGCGAGCCTTGCACATTCGCAGTGGCGGACGCGATTTTCATCGCGCCGTCGTCGGTGAGAAAGACATCGAGTCCCGCATGCAGGGATGGGTAAAGCTCGTCATCCACGAGTTCAACTGACGCTACATCGGTGGCCGTGAGGATCTCAGGCATGGTCAGAAATAGGGGTTCACCCGTGTCAGGATTCGTGCAAGCCTTCGAACCCGGCAGGCTCTCGGTAGTAACGAAGTGAAGCTCGAGCGTTGCCGTCTTTGCGAGGGGATGTGTGGACTCATCGGCCGCATGGATCGTCGTCGCCACGACGATCGCCAGCGCCGCCAAGCCAAACGCGCCGGCCGCCGCCATCGCGAGCCGGTTCATCCGCGTCATGGGGGCAGCCTTCCGAGTGAGATCGACGAGCCGCTCGACCCGGCCCTCGAGCGACGGCTTTTCGTCGATCGCGCCAAGCGTGCCGATCGCCAGCCGCTGCCGCTTCTCCCGGAGGCCGGCGGCCATCTCGACGAGCACCTCCGCCAGCTGAAAGCCGTCGCCTTGGGCCAGCACGACGTAGTCGTCGCAGATCTCCTCGCGCGCCTCCGCCAGGCGGCGGTTGAGCCGATGCACCGGCGGGCACCACCAGAAGACCGCGGCCACGGCGTGCTGGAGGAGGCCCACCCAGAGATCGCCGTGGGCCACGTGCGCTGCCTCGTGCAGCAAGACCGCGGCGAGTTTTTCGCGATCAAGCGTGGTCGCCATGCCGGCGGGCAGTACGACGGCGGGCCTTACCGGCCCGATCACGACCGGCACCGGCACCGCCGCCGACTCGAAAAGACGCGGCGGCTGGGTGAGGCCGACCGACCGCGCTGCCTCGCGCAGCAGATCGACGGCGGCCGGACTCGGGGACGGCGCGAGGGAGTGGCGGAGCTGTCGCAGGCGGAGGAGATCACGGACCACCCTGCCCATGCAGAACACGAGGCCTGCAAGCCACACCCAGAGCAGGCACGAGGCCACCTCGCGGAAGGTGGGCACTCGCATCGGCACCACGGCCGGCTCTGCGACTCGCTCCGGCCGCACGGCCAGCTCGCGAGGTGATGAATCAGGCGCCGGTGCGGGCCGCGGCACGGCGGGGAGGACGAGGAGCGGTCGCGGCGCGACCGGACGATCGACGGTCGCGTTCGAAATGCGAACGGCACCCCAGCCCACCAGGCGACTCGCCGCCGCCACCGCCGGCACGATGCCGAGCACGACGAGCGCCGCGAGGAGCAGGCCATACCGCAGCGGTGCGGGCTTGCCTCGGACGATCCGTGCCATAAGCAGCCCGAGGGCCGCCACGAGCACGGCCGCCATCGCAGCCCCGCAACTCGCACAGATCCATGAGCGGTCGAATAGCATCCCTTTGAACGCCGGTGTCATGTCCGACCTCCCTTGGGTGATCGCCCGCCGCGTGCCTTGCGTCGCTTCGCCTCCGCCACCAGCTGCGCGAGCCGATCGATGTCGGCCGACGAAACATCATCCGAGCCGAGCAGGCTCTGGACGAGCTGCGTGGGGGAGCCGCCGAAGTAGCCTTCCATGAACCCGACCGCGAGCCGGGCCTCAGCCGCCGGCCGGTCGAGCGTGGGCCGGTATCGGTACACGCCCTCGACGAGCGCCCGGGCCAGCCACCCGCGCTTCTCCAGTCGATCGACGAGGTTTAGCACCGTCGTCCGCGTGACGCCCCGCCGGTCGGCCACCGCCTGCCAGATCTCGGCCACGGTCATGCCCGCCGCCGGCCCGTCCCAGGCCACGGCGAGGAGTTCGTGCTGGGCCGGTGTCAGGTCGCCTTCGGGGTTCGCCGCCGTTTTTCTGGCCATGATCCGCGTTTCTCCCCAGCTGCGGCGCCGCCTCGAAGCCCCACGACGACGATCGTCGTCACGCAAAAGGATAAGAGTGACGACGGCAGTCGTCAAGTGAGCCCTGCCTGCGGATGAACGAGCATGCAACGGCCCCAGGCGGGCAGTCACAGCGACACGGTTCAGCCACCCGCGGCGTCGGGGCGGGCGGGCTGAAATCGGTTTGACACCCCGGCCGGATGCTAATAGATTGGCATGTGTTAATCAATGCGCACAAGAGGGGCGAGTTTGCATCGACCATGAAAGACAAGTTCAGCCGCCGATTGGCCCCCCGTGAGCAGCAGATCATGGACGTCGTTTACCAACTCGGCGAGGCGTCGGTGGCGGACGTCCGCGAGCGACTGGCGGACCCGCCGACGTACTCGTCGGTCCGTACCATGCTCGGCCACCTCGAGCGCAAAGGGCTCTTGAAGCGCGATCGTGCGGGCGTCAAGCACCGTTATCGGCCGGTTCAGTCTCCCCAGGCGGCGAGCCGGTCGGCCCTGCGAGCCGTGATCGACACGTTCTTTTCCCAGGCCCCGGTCGAAGCCCTGGCCACGCTGATCGACGAATCGGCTGAGAACCTCTCCGCCGACGATTTAAGGCGTCTGGAGGAGGCGATCCGGCGGGTGCGCAAGGCGAGCCGCTGAGGATGAACATCATGAACTGGCAACCGGTGGATCTGGCTCTCAAGGGCGTTGTCGTTCTGGCGGCCGCAGCACTCGCGGCACGTCTCATGCAACGCGGGTCGGCGGCCGCCGCGCATCGCGTGTGGCTGCTGGGAATGATGGCGCTGCTCGTGGTGCCGGCGGCAGGGATTGCCCTGCCGCAAAAGCCCGTGAGGGTGCTGCCGCAGCTGTCGGCCGAGGCAACCTTTAGCGCGGTGCCTCGCAGCCGGCCCATCCCGCAGCCGGCCGGTCATCACGATGCCGCTGCCGCCGCCACGCAGAGGCAAGCCGAATCGGGCTTCGCCGCCGAGCAACGCGCTTCGATGCCAGGCACGGCAGTCGGCCGAACAGGTCGCGGCGACGACGCCGCATCCGCGCGGAGCATGCTGTCGGCCGTGCGCGGGGGCCCATGGCCGACCATCCTGATGGCGGTCTGGGCGGTCGTCGCCGCGATGCTGGTGCTTCGTCTGGCGATCCAGCAGGTGATGCTGCGACGGTTGCTGGGGCGGTGCGAGCCGGTGTCTGACGATGCGTGGACCACGGCAGTCGCCGAGGCATGCACGAGACTCGATGTGAAGCGACGGGTGCGGCTCGTGAAGACCGCGACGGCCCTGACGCCGGCGACGGCGGGGGCGTGGTGGCCCATCGTGATCGTTCCCGGCCAAGCCGCCGGCTGGACGGCATCACGGCGGCGGTCGGTCTTGCTGCATGAGGTGGCCCATATCAAGCGCTGGGACGTTCTCGCGCAGACCTTTTCGGCGGCAGCGTGTGCCCTCCATTGGTTCAACCCGCTGGCCTGGTACGGACTCGCCCAGATGCGGAATCTGCGCGAGCTGGCATGCGACGACCTCGTGCTCACCTGCGGGCAATCGCCCGAAGACTATGCCGAGACACTGCTCGACGTGGCCCGCAGTTTGCGTCCAGCCCGCTACGCCGCCGCGGTCGGCATGGCCCGCGGCACGAACGTGGAGCATCGGATCGTGGCGATTCTCGATGCGGCGCGGCACCGGATGCCTCTATCGCGCCGGGCGGCCTTGATGCTCGGGAGCCTGGCCCTGACGCTCGCCGTGGGGTTGGGCGCCTTGAGGCTGGAGTCGCGCGCAAGCGACGCGGCGACGGCGTCGGATTCGGCGCGGGCGACTTCGGCGCCTGTGGTGAAGCAGGGGAATGGGCACGACCCAGCTCTGGGCGCTCGCGAAGTCGGCCCCGATGGCGGCGAGACCGCGCTCGAAGTGCTGATCACCGACGAAGACGGCAACCCCCTGCCAGCGGCGACGGTTCAAGCCAGCTACTGGTGCGTCGAGGGAGGGAAAGCCTACCCAACTCGGACGTTCGCGGTTGATGAGTCCGGCCTCGCCCGGGTCCCGCGGCCACGGCGGCTGGACATCTTGCGGCTGTGGCCCGATGCCGCCAAATACGTGCCGCAGTTCCTTGGTTTCGAGTCAGGAACGCATGACGAGGGTGCCAAGATTCCCGGTCGTCTTCATTTTCGGCTCGCCCGCGGAACCATCGTGGGCGGCAGGATCGTCGACGAGGCGGGACGGCCGATTGCCGGTGCGAGGGTGGAAGTCAGCCTCAGCCATAGCGATCGATCGACGACAGGGTGGAACGACGAGCCGAAGACCAGTACCTGGCTGACGGATGAGACTTCGGCGCCCGTCACTGACGCTGATGGCCGGTGGGCCATCGACAACGCTCCGGCTCGACCTCACGACGATCGCGCGGACCACGACTTCCTGCTCAAGGTGACGTGCGATGGTTTCGCGAGCGACACGACATGGGGCGAGCACCAGCGTGCGCAGGGGATCACCACGAAGATGCTCCGGGATGGAGAGGCCACGATCAAGTTCGAGCGCGGCGTCGTGATCGAGGGCACGGTCGTTGATGCGGCGGGAAATCCCGTGAGCAGGGGGCTCGTCATCTGGAACGACGATCCTTACCTGGCCCAGGGCGTCAACGAGGTTGAGATCGATCGCGATGGCCGGTTCAAGACTTTGCCGCTCAGTCCGGGCGAGTATCCGATCACGGTCGCTGCCCCGGGTTATGCGCCCGACCGCCTCATGGTTCGAGCAGCACCCGGCATGCAGCCGCTGCGACTGGAGGTCATGAGTGGGAAGAAGCTCACCATCCAGATCGTGGACCGGCACGGCAAGCCGATTCCTCATGCGTATGTGGGTATCGGGGAATGGCGCCACACCAAGTCGCTGTTCAATCAGAAGCACCCCAACGTGCCCGAATCGGATATCCCCAGGCAAGCCGATGCTGACGGCGTCTACACGTGGGATTGGGCGCCTGACGATGCCGTCGACTACACCATCAGCTTCAGAGGCTACTCGGGGCAGGATGTGACGCTCGTCGCTGGAGCCACTCCGCACGTGGTGTCGCTTCCGGACGCGGGTGTGGTCGTCGGAACCGTCACCGACCAGAAGTCAGGGAAGCCGATTCCACAGTTCTCAGCGATTCCCGTGATTGAAAACGTGGGCGGGATCCTCTTTGCGTGGACGCCTGGTGCGAAAGTCGGCCGCGACGGTCGCTACGAGCTTCCGCTCGAGGGCAGTTCGGATCCCGATGCCAGGTATCGCGTTCGGTTCGAAGCCGACGGCTACCGCTCGACGACAAGCCAGGAGTCGTTCGGCGAGAGCGACGGGCGAACGACGCTCGACATGACGCTTCTGCCCGCCGACATGCGCCGCGGCCTCGTCGTCGACACCGACGGGCGACCGATCCCAGACGCCCACGTCGTTGTGGCGACGGTTACTGACCGTCCAATCCTTACAAACGACGCATCTGAGTGGGGCTTGGGTCATTCGATCACGACCGATGACCAAGGCCTGTTCGCCTTTCGCCCGTCGGACGAGTCGGCAGTCATTCGTGCCATTCACGATCGTGGGTTTGCCGAAGTACGCCGAGAGCCTGACGAGGCCGTCGGCACGTTGACGCTGCAGCCATGGGCGCGACTCGAGGGGAGGTTTCTGCAGGAAGGCGTGCCCGTCGCCCATCGGTCGATCGCCTTCAGTCGCACGGAGGACTCAGGGTACCGGGAGCCACGTATCCAGGATCGCTATGAGGTCGACACCGACGCCGATGGTCGCTTCGTGTTCGATCGCCTCCCACCGGTGGCGGGGAGCGTGTGGGCGGAGTCCCCTCCGCGGCTGGACGTGCCGCCACAGGCGAGCGAGTCGGTGCCGCTGAGTCTGCGGCCGGGCGAGCGGCGAACCATCGACCTTGGTGCCGAAAGGGGGGCAGCGGTCACGGGCAGAGTGGTCCCGGTCGGCCGAGAAGTCGTTGTCGGCCCAGGGCTAAGCAGTTGGCTCATCTCGCGCGACCGCGGCATTCCCCTGCCCGCGGACGCTCCGAAGCTCGGATTTCACCCGCGCGAGGGCGAGCCGCCGGAGCTCGCCTGGCTCGATGATCCGCGTTTCTTCGGCTACTGGCTGGCGACCCGCGTGACCTACGCAGCGCTAGTGGCTCCGGGTGGCGGGCTGCGCATCGAAGGCGTTCCGGCGGGGAGCTATGACCTCGTCATCGAGCTCTACGACGAGGCCGACAAGGGGGCATTTCGGTCGGTTGGGCGGCGAATCGTTCCGGTGGAGGTGACCGAGGCCGACGTCGCCGGCGGGGAGAAGCCGCTCGGCGAGGTGGAGGTGCCGTGTGTCGCTGATCCTCGTGTCGGCGACGACATGCAGAACTGCCGATTCATCGACGGGGAAGGCCGCGAGCGCACCGTGGGAGAGATGCGCGGGAAGTATGTGGTGCTTCATGTCTGGGCGAGCTGGTCCCGTACGGCGCTGGAAACCATGCCTGAGATTCAGAAGGCCGCGGATGCCGTTGCGGACGACGCGATTGTCTTCGTCGGACTCAACGTCGACATCGACACCGCACGGGCCAAAGCCTTCGTCACGACGCATGGCGTGCGGTGGAGCCAGACGTATCTGGGCCCGGCTTCCGAAACGGGTCGGCAGTTCGCGATCACGACCGCCCCGGCCTACTTCCTGATCGGCCGCGATGGGAAACTCGCAGCGTTATCGACCGACTGGCGGCCGATCAAGAACGCGCTCGACGCGGCGCTCGACGAGGAAAAGCCGACCTCGCCGTGAAGCGAGCCGGCGTCACGAGCGGCATCGTCCCCGAAGGGATTGCTCCGTCTTGTGCGCAAGTGCGAATAGCGGCGGCCCGCCGCTGCCTACGGATAACCGGGGGTCATACGACATCGCGACACTGGCGATTTTCCCGGAATACGTCGAGTTCGACGCCGCGGAAGTCCTTCAGTTCGTGGTGCCTGTGCCCGCCGGGAAGACGCCCGCATGACGGCCCACGTAGGCCGCCAGACGGGCTCTTCCCGGCTCGTGTCTCTCACGGTTGGCGAACCCAAAGTTCGCCCCGCGGGATTCACTACCAATGGACATCATTTCCAACGCCGGCGGAGCCGGCTCCTTCTCGTTTGACGATTCCTTCTCTTCCGTCCCCGCGACCGGCCGCGGCCGGGTTCGCAGCGCCGACTTCGGCATGCCGGAGCGGCCCGGGCTCGTCGACCTGGCACGAACCTATCTCGACACGCAGGCCCGCCTCTGGCCGGACCTCGCCGGCACGCCGGCGGTGCCCGCCGCCACCGAGCCAGTCATGGCGGCGATGGCCGACGACTTCGAGCGGCGGTTCCGCGACCAGGCGGCCCAGGTCTTCGCCCCCGGGGCAACACCGCGGCTGTGGGAGGCGCTCGGGGTCGCGTATCTCCGATTCAGCGACGAGAACTCGAACCCCCGGTCACTCGACCAGCAGCTTCTGAACGTCCTGAATCGTGCCCGCCGCGACGACGTGTTCGTCCCGTGGCAGTACGTCCTCGCCGACGCCGCTGTCAGCGGCACGCTGGCCTGCCGCAGGGGCTACACGATCGTGAAGACCATGCTCGAGCGTCGCAACGAGTTCGGCGTGACGTGGTTCGTGGTCGACGAACTCTCCCGCATGAGCCGCAATACGATCGAGTCGCTGCTGCTCGGCGAACTTGCCGAGGCGACCGGCGTGCGGGTCGTCGGGGCGAGTGACGGCTTCGACAGCGACAATCCCCACTCGGCCCTGCTGCTTCCGGTGATCGGGTCGATGAACGAGGCCTTCGTCACCCAGCTCAAGGCGAAGGTGAGGCGTGGTATGGACGACGCCTTCCGCCGCGGCGACAACATCCAGCCGCCGGGTGTCGGGTACCGGATGGTCGCCGTCACCAATCCCGACGGCAGCCCTGTGATCACGCACAAGGGCACGGTCGAGAAGCGTGCCGAGGTGGACCCCGAGGCGGCCGCATGGATCGTTCGCGGCGCGGAGTCGATCGCGCACGAGGGCAAGAGCCCAGTCGAGGTCGCCCGGCTCTTCAACGAGCACAGCGTCGGCGGCAGGCAGACGTGGTCCGACAACAGCGTCCGCAAGCTCTACGCCCGCGAGCGGCTGATCGGCCGCGAGGTGTTTCGGACGTCGCGACAGGAGAAAAACCGTCAGACGGGCAAGATCCGCACCGTCAAGCTGCCGCAGTCGGAATGGCTCGTTCGGGAGTCGCCGCACCTGCGGATCCTCTCGGATGAGTTAGCCGGAGCGGTGCGCGGGAAGTTGAACCTTGCCGCCCAGTCCTTCGGCCGCACGGCCAAGGACAAGAAGATGAAGACCTATCGCGCGGACCTCTATCCGCGGGTGCTGATCCGGCCTGTCTGCGGCGGCTGCGGCACGCCCATGATCCTCGGCCGGTCGGTCGGCAAGTACCAGAGCTTCTGCTGCCACAATGCCAACAGCGGCATCAAGGGCTGCACCAACCGGGGCTACAAGTCGGCGCGCATCATCGACGAGGCGGTGCTTGGCGCGGTGAAGGCGGCGATCTTCGCCGAGGGATTCGTGACCGACCTGACGGCTGAGGTCAACATCCGACTGGCCGAGATCGCCCATCGGCCGCTCCCCTCAACGAACAAGCTCGAGCAGGAGATCACCAACCTCGATCGGCAGCTCAAGCGGGTGACCGAACGGCTCGAGAAGGCGGACGGCTCGCACCTCGACGCGGTGATCGCCAAGGCCGAGGACATGGGCCGACAGTTGGCGGCGAAGCGGGAGCATCTCAAGGAGCTCCAGCGGGCGGGCCGCCGGCCCGGCGCGACGAGGGTTCGTGAGCAGGACGTGGTTGTGGCGCTGGGGAACCTCCGAGAGCTTCTCGAAGGCAACGTCGGCGTCGCGGCCCAGGTGCTCAAGGCCCTCGTGGGCGACGTCGTCATCGAGGCCCGGCCGGTCGAAGGGCGGCGAAGCCCTGAGATGGTCGCCACCTTCACGATCGACGGAATCCGGGGTTTTGCCGCCCTCGATCGCGGCAAGGGCGTTCGGGCCGATGATCCAACCGTCGGCCTTTGGGAGTTCCTGCATGGTGACCGTTGGACAATGCCCGGCACGGGAGGATTCCGCGGGCTCGAGGTCACCGTTGCGCTTCGAAAGCCCCCGAAATACGAGGTCATGCTGCCGCAGATCGTCGAGATGACGGAGGCGGGGTCCGGCGTCGATCTGATTTCCCGCGCGCTCGGCATCGGGGCGGAGGTCGTCCGTGACGCCCTGCACCTTCACCGCACCGGGAAGCGGCCGCCGGACCGCGCCGATGGCCGCCGCCGCCAACGGCGTCAGCCCGGCAAGCCGCTCGTTCCCAAGTACAAGCAGATTGCGCCAGAGGTCGATCGCCGCCGAAAGGGAGGCGAGGGATTCGAGCGGCTGGCCCGTGAAATGAAGGTCAGCCGCCCCACGGTCGTTCGGGCCTACGACTTCGCCAACCGAGACGAAGCCGCCGCCGCGGCCCAAGAGGGCCGCATGCCGACACCGCCGCCCTACAGGTGGAGCGAGGATTCCCGGGCCGCAAAACGCAAACTGCGGGATGCGTGACTGCAGGTGAGGCCTGTGGCGCCCGCGGCAGCGTGCGCCACAGGCCTCCTGAACCGAGGCGTCGCCCGGGTTGAGACAGCAGTTGAGCAGGGGATCAGACCGGCGGCGGGCATTCTGCAAAACTGTCGATGAATAAGGACGGCCCCTTCGAGGCCATTCCAGACTTCGAGTCTGGAAACCTGCTCTTGATCGTGCAGGAGGCGCTACGCAATGCCCTGCACCATGCTCAGCCAACGAGCATTTCGGTGACCATCCGTAGGAAAGCTCCCGGTGCACCCATTTATCTCGAGCTTGTCGACGATGGGACAGACTCCGACCTCGGCAGCCAGAAAGGCTCGGAACAAGGGCACTTTGGCATCGTCGGAATGATGGAGCGCGCGGAGCGCCTCGGTGGCACGCTGCGGGTGGAAAGGAGATCCGGATCGCAGCTCAGATCGGCCAGATGCGAACAATCAAGATCTTGCCGATCGGGAGATTTTGCCGGATACGACAATACCGCACTCCACCGCCGAGTAATAAAACGCGCTTTCCTTTTCGGGCGGACTCATGCCTGTCTCCCTGCCACCATCAACCCGCATCCGTATCCTGGTGGTGGATGACCATCCCATGATGCGCGCGGGCCTCGCGAGCGCGCTATCCATGGATCCGGGCTTCGCCGAGGTCATG
>Ga0208376_1000520_pt1 | contig 11879 bp, 10 predicted proteins | sample CryBogmetaGMA25M_FD_184548 | JGI IMG/M metagenome (GOLD analysis project Ga0208376, IMG submission 184548) | Freshwater microbial communities from Crystal Bog, Wisconsin, USA - MA2.5M (SPAdes) | ecosystem: Environmental > Aquatic > Freshwater > Lake | place: Crystal Bog, Wisconsin, USA...
TGGTGGTAACACCATCAAAAGCCTGCATCCAAAATGAAGGCACATTGATCGCATGAGTATGCAGGTCAATGAATCCAGGACCTAGCACCATGCCTTTGGCATTAATTTCTGTTTTTCCAGTTATCGGAGTTTCTGAAACTATCGCTATTTTATTGCCATTAATTCCAATGTAGCGAATTGCATCAAGACTGCTTTCTGGATCAATCACGCGGGCTTGCTTAAAGACAACATCATACGAATCAGATTGGGCAAATACCACCGTGCCAAAAAAAAAATATAGAAAAGAAAGCAATAAATAATGTTTATAACTCGTATTCATTATCAAGTTCCAAAAAAATTAAAGTTCACTCTATATAGTGATGGGTGGATATGAAGAATCTTCTTTTCCATCTTAGCATTAGAATAGTTTAAGTATTTATTAACCGATTGGCAGTAGACCAAGATCAACTTGCGTGCAATCTAAGCACATGAAATTCCAAGTAACATCATCAATTTAATCTGCCAAGTAGTCATGCACAACTTCTCCCAAGCCAATAGTTAGATCGGCAACAAAATGTTTAGATGACAGAACCTCAAGCACCGGTAACTTTGCAACATCTGCAAAAACATGATGGAATAACTCAAGATCTGCTGGTGAAGTCCAAGCTCCTTAAAGCGACGAATGAGAAATTCTGGAATTGTTGTCATGTTAAGTGAAGACATGAATTTTGGGCTTTCTCTTAATCTATTTAATATTAATATTAAAACCTGTCATTGCTTGATAACTAAATCTAACGCCTCGATTTTATTAGATACTTGATCAGCCTTTGTCCCCCAGTATTGCTCTCTGCTTTTATACAAAATTAAGATCCACCATAATGAACCCAATTACACAAAGCAAAGACCACCCCATCTGGAGCCATCAAAGGGTATGGCGATTCGTTTCTGCCATGATGATCTCGCACTGCTTGTGCAGTGCTAAATCGTTGGACGAAGATCGATGCAAACTTCGAGGTAAATGATGGTGGTAGCTGCATATCACTTAAGCGCTATGTGTAATTACTTAAATGGTGGCGCGTTCCGCAAGTCATACATATTGCCAGTTGCCCAAAAAGCCGTGCATTGGTGCGCTGAATCAGCGTTGTATGGTGCAACCGATCCAGGCTTAAGCAACATTACACTAGGAGTTTCCTTGCCCGCATAAGGCGGCCACGCAGGCAGACTAGCTATATTAGGATTGCCTGTATAAGCAAACTGAGCCCAGTAAGCCACCATCTGATTAGCTAAACCTTGGGAGGCCGGTGATAAATCTGGAGCATTAATAGCTGCCGTATTGGAGAGATTTGGAAATAGGTAATTTAACTCTGAAGAATGCACCGCACCCAAATTGTAGGGAGGGCACGGTTCTGCAATACCTACTTTGCATACTGGCGCCGCAGGATCATCAAATTCAAATTGATAGATTGGTGCCCTTACCGAAGGATTACGACTTACATAATTAATCATGACATTTGAGGTTTGTAGATAGAGACAATTATTGATACCTACCGCAGGGTTGTAATCCGACAATACTTGACCAAAAGTTTTTGCAACAATATTTGGATCGCTAGAGTGCAATCCAGCCGTATACCCAGCTTTTTTACTAATCTGCGAGGAGTAATAGCGAGGATTGGATGCGGAACCAGGATAAAAGGCAGGCAACCAAACTGAATCTATAGTGGAGTTATTGATTGCCGGGTTTAAGCCTGCTTGAGCGCCTTGCCAGTAATAACCAACATACAAACTAAGCTCCTCTTTAGTGCCACCCATCATCATCGGCACAGTCACCAATAAATTATTGGATGCCGCATATTTAAATGATGACGGTACAGTTGTATTAACTAGGGCTGGGGATGCTGTTGGGTCTCCCGTCACCGGTGAGAATGAAGTAATGTCTGTAGGGTTTGCTGCCGTATAGGCGCCCTGCTGCTCCAAAATTTGAGCAACGGTTTTACCCCGCATGCAACTTAAGGTATCTGCATTGTTTGGACAACCTAGACCAGCCTGAATACTTGCACTTGCCTTACCTGGTGCTTGAGCTTGACTAACTGTCGGTAGAAGTGCCATGCAGCCCGCGCTTTGAGTAACCGCTTTCTTAAATAGTCCAGTCACTTGGGAGGGCGCAGATAAATGCATACAGACTGATCCAGCACCAGCAGACTCTCCAGCAATGGTGACATTGGTTTTATCCCCGCCAAATGCTCCAATATTGTTTTGCACCCATTTCAAAGCAAGACGTTGATCTTCAAGGCCATAGTTGCCATTAAAAGTACCAAATGCATTGCTCGTTTGGAATGCTGGATTTGGCATAAAGCCCAAAGCGCCAAGACGGTAATTCATTGAAACAACTACCATCTTTCCTTCGGCCGCTAATTTATCTAGACGATAAAGACTGGATGACCCGCCAATAAATGCTCCACCATGAATCCAAACAAAAACGGGTAGATTATCTGATGCCTTAGTACCGGCTGGCATGCTGACATTAATGCTCAAGCAATCTTCATTTGTACTTGCTTCAGTTAAATTAAAGCGCGCTTGCTGAGGGCATGCCGAACCAAATTCATAGGCTTTGTATACATCAGTTCCGAGACTAGAAACAGACTCTGGTAGAGACCAACGACGAGTTCCCGTTGGAGCCAAAGCATATGGAATGCCACGATACTCATATACGCTATATGAAGTACCCGCTGCAATTCCACCGGTTGCTGTTGGGGGTGTATAGGAACGTACCAGCCCTTGAACACTCCCAGTAGAAATTTGTACCACTGGAGCCAATCCACTGGAATTACTGGAATGAATTCCGGAGCATGCAGCCAATAAAAATAACAGGCTAAAAAGTGAGTAACGGAGGAAATGAGTAATCGGAGCTAGCATCTGTTGCAACCTAACAATAAAAAATTAACGTTACAAGACAACCCTTTGTCTTGGGTGATCGGAACTCTTAGTGACACTAGAGATTAAGATAAAGTTTAATATTATTTTATTTTAAACAGGAATAATCTTGGTTTAACCCATTTATGCCCTCTAGTAATGACCTTTTATTTATTCTCTGGATTCTGGCCTGCCTATCCATCATCCTGTTCACCCCTGGAAAAATAGGCAAGATTGGCTATAGTCGTCTCATGGCGGGTATTTTTATCTGCTCATGCTTGGTAACCACCTGGTTTCATGAAACAGTCATTGACGTATCCAAAACAAGCCCACTTCATGGTGCCATTTTGGCATTTGCACAAGTTGCAACATTAACGCTCTCTTCAAAACTTTGGCTTAGCCTAAACTTTAAAGAATTTAGCAAGTCTGCACGGATTTCAATCTCCATCATTCTATATAGCGCTCTTTTGACAATAGTCATATGTACCTACTGGCTTAGTAAAATAATTCCAGAGTTACTATTCATTCTGTATCCGCTTTCTAGCCTCTCAATCTCAATTAGTGCTGAGATGCTTGAGAACCGATGGAAGTAAAACTCATTTTCAATTCGAGTATTTCAACTTAATCCTAATACCGATATAGCCATGTCTAATAAAGCAGAAATTTTTATTCGCTTCACCTTTGCTGGGTTTCATTGCTGGGAAAGCGCTCCTGAACATCGCTCTTACCTAGCTTCACGCCACCGCCATCTTTTTGGAGTGGAAGTGAAATGCCTAGTAAATAACGACGATCGTGAAATCGAGTTCCATGATTTACTGGACGAATCCAAGGCCTTCTTTAGCGAGCCTGAGAGGGGTAATCAGTCATGCGAAATGATGGCAAGAGCCCTAGGCGAGTACCTTACAAAGCGCTATCAACGCGCATTTACAGTCATGGTCAGTGAAGATGATGAGTGTGGCGCGCAAGTAGTCACAGAACCGTAATATGAGCTTAACCTAATTAATTCTATAAAACTGCTTAGCTCTTTTAATCACCGTGTCATATTCTTTTAGATTAGATGTATTCAGATTACTTTTCTAAACGAATGTAGCACCCGTAACAACCAATATCCTGAGGTCTTCAGTTTGATAATGCCGGGGAATAGGTAAAGCACTACAACCATGTCCGGCCGCATATTGCTTTAGGTTATGGATCACCAGCACTCAAACCTAAGTATCCAAAACCACCCAAAATCGCCCATTTTTCTGCAATGATTTATTATAGAAAATCCGTCATTAGTAGTAGACCTAAATTGACAGTAGTTCACATTCAAGTTCTTAATCCACAATATCTAGTCTTTTATGCCTAAAAAATTCTTTACAGTTGCCGATTTTTTACGTTGGTATACACGCTATGATCTTAAAAGAGAGGTTCACGCTTGGGTTAGGACTCTTAGATACTATTTGCCAATTTTAGTACCAGCAGTGATTATTGCTATATCCGCACTAATTTATATAAAACCTTTTCCGGATCAGCAAACCTTTCTTGCTATTGGGCAGGCAGGCAGTGGTACCGATCGTATTGGCAAAGAATTTACCAATTACTTTAAGGGCCGTGGACTTACGCTGACCATTGAAAACACATCGGGTCTCGAAGCTGGGTTACAAGGGCTTAATGATACCGCATCAAATATTAATGCAAGTTTTGTAACATCTGGTACCGCTACTGGAAAAGATTTTCCTAATCTATTCTCTCTCGGCAGCGTTCAAATTGCTCCTCTTTGGCTCTTTTATCGAGGCGAAACCATCAATGCCGACGATCCGTTTGAATACTACTTAAACAAAAAAATTGGAGTTGGCGCTGATGGCACAGTCACCAACAAGATATTTACAAGAATTATGGAGTTGACGAATCCCGGAACCGGAAATAGGCCCAACTTTCAAAAGCTGACTCATATAGATGCTGCCAAACAATTACGAGATGGCAAGCTAGATGCAATCTTTATTGTCAATAGCTATGATTCAGAGATCGTTCAATCGCTATTGAACGATCCATCCATTAAGCTGATGAGCTTCCCACTTGCAGATGCCTATGTTAGAAAGCTCCCTTTTCTACAAAAAGTGGTTGTGCCAAAGGCCTCAATTAATATAGACGCGATTCGCCCTGCAACAGATATCACCCTTCTGGCATCTAGCGTCAACCTATTAGTACAAAAAGATGTTCATCCAGCAATTCAGTGGGCATTTTTACTAGCTTCCGAAGATTTTTATTTGACGAAAGATCACTTTTTCAACAACGGGCAAAAATATCCAAATTACAAAGATAAGACTTTTCCTTTAAGCCCCATTGCCAATCGCTTTTATACCAGCGGGCAGCCGGAGCTTTTTAACTATCTCCCCATTTGGCTGGCGGCATTACTAGAAAATATGTGGTTTATTATTTTGGCAGTCTTCTTAGTCATGCTGCCCATCATTTATAAAGTAACAGGGCTAAGATCATTTATTTCTCAGAAGTTTCTATGGGAGCACTTCTGGATATTACGGTTTTTAGAGGACGAACTAAAAGGGGCGACTACCAAACAATCTATCGCAACCATCGTCTCAAGGCTTGAGATTTTAGATTCCGCAGTTTCTAGCACCTGGGTTGAAGATAAAGATATGCGCCACTATTACAACCTGAGTAGATGTATTGGCAGCACACTTAGTGAGGCTAAGAAAAAATTGGCTCAGCAAAGTGAATAAGGATGCTTAATATAAGAAACCAGCCTCCAGCATCCCTCTTACCTGGGTATTATTCGTGCCATTAGCGCCAAATGCTGAGCCTGACGTTGTATTAAATGCTTTCACATAGGCAAGTTCAATCCTAGCAAATAATTTTCCCAGCTGAACCGTTGGGGTGATTGTGGCAGACCAAGCAGAGCTGCCAGGCCCATACATTAAACCGGCTGGAAGATTGGCATTCCTAGAATTCCCAAAACTGGATTGGTACTCAAAACGGGTTGGTATGGAAATATGGCGATAAGGCGCAACTCCATTGGTTAAGGGGTCAATGTGGTATGTACTCATCAGTGCATAGCCAACAGTGCCAGAGTCCCCATAAATACCAATACTTGGGCTTGATGGAATATAAGTGTATTGAGCGTAAGGCGTAAACGACCAGCGATCACCCTTGTACTGATATATCAAGTTGCTAATCTGGGAGTTGTTTTGCAATAGAGGCGTTGCTGTGGTGTTCATTACATTTGGGGAGAGTGAACCAGTCCAACCTGCCGTAACAGCACTACTTTCACTAGTTTTAACACTAACCAATCCACCAATCCAGTTATACACGCCAGAATAGGCTCCATCATTGACGCTAAGTGCCGCAGAAAATATTCCATCCTGATAATTGATCTGTGCCCCGCGACTGACTGAGTTTGTCTGGGTCCACAGCAACCCCCTCTGAATATTTGTATTTTGATAGGTAAAGGTTGACTCAACTCCACCCATGGAAGGTAGCTTACCCAAGGAAATAGACCAATCCTTTCCCATAGCTAACGCAATATAGGCCTCCGGCACATAACCAAAAGTGGATTCAGTATTGGTACTCGTTCTAGTGTAGGGCATTCCAATAGAAGGAATGGCATACGTGCCGGCCTGCAAGTACACAGTAATTGGGCCATTCGTCTTTTGAATATCTACTTGTAAATTCGAAATCCCAGAGTAGCTTCCAAAATTACCAGGCACAGGATTAGTTTGCTGGAAGGCAAATCCACTTCCTATTGCTTGGATAGACCAATCCCCTAGCGAATCTGAAGAAGTATGCAAAGGATTAGGCGTAAATTGCAATGTATCGCCCATTACAAACCCAATAACTGGGTCTGGCAGTAGGTCTTCGGCATTAGCCGAATTTACCAACCCAATAAAACCTAGGATTCCACATACCGCCCCAAATACGGAAAATAGTAGTTTGCTGGAACTCATGTGTATTAATTTTTTGAGCTTGGTGAACGTGTCTAACTAAGAAATTTAATAAGTCCAATTCAGCGAAGTCTACGAGCTGCCTGAAGTAATGCCTCCATTATAGTTGTCATAGTTATATCAAGGCATTGGATACCCTATTTATAGTTTCTTCAAAATCTTATCAGAACAAGATATTCATTCTGATCACGCCATCTGCATTTCTCATGCTATAAATCAGCACCTTTATATTGCGTTGGTTTAGATTTTCCCAGTGCAATCGTGATTATCGATCTATCCTATTTGGGTGTTACCATAATATCTTCAAAGGCTAAAGTAGCAGATCATAAAAGTATGAAATTGATAGATTCTCCTGTCCAATAAATCTTTTTTTTAATCATTACGTTAACAAGTAATTCATGTCCACTAATTACGAAATTCTTTCTAGCGACATTACCCATAACCGTCGACTATCAGCTAAAAAAGTGTATGTAGTCAATGCGGAAGTTAGGGTGAGAAAAAATGTTCGTTTAGTTATTGAGGATGGGGTAACCATACTGATTCAGAATGGATATTCTCAAAAGTCTCAACTAAAACGATCTGCACTTATTTTTGATCAAGGCTCCATACTTCGTGGGCAACGCTTTTATATCAAGGCTTGTAACGAAAAGTATCGCCAGGTTAAGAATGCTGACAATGGCGGGGTCTGGTTTTTGGGAAATTTTTGCAAAGCGAGCAAAGATACTGTAAGTGTAAAAATCAACCGTAAAATTCCGCCATCCTCCTTTAAAGCAGAAATGGTTTCAATGCATTATTTAGGTCGCCGGGATCCAGAACACGAGACATCCAGGACTCTGGCGGTTAATGATGATATTGATGGGATATCAATCCTGGGTGTAGGGCCAGATGAATGGAATATTTCGGAGATACGCAGCCACTATTCCGGAGATGATGGATTTGATGTAACAAACTCACACATCAAGCTTGACCGTATCAAAGTGATTACTCCTACTGAGGATGGTCTTAATCTGAGCAGTAGCCGAGTTGAAGTTCGTCGAAGTCTAATTTTGGATGTCACCAAAACGAAATATACGGATCGTGATATTTTTGATTTTGAGACTGATGATGGGGCTAGCTATCTTGAGATAGCCCAACATTGCCATGTCGACATACGCGGTGTGTTTGGCGATGAACTAGTATTAAGCTCTAAAGATTTACCCAAGCCAAAACGAAATGGTGACGCGCCTTATCAATTCAAAGGTGTAACACGCAAAGCCGCAGCTTTAATTTATTCTATTAATCTGGACTAAGATAGAAAACAATTTTTATATTCACATAATTTTCAAGATAAAAATCTAATGGGCATACTCTTAAAATTCAATTTCTTACCCGACTGGCTTTTTATTCTTGTTTACAGCATACCGCCACTTTTATTGATGTGGTTGATTCATCTTGGTTTTCAGAAATTTGCGCCCCAATGGAAATTAAATGATCGCGATGAAAATATGGCGGCGGGCGGGATTGCTTCAGCTGCAGCGCTGACAGGTATTGTTTTGGCTTTTGTATTGGCACTCAGCAATCAAACCATTGATAACTACCAAAGCGAAATTAGAATTGAAGCTTCACAAATTCGCAATCTAGATAGATTATTGGCTGCATCCCATGGCAAAAAAATTGAAGAATGCCGTAATCCTTTATTAAATTACAGCAAATCGATTGTTCAAGATGAGTGGCCAAAACTCCGACAGCAACTTGGCAGCCCAACCACCACTGCAATGCTGACAAAATTAGATGACTGCGTTTTAATTAATAGCCCTAAAGCAGAATCGCAATCGGCTACCTCTCTAGAAATTATCAAACTGATGAGTCAAATTACAGAATCTAGAGAAAAGCGAATTGCCAATAGCAGCTCCTCACTTTCGCCGTTATTTTGGTTTGTAATGCACCTTGGCCTCATGCTCACCATTATTCTTTCTGCACTTTCTTTTTATACCCCAGGAATAATTCGCGTAATTAATTGCTCAATACAAGTTATTACACTTTGTATGCTAATGGCGCTCACAATGGTTCTTGATCGCCCATTTTCTTCCGAGTCCAATGGTGTGACTAATCAACCCATCCTTGATACGATTGCACATCTAGAGACTGAGAAATAAGTGCGTACATACTGGGTTACTCTGAGTTCGCCAAAGCTTTAATCCCCTTCTTCATCAGCTAGTCACAAGTTCAAATTTCGACCACTCAATAGCATTACAAAAGCAATGATCAGGTAGATTTTTTTCTAAGACATTATGTTTACAGACTAACAGCGCCCTTTTATAGACTTGTTTTGTCATACAAGCAATCTTTTCGCCAAGTAAATCACAATTTATTTTCAAGGAATATTCGACGCGGTTTTTTCCATCTTGTATACCGAATAGATCCAATACCTTATCTTAGTTAGGATTTTTATTTGGGCGGATCAGTTCTATCTCATTTGGTATGGCACGTCGAATCCATCCTAATAGCCAAACTGCCTGCTTTTTATTGCTCTCAACAATATAGGCATATCGGTCAATGGCAGCTAATGTCAGAACTGAAAAAAATAATATTTGACTATCACGCGTTTTCGTATTTTCGTTGTACCAATTTACGATCTCATCAGTCATGACATCATTGAATTTAATCTGCTTATCTGGTGGGCTTAATAAATTAATAGTAGTTCCCATTAATTTAATTGCCATCTCTACGCCCATATTGACCGCAAGATCAAGAACAAGCGTGGGAATAACGCGTCCGTTAAGTTCGCTTATTCTAATTTCTTTACATTCCCTATTTTGATAAATCTGTTCAGCTTTATCTTTTGTCAGATTTTTAATATCGACGCCTGGATTATATGCACAAGCGATACCATACTTGGTGCCACCACACATTTTCCCAACACCCACTTTTTTAGATGACCAGTTTCCACCATCATTCCGACTATTTTGGTACCCTCCTTCATTGCCGAATACCTCATCAAGAGCTTGGGCACAAGAAGCACTAAGCGCGTTAGTTGATAAGACACCATAGACAATGAAAAAAAGGCTAGCTAAAAGCGTTTTAGCATTTAGAAAAAACTGATTTTGCCTATAACAAAACATATTCACTCTCCGAACAAATCATGCTTGCTTTAATTTTAGCAACTTAAGCTGGTTGTGGTTCTCGTTCTACTCTATTCTTACTTAGGCAACTATCTACCGCCTTACTATCAACCTCTTTCCTCTGTTGATGCTCGAATGCTTATACACCCCAACAATCTTGCCATTGAAAGTGTGTAGTACCGCCTACACACTTTTATAACCTCACAAGCGTTACCTAAAGTAACTCTTAAATGACCAAACCTCAGCATTTACCTCTAAAGCCTACTTTTTATTAGTTTTAGGATATGTTTAGGTTCTCTGGTTATGAGAGCAGACATCCAAAGAAAACCACTAAGATTTCAAGAGCTTACGTCTCCTAAATATCAGTGTGTGAGTATTTGTGTAACTAGATTAACAAGATCACAAAATGTAATCCCTCACTCTTTGGTTTTCGAAACCACAGGATTTTTGGAGCAACCATCTAACACTTCGTTGCTCCAAAGTACTTCTTTGAATAATTTATAAGCGTTACTTTAAGTAACGCTTACTTTTCTGGACGGCAGCTAACGACCTTGATTTCAACCCGTCGATGCAACACACTATAAACTGCGTAAGCGCAAGGAGTGTTGCTCATGAAACAACGACCTCGAATCTATTACACGGCTACCCAGAAGGATTTAATGTGGGAGCGCTGGAAAAAGGGAGATTCTCTCCAACAGATTGCCCAGTTATTTGATCGCAATCATTCGTCCATACAAGGCATCTTTGTGCAAACTGGTGGCATTAGACCGCCAGAGCGAACTCGATCCAAACTAGCATTAACCTTAGATGAACGGGAAGCCATCTCACGCGGCTTAGCAAGTGGTCAATCCATGAGATCAATTGCTACCGAGTTGGGCCGCTCGCCTTCTACGATTAGTCGTGAGATTAGCCGCAATGGCGGCCCAAAGAGCTATCGAGCCAATCAATCAGACCAGGCTGCTTGGGATCGAGCGCAGCGTCCCCAGACTTGTAAACTAGTCTTGAATAAAACCTTAGCGCATCTGGTGGCAGATAAACTGCAGCACTACTGGTCACCACAACAGATTGCCGGATGGCTAAAAGAGACTTATCCAGATCAGGAGGACTATCAGGTGTCACACGAAACGATCTATCTTAGCCTCTTCATCCAAGCCCGCGGAGCCTTAAAGAAAGAGCTCACACAGCACTTACGACGTACCCGCATCATGCGCCGCTCACGGCATCACACGCTGAAGGATGCAGGGCTTGGAAAAATTAAGGGTGCAGTCTCGATCAGAGAGCGGCCAGCCGAAGCAGAAGATAGAGCTGTTCCCGGTCATTGGGAGGGTGATCTTTTATATGGGGATGCCAATAGCCAGATCGCTACCCTAGTGGAACGGCAAACCCGTTATGTGATGTTGGTGAAAGTGGCTCGTAAAGACAGTGAGACGGTAGTAAATGCACTCATCAAGCATGCCCGCAAGTTACCGCAAGAGCTGTATAAATCATTAACCTGGGATCGAGGTAAAGAAATGTCTGAACACAAACGCTTTACTCTAGCTACCGATGTGCAAGTGTATTTTTGTGATCCTCAGCATCCTTGGCAACGAGGATCTAATGAAAATACCAATGGGCTATTAAGACAGTACTTCCCAAAAGGAATGAGCTTAGCTAATTACTCCCAAGCCAAACTCAATGCAGTGGCAAGGCAATTAAATGAACGCCCTAGAAAAACACTAAACTATCAAACACCGGCAGAACGTTTTGCCCTAACTGTTGCATCGACGGGTTGAAATCAAGGCAGATAGCAGCTATTACACCGATGGGTTGCCTTGCTGAATGCGAGGCTTTTTTATCCCCTGAAATCTGAGCTAGATCAACTGGCTGGGCGAGATTTGATTTAACCTAGAACAATGCACTTCATTCATGCCCTGCTATTGACGACTCTAGTGGCGACACCTTTGGTAGGCAT
>Ga0208376_1000521_pt1 | contig 11878 bp, 4 predicted proteins | sample CryBogmetaGMA25M_FD_184548 | JGI IMG/M metagenome (GOLD analysis project Ga0208376, IMG submission 184548) | Freshwater microbial communities from Crystal Bog, Wisconsin, USA - MA2.5M (SPAdes) | ecosystem: Environmental > Aquatic > Freshwater > Lake | place: Crystal Bog, Wisconsin, USA...
GGAACTAAGGTGCCTACTACGAACAGCAAACCTGACACCTGACACCTGACACCTGACACCTGACACCTGACACCTGACAAGGAGTAACGTGCGTTTGCGACGAACAATGAATGGCTATCGGCTATCAGCTATCGGTCATCGGCTATCGGCTATCGGCTATCGGCTATCGGCTATCAGCTATCGGCTATCAGCGATGGTTATCGTCCTGATCCTGCTGGCCGGTGCAGCCCCACCCATCCCGGTGCAGGCACTGGTGCCGCGTGCGCCCATCGCCGTACCCGCCAATCCACCCTCATTCGGCCTGAACAGCCATTTGGCTAGCCGCTACCCCAATCCCTCCGCAATGGACACACCGGCCAGCGTAATCAGCGACCTTGGCGTGAGTTGGGTGCGCGAGGATTTTCACTGGCACCGGGTTGAGCCGCGCCCCGACGCCTGGGACTGGACCTTCACCGACGCGGCGATGCGTGCGATCCTCAGCCGCAACATCCAGGTGCTAGGTGTGCTTGGGCCGTCGGTGGGCTGGGGCACGCCCTACACCGGCGACACGCCGAACGATGTTTCATACTACCCGCCTGACCCAAACGCATTCGATGTCTACGTACGTGCGGTGGTTACGCGCTACCACCGCTACGTTCACCACTGGGAGATCTGGAATGAGCCGGACTACGGCGTCTTCTGGCGGCCCCAGCCCGATGTCGCCGCCTACACACGCATGCTCATCCGCACGGCAGCCAGTATCCGGGCGATTGACCCCGAGGCGCAGGTGCTGATCGGCGGAATCAATCCTTTTGATACAACTTTCCTGCGCGGCGTAGCCGAGAACGGTGGCTGGGGTAGCTTCGATATTATCGCCATTCATCCCTACATTGATCCCTACGCTCCTGAAGACGGCAACCTGATTGCGGCCACCGACGGCGTGCGTGCGCTGGCCGAACGCTACGGTGAGAAGCCAATCTGGGCCACCGAGGTGGGATGGGCCAGCGGCCCCAGCGAGCGTGATCCCTCCGGGCGCACAGACGAACAGGCCCAGGCCAGCTATCTGACCCGTGCGATGCTCACGCTGTGGCAGGCCGGTGTCGAGCGAATCTTTTGGTATAGCTTTAAGGATGACCCCGGCAATCCCTATGGTCTGGTGCGCGCCGGTGCGGGCCGCAGCGATTACAGCTCGCATAAACCGGCCTATGACGCGCTGCGTAGCCTTAATCGCCAGCTTGCCGGAGCAACGTTCGTCGAGCGGCGCGACCTGTTCACCCGTACTGTTCTCGCGAACTTCGACAGCGTGCGTGGCTGGGGGCGCACCAGTCAGCCTAACGGCACCCTCCGCGCCAGCACAGATCAATCTCACAGCGGCGGCATCAGCGCCAGGCTGGACTATAGCTTCAGCACCGTACAGAACGACTACGTGGCCTTCGTGCGCGAGCAGCCCATCCCGCTGCCTGACCAACCCTACGCCTTGGGAGTATGGGTCTACGGCGACGGGAACCCCCACGGGGTCAAGGTGTGGCTGCGCGATGCCGAGGGTGAACTACTCCAATATGTGCTAGGCACCGTAGGGGCACCTGGCTGGCACTTCATCTCTGCGCCACTCGGCGGAATGGTGGAGCCGGGAAACCACCTGGAAGGTAAGGGCAACAGTCGGCTTGATTTTCCCGCCACACTTGACGCCATTGTCCTCGACGACATGACAGATCGTTTTATGGGTAGCGGGACGATCTATCTCGACGACCTGAGTGTGGTCACAGGCCACGAGGTCTACGATCTTCGTCTCCAGCGCGGCGCAGATTCTCTGGACGTGCTCTGGTCGCCGCCGGGGGCGCGGGTGAACCTCAGTACGCAATCGGCCCAGGCCCGCCTGATCAGCCGCGACGGCGTGGAAAGCACAGTGCCCGCCCAGGATGGGTGGGTCAGCCTGAACCTGGGGCCAGCACCAGGGTACCTCGTTCACCGGCGGTGATCACGGCGTAACAATGTTCCTTCTACGCTACTGCCAAAATTTATATTTATATTAACCCTTTTTTTATTATTGTACATAAAAGGAATATATTCTATAATAACGAGACCTTAATCAGGAATCTTTATACGATCTGCCACCACTTCTTAGCCCACTCAGGAGTGCAAAGATCATGCCCTTCACCCCCTCGCGCCGCGCCCACTACGGATCGCTGGCCCTGCTGGTGCTTGCCCTGCTGCTCTCCATGCTCGCCGCCCTGCCCTCATCCGCCCCCCGCGCCCATGCCGCAACCGGAACCGGGATTGTGCGCTACGAGGAGAACGATCCGGCGATGCGGTTCAACGGGCAGCCTGTTGCAACGGTACCCGCATCATGGATCTTCAGCGGATCCAACACGATAAGCAGCGGTGGCTCCGCCGCCGTCTCGAAAACGGCGAATGACGAGGCCAGCCTGAGCTTTACCGGCACCTGGGTCAGCATTGGTCTAGTCACCGGGAGTGACCAGGGCCAGGCCGAGGTCTTCATTGACGGCGTTTCACGCGGGGTGGTTGATAGCTACAGCAACGGTACTAGTCCCAGTGGTGGTTCGAGCGGCTACTCCAATGTTGCCAGTTCCGTCTACAGCGGCCTCGCCGCAGGATCGCACACCATCGTTCTGCGCGTCCTGGGGACGAAAAACCCCCTGTCCAGCGGCACCCTGGTGCAACTAGACTATATTGATGTCTGGGACGGCACCCCGATGGCGGCCGGCAGCTTTGACGAGACCGACCCGCGCTTCATAAAGGGCAGCGGCTGGTCTGCTCTCTCCGATGCGGTCGCCGGGGGCGGCAGCTACCTCCAAGGCGGCGAGGTCGCTTGGTTCCCCTTCACCGGCACCAGCGTGAGCCTGCACACCGTCGCCGCACGCCACCCCTGGGGTGACAAGCTGCGCGTGGCGATTGATGGTCAGTGGCAACGTAATCTTGACAACGCCGCTTCGCCGAACGAGGCGCGCCGCTTCGCCTTCAGCGGGCTGAGCGACGGCCCGCATGTGCTCACCATACGTAGCTATCGCGGCCCGCTCTACCTCGATGGCGCGGCGTCCCCGGCGGTCGGCCCCTTCTACACGACCCCGACGCAGGCTGGGATTGTGCGCTACGAAGAGGACGACCCGGCCATCCGTTTCAACGGGCAGCCCGCTGCGGTGGCCCCATCCTCCTGGATATTGGGCGACCCCAACAACGGAAACGTCGCCAGCGGGTACTACGCTGCGAGATCAAAAACGGCGAATGACGAGGTCAGTCTGAGCTTTAATGGCACCTGGGCCAGTATCGGTCTGCTTACCAACCGCGATCAGGGTCAGGCTGAGGTTTTTATTGACAGTGTCTCACGCGGGGTCATTGATACCTACACCTCCAGCAGCAGTCTTGCCAGCTACGTCTACAGCGGCCTGAGTGCTGGCCCGCACACCATCAGCATCCGTGTCTTGAACACGAAGCGCGCCCAGGCAGTTGATACGGTCGTGCGAATAGACTACATTGATGTCTGGGATGGCACACCCATGCCTGCCGGTAGCTTCGACGAGGACGACTCCCGCATCATCAAGAGTAATGGCTGGACTCCCGCCGGCAACCTGTCTGCCGTCGCCGGGGGCGGCACCTACCTCAACAGCGACTTCTACAACGGTGCGTTCGCATGGTTCCCCTTCACCGGCACCAGCGCCAGCCTGCACATTGTCGCCTTCGGCACCAGCAGCCAAGGCGACCGGCTGCTCGTGGAGATTGATGGCCAGGTACAACCTAGCCTTGACATCCAAACCTATGCGGCAGAGGAGGCGCGCCGCTTCGCCTTCAGCGGGCTGAGCGACGGCCCGCACGTCCTCACCCTGCGTACCTACCGGGGTCTTCTCAAGTTCGACGGGGCGGCTTCCCCGGCGGTTGGCCCCTTCTACCCGTCTCCCGTGCGCAGCGGTATCGTGCGCTACGAGGAGGACGACCTGGCCATGCACTATAACGGGCAGCCCACCCGCACGTTGCCCAGCACGTGGAGCTTCAGCGGACGAACCACAGGTCTGAGTAGTGGGAACTACTACATCGGTTCGAGCACGGTGAACGATGAGGCCAGCCTGAGCTTTACCGGCACCTGGGTCAGCCTCGGCATGGTCACCAGCAGCGACCACGGGCAGGCCGATGTGTTGATTGACGGCGTCTCACGGGGGATGATTGACACCTACAGCCCCGCCGTGGATACGGCCAGCTACGTCTATAGCGGCCTGAGTGCTGGCCCGCACACCATCACCGTGCGCGTACTCGGCACCAAGAATCGCCTTTCCGGCTCCACATACATTCGGCTTGACTATATTGATATCTGGGACGGCACGCCCATGCCGGTCGGCAGCTTCGACGAGACCGACCCGCGCATGATCAGCAGCGGCTTCTATCCCTCTAGCGATGCGGCAGCCGGTGGTGGCAGCTTTTTCGTGGGATCTAATGATCCGGTCGCATGGTTCCCCTTCACCGGCACCAGCGTCAGCCTGCGCAGCCTGGCTTGGATCTCGGGCGACCAGATGCGCGTGGCGATTGATGGCCAGTGGCAACGCAACCTGAGCAACTACGCTGCAACATCCGACGTGCGCCGCTTTGCCTTCAGCGGGCTGAGCGATGGCCCGCATGTACTCACCCTGCGCGGCTATCGTGCCGGGGCCACCCTCGACGGGGCGGATGTGCCTGCGGTCGGCCCCTTCTACACGCTTCCAGCACGGGTCGGCGTTGTGCGCTACGAGGAAGACGACCTCGACATGCGCTATAACGGGCGATCTGTCGGCGGGGCACCTGCGCCCTCCTGGACGCTTACAGGGATGGTCTACTTTGGCATGTCCAACCTGAGCAGCAAGAGCTATGTCGCCAGTTCGACGACCATCAGTGATGAGGCTAGCCTGAGCTTCAGCGGCACCTGGGCCAGCGTGGGCATGGTCACGAGCAGTGATCGCGGCAAGGCCGAGATCTTCATTGATGGCGTATCACAGGGCGTGGTTGACACCTACAGCCACAGCCCGGATGTCGCCAGCTACGCCTATGGCGGTCTGGCTGCGGGATCACACACGATCACCGTCCGCGTGTTAGGCACGAAAAACGCCCTGTCCACAGGTACGGGGGTGTGGTTCGACTACATTGACGTATGGGACGGCACACCGATGGCCACCGGCAGCTTCGACGAGAACAACCCGCGCTTCAGCATGGGCTACTGGGGTCGCGTCGTTGATGCGGCAGCCGATGGCGGCAGCTACCTCTACAATAATTCCGGTGAAACAGTCGCATGGTTCCCCTTCACCGGCCCGAGCGTCAGCCTCCACACCATGGCACTCCCTTCTTCTGGCGGCAAGATTCGGGTGGCGATTGATGGCCAGTGGCAACCCATCCTTGACCTCCGCACCGCAGCGACAGCGGCCGAGACGCGCCGATTCGCCTTCACTGGTCTGAGCGATGGCCCGCACGTCCTCACCATACGCGGCTACCGAAACTCGGGTACCCTCGACGGAGCAGCCTCCCCGGCGGTCGGCCCCTTCTACCCGCAGCCGGCCCGCAGCGGCATTGTGCGCTACGAGGAGGACGACCCGGCCATGCGCTATAACGGGCTGCCTGCTGCCACGCGCAATAATGTCAATTGGCGCTTAGATGGCAGATCTAGCACAGGCTACTATGCTCGCTCGAATGTACCTAACGATGAGGCCAGCCTGAGTTTCACGGGTACCTGGGTCAGCCTCGGCCTGGTCACCGACAGCGGCCAGGGCCGGGCCGAGGTCTTCATTGACGGCGTCTCGCAGGGCATCGTTGATACCTACAGCCCTGCCCCCGACATCGCCAGTTATGTCTATGGCGGCCTGAGCGCTGGCGCGCACACCATCACGCTGCGCGTCCTGGGGACGCAGAACCCACTATCCTCCGGTGCATTGGTTGGTCTCGACTACATTGACGTGTGGGACGGCACGGCGATACCCGGCGGCAGTTTTGATGAGAGCGACCCGCGCATCCTCAACCATACACGATGGACACTGGCGAGCAGTCCTAACGCGCTGAACAATTCGTATCGCTCCGCCACTGTGGGCACGGCAGCGTCGCTCGCCTTCACCGGGCCGACGGTGACCTACCACGCTCTGGCCGGGCCGAACTTCGGGCGGGCTGCGATCAGCATTGACGGTATACCGCAGACATCCGCCGACCTGAAGGCCACCACCGAGCAGCAGCGCCGCTTCACCTTCAGCGGCCTCAGCGATGGCCCCCACGTCCTCGTCCTCAGGAGCGAGAGCGGCACGATCACCCTCGATGGTTTCTCCGTGGGCGATGTGGTGGTTCCCCCCGCCGACCTCGCTGTCGGTCTCTCTGTCACCCCATCCACGCCCCAGGCTGGCGATGTCGTCACCTATACCTTTACCCTGCACAACGGTGGCCCCGCTCCCGCCACGGACTCGTCCCTCACCCTGCGCCTGCCGCGTGGCCTCACCGTCCAGTCCAGTTCCCCCGGCTGTACCACCGATTACGCCGTCTCCTGCGCCTTCCCCTCCCTCTCCTCCGGGATCACCCAGACCCTCACCGCCACCGCCCGCATCGCCCTCAGCGCCAGCGGCGGCTTGGTTGCCAGTGTCAGCGCCCAATCCAGCGCCCCTGACCCCGTGAGTACCAACAACGACGCCATTGCTACCGTCACCGTCTCCGCCGGCTCTACCGGCCCGCCGCCTCTGCGCACCGAGGTTGAGCCCAACAATACCTATCAGCAGGCCACGCCCCTCCAGTTCACCGGCGGCACCGCCGTCTACAGCGGCACCATCTCCACCCCCCTCGACGGCGACTGGTACCAGGTCGCAACGTCTCCTGGCGATACCCTGATTATTGAACTGACCAACTTGACCTCCGACTACGACCTGGCCCTCTTCGCCGACCCCGCTGCATCCAGCGGCGACGGCGTCGGTACCGACCAACTCAACGATAGCGATACCCTCCAGGCCATTGGCCACATCAAGTCCATTGGTCATATCAAGTCCATTGGTCATATCAAGTCCATTGGTCATATCAAGTCCATTGGTCATATCAAGTCCATATCCTCCTCACCCGGCACCGCCAATGAGCGCATCGAGATCTACCTCCCCACCGGCGGGACGTACTACATTCTCGTGGCCCCCGTGGGTACTGACGCGGGCACCCCCTATCGCCTGCAGGTCAACGCCCTTCCCGGCACCATTGCGCCAATCTCGTTTGCGCCCCGACCCCTGGCCCGCTCCACCACACCGGCTCAGCCCACTGTCGAGACCATCTTCCTGCTCAACAGCGCCCGCATGAAAGCCCGCTTCACCGACCCCGCTGAGCAGACCGCCGTCAGCGATATTGTGAGCGCCCTGGCCCCCAGCAGCTCGCTGCTCACCACGAGCAACGGCGTGACCTTCGACCTCGCCACCGACCTGAGCGGGCCGGATGCCCAGCGCCTCAGTTTCCTCTACCAAGATTGGGATGCCGACCTCTCTCAGCCCCTCAAGGCCAACGCGGTCTCCCAGCAGATCTGGCTGGCGCTCGACTCCATCCTGCTCAACCGCTATCCCAATGCCAAATACCTCGTCATTGTCGGCAGCGATGAAATCATTCCCTTCTTCCGCACCCCCGACGAGACCAAGGCGGCCAACGAGAAGGACTACTACAACCAGATCTCCGCCCTGGCCGGGAATCCCAATCAGGCGACCACCTCGCTCTACGGCGACCTCTTCTACCGCTTTGTGAAGACCGATAACTACTACGCCGACCGCGCCCCCACCCCGTATCGCGGGCGCTACCTCTACGTACCCGACCTCGCCACCGGGCGGTTGGTGGAGCGTCCCAGCGACATCCGGCGCTACCTCAACGGCTATCTCGCCAGCGGCAAATACGTCATTGCCGCCGACCAGACCAGCGGCACGAACGCCGCCGCTGCCCTGGTCACCGGCTACGATTTCCTGAGTGATCAGGCCGCTGCCGTGGCCGACCGGCTGACGGGATTCGGCTTTAAGCCGGACGGCACCCTGGGGCAAAGCCCATCCCTGCGCGTGCTCAACAACGAGACCTGGACCAAGAACGACCTGATTGATGCCTGGTTCAGTGGCCAGTGGCCGCTCAGCGATGGCTACAACGGCCCGCACGTGCGCTACCACCTGATGTCTATCAATGGCCATTTCTCGCACTACAACGCCGAACCGGCCAACCCGATCAGCGGGACGTTTGCGATTGATAGCCTGCGCACGGTGGCTCCGGCCACGGATGCGGCGGCCTTCTTCAAGATTGACGGCGGGCCGACGCTGATCTACTCGGTGGGCTGTCACTCGGGCCTGAACGCGCCCGATAGCGCCTTCACCGACCCGGCCTTGCAGGCCGATTTCCCGAGCATGGTGATCAAGCACGGCGGGAACTGGATCGGCAATACCGGCTACGGGTATGGCGACGATGCGCTGATCGCCTACAGCGAACGGCTCTCGCTGCTCTTCACCGAGCTGATTGGGCGACCGGGGACACCGACCATCGGCGCGTCGCTGGCCCAGGCCAAGCAACGCTACCTCCGCACCGTCGGCGCGGGGGCGCTGAGCGCCTACGACGACAAGTTGCTGGCGCAAATGACGCTCTACGGCCTGCCATTTATCGGCGTGCGTGTCCCCACCCCGGTAACCTCGCCGGATGCGGCAGCGGTGGCGGCGCGGCCCCTGAGTGCGGGACCGAGCCTGACCGCCGCAGCGCCCACATTCACCCGCATCGTCACGCTGACGACGAGTTTCAGCGACCTGACGACCGCCAGCGGGACGGTGCCCCGGGCCACGGGCAGTATCAGCGACAGCCTGCGCCCCGGCGTGATCACGCCGCTGGTGGGGGTGGATCAGTCGGCGGTAGGGAAGGCGGCGCTGCCCACGCTGAGCTACGACATCACGGTGCAGCCGACGACCGGGCCGCAGCGGGCGCAGGCCCGCTCGGTGCAGGTGCGTGCGGCCCAGACGCTCGACGACCTGACGGGATTCAACCCGCACGTGACGACGATCATCACCGACTCGACGGCACGGGCGGGCGGAGAGCCGTCGCTGCCGGTGACGGACGAGTGGGTGCCGCTGACGCCGTTCATCGTGCAGCGGACGGTGACGCAGGTGGGGGGGGTGGATCAGGCGCACGACACGCTGCTGGTGAACCCGGCGCAATTCCGGGCCACGAGCGACGTGACGGGGACGCTGCGGCGCTACCGCCAGGTGGTGCTAGAGATTACCTACGTGGATCCGAACGTGGGAGACGCGACGACGCTGGCGGACACGTTGCCGCCGATACTGATGGGGTCAACGGTGACGGTAGAGGGCGGGACGAATCTGCGGATCCGCACGCAGGCCAGTGACCCGGAGGGGGCGCAGGCCCCGACATTGCGGGCCGTCTACACGCTGGACGGGACGACGTGGACGACGGTGGATCTGGTGCTGAACCAGGGGGTGTACAGTGCGGTCGTTCCGCTAGGCAGCGGCAGCAGTTCCCACGTGACGGCGATCATCACCGCATCGGACGCGGCGGGGAACAGCGCCAGCGAGACAGTGGGAGTCATCCGTGCGAGCCAGTTCCTGACGTACCTACCGCTCGTGCAGCGGTAGGGAGACCGGGGGACTCCGGGGCTGGGGCAGCGCTGCCCCAGCCCAGACGCTGACCGACAGCACGGTTGACGCCTTGCCCCGGCTCTGCTATAATCCCCTGAGTCGCGCCGGAGTGGCGGAATGGCAGACGCGGCGGTCTCAAAAACCGCTGAGGGCAACCTCGTGTGGGTTCGAATCCCACCTTCGGCACCATTCTTCGTTCGGTGAAGGCAAACAAATCGGGGCGTGGCTCAGCCTGGTAGAGCGCCACGTTCGGGACGTGGAGGTCGGAGGTTCGAATCCTCTCGCCCCGACCAAAGAGCCAAGTGGGGATCTGTGACAGCACAGATCCCCACTTTGGCGATCACCAACAGAATAATGTGGCCCGGTAGCGCAAAGCGAAGCGCCCTGGCGATCAGGGCATGAGCAAAATCCCAGCACCGCATCGCCGTGGGGCTAAAGCCAATACTTTTCAGATAAGCCGTCAGATGCCGACCTTTCCCCCTCACCCCCTGCCCCTCTCCCACCAGGGGAGAGGGGAGATTCCGCACCAGAGTGCGTTCGGCTCCCCCTCTCCCGTTCTGGGAGAGGGGGCTGGGGGGTGAGGGCTGCGCGGCAACGGACTCCTTATTTGAAAGGTATTGGGGCGAAAGCCGAGGGCTTTCGCCACGAAGGCCGCCTGCGCGGCCTGCATGAGGCCGCGCAAGCGGCCTTCGTGATAAAGAGCCCGCCCGTTTACGGGCCGGGCGCATGACTTTGCTCATGCCCTGCCCTAGCGATTTTGCGCTACTACGTGTCGCCTATTCATATCCGTAGGAGCGTCCGATCTCCTGGGCGGCGGCCAGTTCTGCCTCGGCACCCACATCCTTCAGCGTGGCGAGGGCCGCGCTGAGGGCCGCACGGCCCTCCTCGTGCAGCCCGAGGGCGGGGGCGAGAGCCGCACGGGCCAACTGGGTGCGCGCCACCTGGTGAATACTCTCGGCCTCGCGCAGCAGATCGAGGCTCTGGCCCAGTTCGTCCCACGCCCCCGTCACATCACCTGCATCGGCCAGGATGGTGGCCAGCAGCCGACGGGTCAGCCCCTCTTCCAGACGCGCCTCTAGGCGGCGGGCGGTGGCCAACGCTTGCTCGGCCAGATGCCGGGCGTTGGGCTGGCCACGACGCCGCGCCAGATCGGCGATGTAGCGCTCGATCTCGGGCAGAAAGTCCTCGGCACCCACCTGTACGAAGATTGCGAGGGCACGCTGGAGTTCAGACTCGGCTGCATCCAGGCGATCTTGCTGGAGATACGTGGCACCCAGGTTCATACGTGCGACACCCGCGCCATAGCGTGAGCCGATCTTCTCAAAACCGGCCACCGCACGCTCATATTGCACCTCCGCACCTGCCAGATCGCTCTGTGCCCTGAGCAGTTCGCCCAGGTTGCTGGCAACTATCGCCTGTCCATACGAGTCGCCGATCTCCTCCTTCATCCGTGCGGCGACCTCGTAATGGGCCCGGGCCTCCCCAAAACGCCCCAGGAATTCGCACACAATCGCAAGGTCGCTATGCGCGTAGGCAAGGCCATCAATGTCGTCGGCACTGCGGTAGATCTCGACCGCCGAACTGAGCAGGTCGAGGGCGGACGCCATATCACCACGGCTGATCGCAATATTGCCAAGGATCTTGAGCGCCTGGGCTTGGTCACGCTCACTACCGTGGCGTCCGCCGAGGGCCAGGGCCTGCTCGCCCCACTCCTGGGATTCGCGGTAGCGGCCCTGGCGCATATGGAGGCCAGATCCCAGAAGTAGACAGCGTACCACGATATGGCTCTCGGTGGCACCCGTAAGCTGGAGCGCCCGATCAACCCAGGTGAACGAGGTCGCGAAATCGGCCCGTTTCTCGTAGACGCGGGCGACGTGGTGGTGCAAGCGCAGCATCTGGGCCAGAGGCTGGCTTGCATCAAGCATGGCCAAGGCGGACTCGAAGTGGTGGAGTGCTGTGTCAAACTGACCAATCCGCGAGAAAAGCCAGCCCATCCGCTCGTGGATCTCGCTGCGTAACTCGACGGACGCGCCGATCCGCTGCCCGACCTCACGGGCGCGCTCGAACAGGGTGATCGACTCGTGGTTGGCATAGCGGCGCTGGGCTAACCGTCCGGCGCGCAGGTGGTACTCAAATGCCTCGGGCCACGCCTCGGCCAGCAGGTAATGACCGGCTACAATGGCTAGCAGTTTGTCGGAGAGAAGCCTGAAACCGGAAGGCTGGTGCTACACTGGTCGGTATGAAACGCAGCTTCAAAACGGCGGACTACGAAGCGACGCTGGACGTGCAGGTGCGGCTGGGTGACTGCC
>Ga0208376_1000524_pt1 | contig 11861 bp, 8 predicted proteins | sample CryBogmetaGMA25M_FD_184548 | JGI IMG/M metagenome (GOLD analysis project Ga0208376, IMG submission 184548) | Freshwater microbial communities from Crystal Bog, Wisconsin, USA - MA2.5M (SPAdes) | ecosystem: Environmental > Aquatic > Freshwater > Lake | place: Crystal Bog, Wisconsin, USA...
ACAACTGTAGTATTAGGAGCTGTCTGAAAAGTCACTGCCCCCCTCCCAACCTCCCCCCGATGGGGGGAGGAGCCGGACTCCCTCCCCCATCGGGGGAGGGCTGGGGAGGGGGAATCGCGGGATGAGTGACCTTTTCAGACAGCTTCTTAGGAGCAGACAACTATCGGCTATTTCTCGTCAGATCGTCCACAGCACCCACCCGATCATGCCGCCCAGGAATCCCATGCCGATCAGGAAGAGCAGCAGGGCCAGGCGCAGCGACCAGACCTTCACCCGGCGCATGCCGTCGCGGGCGCGGCGCATGGAGCTGAGGTTATTTTCCTGGTAGGGGTTGGCCCATGGGTACTGCACCGCCAGGGCCGCGAGCAGGGCCAGGAAGAGCGCGCTCAGGCTGACGCTGCCTAGCCAGCGCACGCTGAGGTCGCGGAGGTAGAGCGGGGTGGGGTTGGCGCTGAAGGCGAGGAAGGCGAAGAGTGCGCCGTACAGCCCGGTGATGAGCTGGGTGAGTGTCTTCGCCCCCTCCTCTAGCCGATCCAGGTTCTTGCTCTGCTGTTCGGCGAACCAGGCCCGTAGCTGGCGATCTTCCTCGGTTTCTGGCCCAACTGGACGCATAGCGATTACCTTTTCTTGGCGATAGCTACCTTGTAGTACTCGGGGCAGGCCGGGCGCAGGTGCGGGTTGCGGCAGGGCAAGCTGTAGATATCCTCATCGCTGCGGTAGATAACCTGCTGCTTGAACTGGTCAATCTCGTCGCGAGTCCAGGTGTTGATGTAGCCGCAGTTCGGGCAGGTGTAGGTGATCTTATCGTCGCTCATGGCTCAGTACCTCTCAAGTAGGGGCGCATCGCGATGCGCCCGTACGGGATCGCGATGCGCCCGTACGGCATCGCGATGCGCCCGTACGGGATCGCGATGCGCCCATCGGCGTGGGTGGGGGCGCATCGCGATACGCCCATCGGCGTGGGTCGGGGCGCATCGCGATGCGCCCGTACGGGATTGCGATGCGCCCATCGGCGTGGGTCGGGGCGCATCGCGATGCGCCCGGGCGCATCGCGATGCGCCCGGGCGCATCGCGATGTGGCATTGTCCCGCATTACAGCAACGGCCCCACCAAGCTACGGAAGGGTTCGGCCAGCGTCTCAAGATCCACGGCACCGCCGCGTAGACGGGTGGCCAGGGTGCGCAGGGCGGCGGCCGCATCGAGCCAGGGCGAGCCCGATGCCTCGCCGGCGGCGGCCTGATTGGCTACGTCCTCCAACTGCGTGGCGAATTCGGCCCGTTCCTGCGGGCCAACCTGCGGATTGCTCAGGGCGGCGGCGGTGGCTTGGATGAAGGGTAGGATCTGGGTGATGACCGAGGTGAGGATGGGGCGCTGCGCAGGCGGGACGACCTCCAGCATCGTTGCCAGATGACCAGCCATTGCGTTGGCTTCCTCATCCTCAGGCACATCCTCGTCCTCGTCAGGGGTACCGGCAAGGCTGCGCTCCATATTCTCCAGTGCGCCGATGAACATGTCCGGCAGTCCGGCACGGAGTTGGGTGGCCCGTGCGGCCATTCCCGGCTCATCGCGCAGCCAGAGTTGGAGCAGGTGCAGGAACTCGTTCGTCGCCGGGATGGGCAGCGGGCGCACGGCCCGCAGCAGCGCCAGGTCGGCGGCCAGCGCTTCGCGTGCATCCCCGTCGCCCTCGCGGATTATCCCGACCACGGTGTTGCACGTCGCGTTGAGCAGGGCCGCTAGGCCACCCCCATCGCGCTCGCCATCGCGCCAGGCAATGATCGCGTCGCACAGGCCGGGCGGCGGCGCGCCAGACGCCAGCCGACGGATGATTTCCAGTACCCTACGAAGATCCGGGTCGTCCTCGCCCGCCGGGAGCAGGGCCAATGCCTCCTCCATCAACGGCAGGGCGGCGGCGTAGTTGTCGTGATTATAGTGAAAGACCGAGAGGTTGCGGATTGCCGAGCGCAGGCTGTCGCGAGTCTCTGCATCCTGGGGCGCACGGCGGAAGGCGGCGATTGACTCCTCGCGGGCAGCGATCTCGCTATCGGTATCATCGAGCAGAGCGGCCACATTGCCAACCCCCGCCAGGGTGTCGCCGTAGGCCCATTGGTCGTTGTCATCTGCCAGAGCGGTGCAGGCGGCGGCGAGCAGTTGGGCCGCCGCGCCGGGTACACGCTCCAGGGCCGCGCCGAGGGCGGCGGTGTACGCAGCAAGCACGGGTGTGGCTGCCGCGACTTCGTTAAGGGCCGCGTGAACCTTCTCCGTAGGTTCGCGCCCTTGGAGCGCTGCTGTGGTGAACGCGACAAGACGACCAGCTAGACCGGCGGGAGTCGTACGTTCCGGATCTTCTGTGTTGCCTGACCATGACTCGATGGCTGCCAGAATCTCGCGGGCCTGAGCCAGTTCGCGTGGAGCACCTAGGTGCTCAAAGATCGCGACGCCCTCACTGGCAGCGCGGATGGCGCGTTCGCGATCACCGCGCATCACCTGGAGTTGAGCGAGGTTCAGCAACGTCGTAGCTTTGCCTTGGATGTCGCCCAGGCTCTCCTGGATGCGGAGGGACTGCTCGTAGAGGCCCATGGCCCCCGCCAGGTCGCCCCGCGTCACCAGCACTCCCGCCATCTGGTGCAGGGTGGCGCTCTTGCCTTTGATGTCGCCCAGGCTCTCCTGGATGCGGAGGGACTGCTCGTAGAGGCCCATGGCCCCCGCCAGGTCGCCCCGCGTCACCCGCACCCCCGCCATCGCGTGCAGGGTGGCGCTCTTGCCTTTGATGTCGCCCAGGCTCTCATCAATGGCGAGGGACTGCTCGTAGAGGCCCATGGCCCCCGCCAGGTCGCCCCGCGTCACCAGCACCCTCGCCATGTTGTGCAGGGTGGCAGAGCGTTCTTGCCGATCATCTTCACCCTCCATGAGCGGCAAGGCTGCCTGATAGTGGTCTAGTGCCTGAGATAAATCGCCACGCTGCACCGCCTGTGCTGCGGCCTCGACGAGATAACGCTGGGAGAGCTTACGATCCTCTGTCTTCTGCGCCATCTGTGCCGCAAGGTCAATGGCGTGGGTTGCCTCTACGACCCGCCCAAACTGGCGCAGGATGGTTGCCAATTGCCACGCATCCCAGCCGCGCCGCTCCTCTGGCCGATAGGGCAGCGCCGCGATCAGATCGGGGATGTAGAACTGGGTTGATCGGGCGACCTCCGGATCATAGCTGATGCCTTTATCCCCACGGGCTAGGTTGATCCGCCCCGCTGCCCAGACGCCGTAGCGTTCGCGGGCCGCGCTCAGGTCGCTGGCCTCGGCCCGCGAGCGCACCACCTGAGCAATCACCGGCTGGAAGACATATGCCTGGGGCCAGTTGCGCTCGGTGTCGCGCTCGCCAACGCCCTGGAGCAGCGAGCGATCCTGGAGGTATTCCAGCCGTGTGTGGGCCTGGTCGCTAAACCACTGTTTCTCATCTTCCAGCCCCCACACCACCGCAGCGTGCAGCGGGGTGATCACCGGGTTCGCCACGACGGAGATCTCGTAGAGCGCCTGGCGCAACTCGGCGCTCAGGGCGTCAATGGAGAGGCCGACGTTCACCTGCACGGATCGCTGGTGGAAGGGTACGCCAGACTGCTCAGCCTTTAGCAACTCGGCGTCGAGGTTGGACAGAAACTCGGCCTCGGTCTGGTTGCCATTCCCCCAGCGTGCGGCGGCAAGCTGGATGGCCAGGGGGCTACCGGCCACCGCATGGGATACCTGGCCCGGTAGGGCTTCGCTATGCTTCCGGCTGCCCGCTCGCTGACGGAACAGGGCGATGGCGCTGACGTTGTCGAGGCCGGTGAGTTGCTCGCCCTGCGCCGCCTCTGGGTAGCAATACTCCTCAGGCAGATCCACCGGGGCCTGGCGAGTGGTGAAGAGCAGCGCCACCCCGGCACGAGCCAGGCGCGTCACCAGGCGCTGCACCGCGTCGGCCTCCGCCCGGCGAGCGACATCTTCCGGATCATCAGAGGATGTCTGAAAAGTCACCGTCCCCCCTCCCAACCTCCCCCCATCGGGGGGAGGAGCCGGACTCCCTCCCCCATCGGGGGAGGGCTGGGGAGGGGGAATCGTCAGGTGCGCATCCTTGTCCTGATCACGACCCAGCGCGCCCAGCACCGTCTCATAGTTATCGAAGATCAGCAGGGCGCGCCGTCCCTGCACCGCCGCCATAATCGCCTCTTCCTGCGCATTGCTGGCCGCCGGATCATCGAAGGCTGGGTGCTGTAGCCCCATGCGGCGGGCCAGATCGGCGCGCAACCCGGCTGCGCTCAGGCTGACCTGCTCACCACTCAGGGCCAGGGTCACGGCGATAATGCCGTCGCGAAAGTGGAAGCGCAGCCGGGATGCCAGTTCATGCACCAGGGCGGTCTTGCCCATACCGCCGGGGCCACGGATGGTGACGATCTGGCGGTGCTGGAAGACGAAGAGGCGCATGATCTCGGTCAGTTCGGTGGTGCGGCCAAGCAGGCGGGCCGGAGCCTGGAGGCTGCTCGTCAGCGGGGCCGGTGGCTCGATTGCGGGTGGCGGCGGGCCGACATAACCCTGGCGCGGCAGACGGTAGCCGACGGCGCGGTAGAAAGCCGGAATGCCCCAGAGAGTCAGATCGCTGGCGAAGCTATTGTGCAGGCGAATACGCGCCCGCCAGAGCGCCTCTTCCATCGGCATACCGGCAATCAGTTGCTGGTAGAAGGTCTCAGCGAACAGAGCCGCCCCATCGTCGCGGATGCTGGCCTGGGTACCCAGCACCGCCGGGACACCGTTCTGCACCAGGGTGAGGGCGAGGTTCGCCGCTGGCTCGGCGCTGTCGGCAGTGCGGCAGGCGTTGAGGAAGGCGAAGTAGGTGCGCCCGCGCAGGTCAACCGCCAGGTCGCCCACGGGCTGAGGTTTCATCGTACCAGCGCCATCGTCAAAACAGAGAATAGGCTGGCCGTCGCGCACACTGCCGTGGCCGGTGTAGTGAAACAGGATCGGCTCGGGGCTGGCCAGGGTAATCAGAGCATCGCGGGCCGGGGCAATCCGCTGCCAGCGCAGCGGGGGCGGCGGCTCCTGGGCGCGCATGCTGTCGCGCAGAGTATCCAGTTCACTGGCGACACGCAAGCGTGGCAGGGGCACATAACCCTTCAGGAATCCCTTCTCGTCACGCACCTCCTGGAGCAGCGGGTCACTGGCCATCATCACCAAGCGCCAGGGTCGGGCCGAGTCAGGGGGAGGCGGGAGCATCCCCGGTGGCACGGGCACCTCGCGCAGCAGAAAATGCTCAAAGGCGACGAAGGTTGTCCCATTGTGCAGATACTCCCAGGGGATAGCAGCCAGTTCAGGGGCGCTCACCTGAAAGATCACGGCGCTCTCGGGATGAGGCGCACGGGGAAGCTGAATCATGCGCTCCTGGAGGGCCGGGCCACCGAGGGCAGCCAGCAGCCGCAGGCCATAAGTGTCAGGTGCGACATAGCGTGCGTCATGGAGTGGGTGTTCGGCGAGCAGCGCACGTGGATCAAAAGTGCCCACGACCTGCTCGCCCACACGCGCCTCAGCGCGGTCATCGGCGATGGGCTGCAGCGTAATGGTCAGGGTCATATCGCCCCCGCTTGATGTGACTATCTCAGGTGTCAGGTGTCAGGTGCCAGGTGTCAGGTGTCAGGTGTCAGGTGTCAGGTGTCAGGTGTCAGATCTCCATTCAAGATACTACATTCTAGCATGAGACATGGTTCGCAGGTACATGACAGTTCAGACTTGGTTTCAGAGGGGCCGAGTTTACTTGACACTCTTGGCATACTTACCCCCCCTAGCCCCCCCGCAAGCGGGGGGGAACCAATGCGTTGTCCCCCCCCGCTTGCGGCATATCTTTACCCACATCTCGGCGAATGTCGCCGCCGCCGTGGGGCTGAAGCCCTCGGCTACATGGACGACGCCCGCCTGCGCGGGCTGTCCGAGCCCGCGCAGGCGGGCGTCGTCACCGTAGCCAAGGGCTTCAGCCCCACGGCGATCTCGTGGAAAGGACGGGTGGGTGACTTCAGTCGCCCGCCGGGGGAACCGATAAACCTTATTGTACTGCGGTAAAAAAGATGTGGGTAAAGATATGCCGCTTGCGGGGGGGAACCAATGCGTTGTCCCCCCCCGCTTGCGGGGGGGAACCAATGCGTTGTCCCCCCCCGCTTGCGGGGGGGCTAGGGGGGGTAGAACGGTAAAGTATCTACGAACCATGTCTCAGGTCAGAATGTGGCATCCTGAAACCTGAGAAGCTGTCTGAGGGACGTGGAGATTTTTAAGTATCCCGGTACCTGTCATGCTGAGCGCAGCGAAGCATCTGTCCCGGTTTCCTGCAAGACCCTTCGCTTCGCTCAGGGTGACATGGGTGTTGGATCTGAAGTTACAGCGTTACTTCTGCTCTACTGCGGGTAAAGATATGCCGATGAGGGGAAGAGTCGGTCTCCCGCCCCCGTCGGGGGAGGGCTGGGGAGGGGGAATTGCGGGATGCGTGACCTTTTCAGACAGTTTCTGAGGATGAGGGTCGGCGAGTCGAGGATGAGGGGTGGCGAGTCGAGGATGAGGGTCGGCGAGTCGAGGATGAGGGTCGGCGAGTCGAGGATGAGGGTCGGCGAGTCGAGGATGAGGGTCGGTGAGTCGAGGATGAGGGGCGGCGAGTCGAGGATGAGGGGCGGCGAGTCGAGGATGACGGTCGTCAATGCACTCTTCTTGGTTACACATTCGATAGCACCCCTACTTATACTACGCAGGTGTGCCTATCGAGGCAATACGGCAGACTTCTCACAACGAAAGGACTCACTCATGGTTCAACGCACGAAGACAGTCCCCCCCGACACGCTCGCTGCCGACCACGAAACGGTCAAGGCACTCCAGAGTATGGTTGACTATCAGCCGACCAATGCAGACTACAGCGTCCCGCATCTGCTCCAGGTACAGGCGACTCTGACCCAGGCCGAGTTGGCGGAGAAGGCAGCAGAGGTAGCTCTTCAGCAGGCCCGTATAGTTCGGGCAGAGACGAGCCACTTTTATCACGACTTGGTCGTCAACTCGCGCACTCAGGTGATTGCGCAGTTTGGCCCCGACTCGGCTGCCGTCGCTCTTGTTGGGCTCACGCGCAAGTCGCAGCGCAAGCGCCCGGTGAAGCGGCAAACGCCCCCGATGTAGCAGTGAGAACAGATGGCCATGCGCGGGGCGCACACAACACCCGATGAAAATGACCACGGCCACGGCTATCGGCCACGGCTATCGGCCACGGCTATCGGCTATTACGACAGTTGTCGTTTTAATCACCCCCCCTAGCCCCCCCGCACGCGGGGGGAATCAATGCATTGTCCCCCCCCGCGTGCGGGGGGGCTAGGGGGGGTAAGTATGCCAAGAGTGTAAAGTAAACTCGGCCCCTCTGAAACCAACCATGCGGCTCCACCGCATACTGCCGCATGAAAAGAGCCATGGCTATCGGCTATCGGCTATCGGCTATCGGCTGTTTCCCTACTTCGCCCACGAGAGGCCCGAGTCCGCGTCGAGGTGCATGCCGGTGGTGAGGCGACGGGGCGTACCGGCGCGTAGTCCGCCGCTCGTATCGGTACTCAGGTCGGCCAGCCACAGATCGAAGCCACTCTCGCCGGGGGCAATGGCGAGAAAGGCGATCTGCCGCCCATCGGGCGAGAATACCGGGGCGCGTGCCGCGCCATTATCGCTCAGGCGCAGCGGCGACTTTCCACCTGCAAGCGATAGGGCGAAGACATCCGTGTGTGTGTCATCGCGGGCGGCGAAGGCCAGCCAGCGCCCATCGGGCGAGATCGCCGGGTCGTAACTGGGGATCGGTGCGCCAGCCACGGGCGTTGCGGTGCCGCCCGCGAGATTCAGGCGATAGATCTGCTGTTCGCCCGTTGCCCCAGAGCCAGCGCGCACGAAGAGCAGCGCATCACCGGATGGCGTATAGACACTTCGCCCGCAGTGGCCGTTCTCAGCGGCGTAGATCTGCGTCTGCGCCCCGACGCCTACGGGAAGTTCATACAGATCCAGGTTATACTCGGCAGGCGGATCGCCTGCGGGGGGGGCGGGCTGCGCCGCAATCGCCAGCCGGTCTCCCGCTGGTGCCCAGGCCGGGTAGAGCGCCCAGGTACTCGCATAGACTCGCTCTAGGCTATTGATGGGCAGCCGCGAGCCGTTTGTCGTTAGTTGAGATACCGGCACGCCCGCCGCGTCAGCCAGCAGCACATCGCTGTAATCGTTGCCCCGCACCACATAGGCAATCCGGCTGCCGTCAGGTGAGAAGGCGGGCTGGAAGGAATCGCCGTTGCCCAGCAGAGATTTTGCCTCACGGCCACGCCACTGCCAGATCACGCCGCCACGTACAAAGAGCAGCCGTCCACTGATCTCCTCGGCACGCACTGCCGCACTACCGGGAGATGTGTCGGTCGTTGCCGCAGGCAACACTGGCACAGGAGTTGTCCCACCTCGGCTACAGGCAGCCAGAAGAGAGACCAGCAGCACGAGACAGAGTGATCGGGTACGACGCCAGCATTGAGCGCCGTGCGTGGTGCGTCGAGCAGAGTGCATGTCGTTATCGTCGTGAAAGCCAGCGAAAAAGACGGGGAAAAGTGCGGCGTGCCCGCTCGGCGGTGATCGTCGGCTGCTGGGCCAAATCTTCCGGCAGATCGGGCGGGAGCAGCGCACGGAGCGCACGCGGGGCAACCGTAAAAGTCATCGGCGTCATGCCAATCGCATCACCATCAACCTGCACCGGCAGGCGCGGGCGGGCGGTGATCTGGATGGAGCGGGCGCGGTAGTACTCAATCTCGGGGTTGTGGCTATAGCGGCGGCGCAGGATGGCGATCAGGTGGAGCACAGCACTGATGCCGTTATCGCCACGGATCACACAGACATCCAGCATGCCATCGTCAATGCTGGCCCGGTGGGTGATCTTCACCAGACCACCGTAGAGCTGGCTGTTGCCGATAACCACCATCAGGACGCGGGCAGTGAACGTGCGGCCATCAATCTGGATGCGGGCACGGCTGCCGCGCACGCTCAGAGTCTGGGCGATCCCGCGAAAGACATAGGCCAGGGCACCCAGGCGGCGCTTCTCATCTGCCCGTACCCCCGCCGTAATCGCCGCATCAAAGCCGATCCCAGCCATCAGCAGAAAGTAGCGGTCGCCGGCGCGGCCAAGGTCAATCGAGCGCACCTGCCAATTGAGCATCGCCGTCGCCGCTGCCCGTGGCTGGAGCGGCAGCCGCAGCTCCCGCGCCCACACGTTCATCGTCCCCAGCGGCAGCGTGGCGAGGGCGGCGGATGTTCCGGCCAGCCCGTTGATCACATCATTGATCGTCCCGTCGCCACCGGCCGCCACAACCAGATCGTAACCCGCATCGGCGGCCTGACGCGCCAGCCGCCGACCATCGCCCGGCCCGGTGGTGGGTATCAGCTCAACCTGCCAGCCGTGATCGCGCCACACTGCGGCGGCGGCGTTCAGCTCCGCCTCGTGGGACTCGGCCTGTCCAGCCGTCGGGTTAAAGATCAGCCTCGTTCGCATCGCTGCCTTGCGGTCAGTTTCAAAACCGCTTAAAGTATACCACGAATAGCTTGTGAATACGTGAATAGTGCATTGGAGAGCCATTCATGAATTCGTAGGCATCGTGGTTGACACTGCCTATCCTTTGCGGTACCATACGCGCTACCTCAACGCCAAGCACTCTCCTCCCATACCCACAACGCCCTGTCGTGGGGCCAGACAGTCGGCAGGATACGATATGCACGAGCACGTAGACTCTTTCCTGGCCTATATGTCGGGCGAGCGGCAGAAGTCGGACAATACCACCGCTGCGTATCGCACCGACCTCGATCAGCTCTGCGCGTTCCTGAACGAGCGTCAGGTGGCGGATGTCCAGTCCGTTACCCACGATGATATGCTGGCCTTTATGCTCTTTCTGCACGAGCGGCGCTACGCTGCCAGCACGGTGGCTCGGCGCACGGCGGCGGTGAAGTCGTTCTTCGGCTATCTGGCCGCTCAGCATGTGATCACCCACGATCCCGCCAGCCAAATCGACTCGCCGAAGGTGGGTCGCAGCATGCCAAAGGCGATCTCTCAGCACCAGATGGACGAGTTGCTTGAGTTGCCCCTTCAGTCGCGTAGCCCCGAAGGTCTGCGCGATAAGGCAATGCTTGAACTGCTCTACGCCACCGGCATGCGCGTGAGTGAACTGGTGGATCTTAATACCGCCGATATTGTCCTTGACGCGAACACGGTGCGCTGTATCGGCAAAGCCGGTCGTGAGCGCATCCTGCCCCTGACTCCCACCGCCGCCACCGCAATCGAGGAATACCTCGATCTCGCCCGCGCACAGATCGCCCGCAGCGCCGACAAGGATTGCGGCGGGCTGTTCCTTAATCATCGTGGCAAGCGGCTGACCCGCCAGGGGTTCTGGCTGATTCTCAAGGGCTACGCCGATCAGGTTGGTCTGCACGACCTCACCCCGCATACGCTGCGCCACTCCTTCGCCGCCCATATGCTCGATGGCGGCGCTGAGCTGCGCGAGGTGCAGGAGCGGCTTGGCCACGTCTCTCTCTCGACGACTCAGATCTACGCGCATATGCCCGAGCCGACGCCCGCCCGCCCGCGCAGCAGTGATAATGATGATGGGACTGAGGTATGTGTCGATCTGCTGGTTGAGGCTGATGTGAAAATAGCCGATAGCCGATAGCCGATGGCCGATAGCCGATAGCCGATGGCCGATGGCCGATAGCCGATAGCCGATAGCCGATAGCCGATAGCCGGGCATCAGCGGCTCTATGGGGACTAGCGTAGACGACGAGTAGCGTGGCGCGGCGCGATGCCGGCCCCCGATCCGATGCGGGCCGGGGGCTTTGTTATCCCCGCCGCCGCATGAAACTCTGGATACTGGATAAGCGTCCTAGACAAGGTTCTCGGATACTTTACAGTTTCGGCATACACAAGGCATCTTGACGCGCTGTACCTGAAACCTAAAACCTAGCACCTGAAACCTTGTCCTATCGCTCGAATTCCGCTGTCTATTCCTGAAGGATCGCCCTATGCTCGACCGCGCCTCGATTGAAAAAGAGATCCAGGACACGCGCAAGCAGCTCGCGGCCCTGGAGAAGGACGTGAAGCAACTGCGCGACTGGGTGAGCAGTAATGAGCGCGCCCTCGCCGGGATGAACGAGACCCTGCGCCGGATCACGGAGGATGGGATCTCCAAGGCCCGCGCCGATCTTAATCTGCGCGAGGGCGATCTCCAGCGACTGCGCGGGCTGATTGTCCAGAACGAGAAGATTCTGGCCCGTATCGGCGACATTGAGCGCAAGCGCAAGGATATTGCGACCCTGGAGCAAGAGCAGGAGCGCCTGATCGTCCTGCTTGAGCGCCACCGCACCGAGCTGCGCCAGTTCGAGCAGGAGTACGAGGAGATAACTCGACCGGCTGCGCCAACGGCGATGCAGCCCTGCGAACTAGTGCTGCCGAACAACCAGCGCATCCCGCTCGACCCGGCCAAGGGTACCTATATGATCGGCTGGTACGACGCAACCGCCGGTGCCGCCCCCGATATTGACCTGCACCCGGTTGGTGGCAGCGCCCAGGGTGTGAGCCGACAACACGCCATCCTGCGCCTCGCCGCAGGCCAATGGACGCTCACCGACCTCGGGAGTACCAATGGCTCTTTCCTCAATGATGCACCGATGGCCCCCAATAGTACCGTCGCCCTGCGCGACCGGACGCGCATTCGTCTCGGCAACGTGATCGTCTTCTTCCGCTATATCACCCAGACGACCCGACTGTAGATTCTGAGACCACTGCTTTCGCCGACCGTGCCCCTCACCCCCTGCCCCTCTCCCACACG
>Ga0208376_1000535_pt1 | contig 11754 bp, 13 predicted proteins | sample CryBogmetaGMA25M_FD_184548 | JGI IMG/M metagenome (GOLD analysis project Ga0208376, IMG submission 184548) | Freshwater microbial communities from Crystal Bog, Wisconsin, USA - MA2.5M (SPAdes) | ecosystem: Environmental > Aquatic > Freshwater > Lake | place: Crystal Bog, Wisconsin, USA...
GCCTTCTTCTTGCTTGATATGGGCTTGATGGCCGCTAAAAATTTTGAGGGATTAAAAGGCAAACCCCCTATTACTTTGTTATACGCAATTGGAGCGCCTTTGGCCCACGCCTCAATCGCATTGGGGCTCTGTAAGTTGCTAGGATTACCTCTTGGCGATACTGTTTTATTAATGGTACTTGCTGCCAGTGCTTCTTATATCGCTGTGCCAGCCGTATTAAGACATGCGCTTCCCGAAGTAAACCCTGCTTTATATATGGGGATGTCACTAGGCATTACATTCCCTTTCAATATAATCATAGGGATTCCGCTTTATGCCTATGTGGCCAAGCTTACTTATTAGATTGGATCAAAATTAGGTCTTGATCGACTCTTTTCTGATTCACTAAGAAACATCAAAACCACTTTCGGGTAGTTTTTCATTAATGGGCCCCAATCTTGGTACTTTCCCGAAGTGCCATAATTGTCGGTATATTTTCGTAGGCACTTCATTCATACCAAGCAAAGGCCGAAATGACAGTTACAGCCAAGCCTCAATCTAAGTTCTCAACAGTAATCCGCGTTACCAGCGGAAACTTTATTGAGATGTATGACTTCTTTCTATTCGGTTTTTATGCCACCTATATTTCCCAGGCATTTTTCCCATCTGATAGTGAGTACGCCTCTTTAATGCTTACCTTTGCGACATTTGGTGCTGGGTTTTTAATGCGCCCATTAGGCGCCATTTTGCTTGGCGGCTATATTGACCGCATTGGTCGTCGTAAAGGTCTTGTGCTCACATTGGGGATTATGGCGACAGGTACTGCGATGGTTGCCTTCATCCCAAGTTACGCGACGATTGGTTTACTTGCGCCATTGCTGGTATTGGTAGGCCGCTTACTCCAAGGCTTTTCAGCTGGCGTTGAATTGGGTGGTGTATCTGTATATCTTTCTGAAATGGCAACCCCGGGGCACAAAGGGATTTATGTCAGTTGGCAATCTGCCAGCCAACAAGTTGCCATTATTTTTTCAGCCGCATTGGGCTACATACTTAATGAATCAATGAGCAAAGAAGTAATTGCCGATTGGGGATGGCGTATTCCATTCTTTATCGGTTGTTTGATTATTCCAATTGTTTTTCAGATTCGTCGCTCACTACAAGAGACGGAAGAGTTTCTTGCCAAGAAACATCACCCCACTTTTAAAGAAATTATGAAGTCACTTACTATCAACTGGCAGCTGGTGGTTGCCGGGATGATGTTGATTGTGATGACAACAGTATCCTTTTATTTAATTACTGTTTATACGCCCACATTTGGTAAGAGCGTTATGAAGCTCTCTATCGTCGATAGCCTTCTTATTACCTTGTTCGTTGGTTTATCCAATTTTATTTGGTTGCCTGTGATGGGCGCGCTGTCAGACAAAGTTGGGCGATGGCCGATTATGGCTCTATTTTCAGGGCTTACTTTGTTTACTGCTTACCCGACCTTAAATTGGTTAGTGGCAAATCCAAGCTACGAACATATGTTGATAGCCGAACTTTGGCTGTCTTTTTTATATGCTAGCTATAACGGAGCCACGATTGTTGCGCTTACTGAAATTATTCCAATTCAAATTCGAACTACTGGATTCTCATTAGCCTACAGTTTGGCTACTGCTCTTTTTGGTGGCTTCACGCCGTTAGTATCTACTTGGTTGATTGAGACAACTGGGGATAAGGCATCACCTGGATACTGGATGGCAATGGCTGGTGGTATGGGTTTGATTGCTACCGCTTTAATTTACAAAGGAATAGTTAAGGTTAAGGATTAAATATTCTTGTCATGGTCGATTCTGCCCTGAGTCACCAAGAAACATCTAAACCACCTTCGGGTGGTTTTTTCATTTGGACGAAGCAATAATAAGGAGCCTCAATGTCATAGTTTTATGCTTTAATGCCACTCAATATGATTACTGTCGTTATTGCCTCCTATCGATATGGACACCTTGCTGCCCATTGCATCGAGTCCTTGCTTTCTCAAACTGTCCCACCTACAAGAATTTTATTTGTGGATGATGGCGGCTTTGACTGTAATCATTTGCCAAGCTTGTATCCAGATATCGAATATGTACTGAGAGATAAAAATTTAGGGGTTGTAGATAATTTTCAAGACATGCTCTCTAGAGTAAATACTGAATATGTTCTATTTATAGGGGCTGATAATTGGTTACGTTCAGATGCAATTGAGTTGTTATCTAAGACCAGTGCCGATATTGTTACTTACGACGTTATTGTTACTGGTGAGCTAAAAGAGGACATCTTAATGCGATTGCCCGTCCAAGCATTTCCTTATCAGGGCGACTTGTATTGGAACCGTCAGGAACAGCATCACGGATCGATGATGTATCGTACGGCCCTCGGACAAAAAATTGGATACAAAAAGAGATTTGAGGGTGGCGCTCACCCTCAAGAAGATTGGAACCTATGGGATAAGATGCTTCAACAAGGTGCCACAGTAGTAAGTCTCAAAGAGGGCCTTTTATTTTATAGAAGGCATCGAGAAAATTTTTTGAAATATTCTCATGAACCTTTGCAGTCAAATGAACATGAAGTGAATTTAGCCTTTGAAGAATAGCGGAGTCAGGTCTCCTTTGCCCTGGTCGGTTCAGCCTCAGGTCACCAAGAAACATCAAAACCACCTTCGGGTGGTTTTTTCTTTAATAGGGTCTAGAATGTCCAATGTTGTATTTTATATTGAGACTCTTTAGCTCTCTGCCATTGGCAGCTCTCCAGATTGCGGGAGCCTGTATTGGGCTATTGATTTATTTGGTCTCCCCTCGGTACCGCCAGCGCCTATATAAAAATCATCAGAGTGCCGCTAATTACTCTGGGTTTAAATTAACCCCGTGGAGAGCAGCAGCCGAATCAGGAATGATGTTTGCTGACACATTGTGGATTTGGAGGCATCCGAAAGGCGCCATCCATAAAGCAAGTATAGAAAACATAGATCAAATTATTGAGCTATCCAAAAATGAAAAAGGTTTAATTGTCCTTGCTTCACATTTAGGCGGGTTTGAAATAGTGCCCCGTATTTTTGCTGAACATACTAGAGCAACGGTAATGTATAGATCCGCTCGGAAAAGATGGGTGAATGAGTTAATGCTTAAATCGCGAAAACATTCCCAGATTGATTTTGTTGAGGCAAATATTAGTGGAGTTCGTCAGATTAAGCGTACCTTAGTAAAAGGTGGGGTTGTTGGCCTATTAGCAGATCAGGTACCCAGTGTTGGTGACGGAGTTTGGGCTAAATTTTTTAATCAATACGCCTATACAACTTCATTTCCTATCAAATTGGCGCGCCAAGCTAATGTAGCAATTCTTTTTGTTGGTGCAGAGAGATTAGGATTAGGCAAAGGCTGGAGAATCAGAAGTAGATTAATGCCAGAAGCATTTTCAGATTGCCTACTTGATGCTTGCACAGAAATGAATCAATATTTTGAGGAGATGATAGTTTCCAAACCACATCAATATATGTGGTCCTATAACCGTTACAAAAGACCGATTGGAGCAGAAACAGCCCCCATAGATTAAGGGTATTCTAGACCTCGGTCGATTCTGTCAAGATGCTCTAAGAGGCGCCAAAACTATCATTGATTTCTCAGTGGGTCTTCTAGCACTCCTCTTTTAGGAGGGTTTTTAGTAGAATTTTCTACTTCCAAGCATAAAATCTAATATTCAATTAGAGTAGTTTTTATGCAAGAAACCATTCACTACACACCTCTTCAGCCGTCTGATCGAGTAGCCCTATTTTTCACAAAAGGTATGCGTTTTTTTGCCGATACCTTTTTTAAGAAGCGCTATGGACATCGAGCTGTTGTTTTAGAAACCGTTGCAGGAGTTCCTGGAATGGTGGCGGGAATGTGGACGCATTTAACAAGCCTGCGTAGTATGAAGCCTGGTTATGGGCCAAAGATTCGTACGCTTTTAGCAGAAGCTGAGAATGAAAGAATGCATCTGATGACTTTCATTGAAATTGCAAAACCTAATATGTTTGAGCGCTATCTTGTTCTAATCGCCCAAGCTATTTTTTGGAATTTCTTTTTTATTATTTATGTATTTTTTCCGAGAACGGCCCATCGAATTGTTGGCTACTTTGAGGAAGAGGCGGTTTACTCCTATACCGAGTATTTAAAAGAAATTGATGCTGGTCGTATCAGCAATGTTCCTGCGCCAAAGATCGCTATTGATTATTGGAAGCTTGAACCTGATGCAACTCTTCGAGATGTCGTGATTGCTGTTCGAAATGATGAGGCACATCATCGGGATACAAATCACCAATTTGCCAGTGAATATGACAAGTAGCAAGGAGTTGGGGTATCTGCTGTTTCCACCAATAGTCACAATAGTCCACTTTCTGGGCTATTTTCTTTAGGTCTGGCAGGATTATTGGCTATCGACTAGCATGGGGTTGTTGACTAATAAATAAAAAAATTTCCATGAATCGCTTCAACCCAATTATTGCTAAATGCATTTTTTTCTTTAGCTTTCTTTGTATTGCTCAGCAAGCAATCGCTACTTTGGCAAATGATTTGCAGGATGGGCAGCATGTACTGTTAATGAGACATGCTGATGCACCTGGTTATGGAGATCCAGCGGGATATGTAATTGGTCAATGTCCTACTCAGCGTAACTTGGGTGAGAACGGTAAAAAGCAAGCCAAGACAATTGGTGCTTGGCTGACTAAACAGGGTATTCAAAAGGCAGACGTGTATAGCAGCCCTTGGTGTAGATGTATTGAAACAGCCAACCTTCTTGATAAAGGCTCAACAAAAATTGAACCATCCCTAGGATCATTTTTTGACAATATGAGTTTAGAAAAGGGGCAAACCAAAGAATTAGAAGCATTCATCAAAAGTGAGCTATCTAAGCAATCTAAGGCACCCCTTATTTTAGTTACACACCATGTCAATATTCAGGCCTACACTGGGAAGGCAGTTGGGGTAGGCGATATGGTTTTAGTGAAGGTGAATAAAAATGGGGAATATCTTTCGCACGCAATATACCCAAGCCCTTAATTTTTTGAGGATGAGAAACTTAACTTAGAGAGCCTTATGAAATACCTAACCTTTACATTTTTATTGCTTCTAACTTTAATGGGAACTACATGGGCAGCAGATAGTACGCCTGTAAAGTCAGACCCGACTTGGTTGACTGAAGCAAGAGCAAGTATTAAAGCCGGAAAATATGATCAGGCAATAAAGCAATTACAGTCTGCTAATGAAACCAATTCAGCCGATTGGAATAATTTGTTGGGCTATAGTCTTCGCAAGAAACAGCCGCCCGATTTGGTTGGGGCTGAAAAATATTATCAGGCCGCCTTGAAAATAGACCCGACACATCGCGGCGCTCTTGAGTATTACGGAATGCTGAAGTTAACCATTAACGACTTACCGGGCGCTGAGGCATTATTGGCAAGGTTGGATAAAGCTTGTAGATTTGGATGTGAAGAATACTCAGATTTAAAAGAGGCTATACAAAAATATAAATCAAAAAAGTAAGATTGGGGTATCTTCAGCCCTGAGGGATTTTGCCCCAGGCCACCAGCCTATTTTTTGATAAAGGTTGAATGATTTTAAGTTCAGATGTAAGGTTTAATCTGCAGTGAGTTCTTAAGTTTTGGGATTGGCGCTAATAGCCCCTTCTAACTATTGAAAGGATGGATGATATGTTTTTACCTACACCCACTGATGCAAAAGATGCAATCTCTACATATGCCGGTTTCTTTGGAATGGTTATCAGCATTGCTGTTGCGATTTATTTAATTCTGCCTACTGGTGAAACCCTCTCAAATACCCCAAAATTAATGGTGTCGATTTTGATCGGCGTTTTTCTTGGGTGGCTTTCTTTTGCTATTAAGCCCAATAAATAAAAGAATAGTTTCTGGCTTGGTCGATTCCGCCCAGGCCGCCAAGAATCTCAAAAATACGCTAAGACGGCTTTATTTGTGCATACAGTAGAACATTTCTATGCAGTAATGTAATCTATGCAAAGGCTGCTAAAGTTGTATCTGAGAAGTATTAATAAGATTAAATGCTTTAAGAATTTGAGGACCGATGATGAGCTATAACAAAGCAATTGAAATCAAGAATAAATTGGCAAAAATATATATTTATTTGGCCGCTGTCTTTGTCGCCATATTTTCAACCATTACGATCCTCTATCTGTTCGTTTCCGCGCTTAATTTTTAGTATTTTCTGGCAAAGATAGCCTGCAATGCTCAGCTTCTAGCTGGATGCCTGCTACTCGCTCGTTTTTTTCCAGGGGCGCCAAGAAGTACCAAAACTACCCGAGGGTAGTTTTTTTCATTTAGCCCTTTAGGGTTATTGCCGATATAAGCTTAGTCACTAAGAGAACAAACTGACTTTAGATTTATAAACATCTTAAAGATGCGAGAGGGTGCAGTGAGTTCAAATGATCCGAATCAGTTAGTAGAGCTTAGCTATGTTAGCAAGGCAACCCACGATATGGGCTTATCAAGCCTAGTCCATTTATTTGATGTTTCACACAAATGGAATCAAGGGCATGAACTTACGGGCGCCTTATTTTATGAGAGCGGCCATTTCGCCCAGATTATCGAAGGCAGGCGCGAGGATGTTCTATTCATTTGGGAAAAAATTCAGAAAGATGATCGTCATAAGATCCTGCATCAAATAGAATTCGAAGAGATTGATCAAAGATTGTTTCCTAATTGGGCCTTAAGATTTTATGGCGGCGATCAGATTGCTAAAGACGTCCCCCACCTAGTGGGCTTACTTGATGGTTTGCCGAGTCATGATGTTGAGTTATTGAGAATCATGCGTTCCGTTGCTAAAGGAAATCAAGATTAGGATAAGGTCCTAGGACACCAAGAAGCATCAAAACTACCTTCAGGCAATATTTATTTGTACAGCTTGGTTGGGCATGCTACTGTGAGTCATCACGATCATGAGACCTCAAAATGCTGAGTCAAAAAATAAAGATTTTTGTAACACCATTTTGTGAGGCAACACCCGCTTGCCTATTGGTCATGGTCCAAGGCAATATCTGGTTGGCAACCATAGGACATCTTCAAAAAGCCGTGGAGACTGGCTTTATAACTGGCATGGGGGTATTAATACTCTCATCATTTACTTATCGATGGTTTAGTAATAAGTACATTGTTGCAGGCATAACAGGCAGCATGTGTTTTGTTGCTGATTTGTTAGTGCATCCAGCTCACTTTGGTAGCTTCACTACAGAGGCTATTGTTACGGGCACAATGACTGCCATTATTTCTCTTACGATGAACTTTGTTGGTAAGAGGCTTTTTGTGCATGGAAGAAATAGACTAACTAAAAGCCAGTAATGAGTTTGACACTGACCAATTTTTATTGAAAGTTTTGAGATGAATATTCTACGGTTATGTAAATCCATCGTCTGCTTGCCATTGGCAATTTTTGCTCTTCTGGTTTGCTTAAATAATGTGATGGACTATGGATCTAATTACGCCTTTGTTCAGCATACCCTTTCTATGGATACAGTTTTCCCTGAGAATACTTTGAAGTACCGAGCTATTCTTGACCCCTTTATTTGGAGTCTCGCCTATGGGCTAATCATATTTGTCGAATTTTTAACGGGAGCGCTGTTGCTGATAGGCGCTATAGGCCTACTCAAAAATATTCATTCTCCATCGGCGTTTTCCAGGGCGAAGAATTGGGTTTATCTTGGCTGCTTGGCCGGTTTTTTGCTGTGGTTTTTGGGTTTTATTGTTATTGGTGGTGAATGGTTTTGTATGTGGCAATCAGAGAAGTGGAACGGCGTTGGGTCAGCCTTTCGTTTTGTTGTCTTCATTATGTTTATCTTGTTATTTACTGCATTACCTGAATCTGAAAAAGATAAAGAATAGGGTCGAGTAGATTGTGCCTCGAGCCCCCTAGTAGCACCAAATCACCCTAAGACAGTTTTTTCATTTGTATTACCCACCTAACGGGAGTAAGCTAAAAAAAGCAATATTGCTAATTCCGTAACCATGTTATTTCTGGGCTACATCCAATGGAGAAGTTATATGACAAGTATTCGTAAAATTCTTTCAGTTTTAATTTTAGGCTTATCTATTTTAGGCTTTAATGCTAGCGCTGCAGACGCTCCTAAAAAGCCATCTGGCACCGTCAGCATTAATGAAACTCAGTTTGCTTTAATTGTGGGTGGCAGTACTGGTGGGGGCGTTCTCACCTATCAAGGAAAAAAATATCCATTCAAGATTGGTGGAATGAGTCTTGGGGCAAATGTGGGGGTATCTAAGCTATCCGCTACCGGTGAGGTTTATGACTTGGCCGATCTATCTAAATTTCCTGGAACATTTACTAAGCTCGAGAGCAGCATTACCCTGGGAGGCGGTGTTGGAGGAACAATTTTGAAGAATGAAAATGGTGTCATCATGCGTTTAACAAGTACCTCTGAGGGCCTTCAACTGAACCTCAGCGCAAGTGGCGTCACAGTCAAGCTCGATAAGTAATTTGGCTTAAGCATTCTGATCCGAAGCCTATTAGCTTCGGCCCCATTAATAAACAAATGCCCTGTTTTTGCAGGGCATTTTCTATTTACTTGAGGTGTAACTTATTCTTCCAGCATGCTTCTCAGCATCCACGCAGTTTTCTCATGGACATCAAGACGTTGGGTTAAAAGATCGGCCGTGGGCTGATCATTTGCTTTATCTACCAATGTAAATAGTTTGCGGGCAGTTTTTGCAGTAGCTTCTTGCGCCTTTACAAGAAGCCCAACCATATCCATGGCTTTGGGCACTCCAGTCACCTCTTGAATTGAGCTTAATTTTGAGAACTCTTTATAAGTTCCGGGTGCTGGCTCACCAAGGGCACGAATGCGTTCTGCTATCAAGTCTAGTGCTGCCCATTGCTCTGTGTATTGGGCCATAAACATCGTGTGCAGAGTGTTAAACATAGGCCCGGTGACGTTCCAATGAAAATTATGGGTCATCATGTAGAGAGTGTAACTATCTGCCAGGAGCTCCGATAGGCCCTTTGCAATGGCTTTGCGGTCTTTCTCGTTAATTCCAATGTCAATTTTTGAGGCTAAAGATTTTGTGGCCACGATTATCTCCATGATTGTGACTTTCTATAACAACGAAGCCGAAGTTATTTCCTATTACTATACTGGTTCAAGCCTAAAAAAGCCCTATGAAATTATTTGCCCTCACAGTGGCTTTAGCCCCTTGCCATACAGATCTCCTTTAGATTGCCAAATGTATAAGTTAATAGCCTTTGATGCCTACGGAACATTATTTGATGTTTACTCCATGGGTCAGCTTGCTGAAGAATTATTTCCTGGCCGCGGGCCAGAATTTGCATTGATGTGGCGTGAGCGTCAAATTGAATATACCCGCTTGGTTACTATGAGCGACCCCAATCCCAACGGGAGCAAATACTATTTACCATTTTGGGAGCTTACTATTCGATCCCTGCGCTACGTTTGTCAGCGCATGAATCTAGATCTATCGACTGATCATGAAAAACGGCTAATGGATCAGTATGCCAAGCTCACCAGTTTTGACGATAGCTTGGCGGTCTTGAAAAACATCAAAGACCGAGGGATTGCTACTGCTATTTTGTCCAACGGTAGCAAAGATATGCTGACTACAGTTGTTCAGAGCAATGGTTTAAACCCCTATTTAGACAAAGTGGTGACGGTAGAAGAGGTACGTCTATTTAAAACATCGCCGCAAGCTTATGAGCTTCTATTAAAAGAATTTCCTGTGAAGAAGGAAGATATTCTGTTTGTCTCAAGTAACGCTTGGGATGCATTGGGGGCGAAGTGGTATGGTTTCGATGTGTTTTGGGTAAACCGCTTAGGCCATCCCTTTGAAGAGATTGGCGAGAAGCCAGACTACGAAGGAAATTCATTAAGCAAGGTATTGGAAGCCATCTAGTAGCCGACTAGGTGCCACCTGTGCTTGAGATACTATTGCAAGGATGGATACCCAAATCTCTACTTTGCTCGGCTTGTCGGTTCAGGCGCTTGAGCAAAATAATTTTGAGCAAGCCGAAAAATTATTGCAGGAGGTGCTGAGCGCTCAATCCTCTCATCCAGATGCCTTAAGGTTTATGGGTATTTTATGTGCCATGAAAAAGGACTGGCCAGCAGCCCTTGCTTTCATTAACCAAGTCTTAGATCTAACCCCTGATAATGCTTTTGCTCATAGCAATAAAGGCAACATACTACAAGAACTAGGGTGCATAGAAGATGCAATAGAGAGCTACGATAAGGCGATTGTGCTAGCCCCTCAAAACCCCGAGACCTATAACAACAAGGGTAATGCTCTTCAGGCGCTCAATCGATTTACTGACTCCCTAGAGTGGTATGACAAGGCAATCACATTGGCCCCTCAATATGCTCTGGCATACAACAATAAAGGGAATGCTTTACAAGAGCTAAAGTATTTCAATGAGGCGGTTGATTGTTATAACAAAGCACTTGCATTGGGTATTTGTGCAGACGGCTCATTTACAGGCATTGGGATGGTGCTCCAGCAAGTGAGCCGCTACGAGGAAGCAATCTCATTTTTTGATAAGGCAATAGAGTTAAATCCGCAGTATGTTGAGGCCTGGACAAATAAGGGCATAGCTTTAAAGTCCCTGAGGCGCTTTGAGGAGGCATTGGTTTGCTTTGATGAAGCTTTGGCTCTTAGAGAAAATAATGCCGATGCATGGGCCAATAAGGGTTCGGCCCTCAACGAAATGAACCGGTATGAAGATGCATTGATTTGCTTTGATCAGGCCTTAAAACTGAGCCCTAAGCATGCCTTAACTTGGTATAACAAAGGCATTAATTTTGCTGATCGCAAATTATTTAGCGAATCGTTACATGCATATGAACAAGCAATTATTTTGCGGCCTAATTATGCAGATGCTAAATGGAATAAAGCCCTAATAGATTTAACGGTAGGCAACTTCAAGAATGGTTGGGATCTTTACGAGTCCAGATGGCTAAGTAAAAATCCACCCTCGAGAAGACATCAAGATATTCCGCTGCTTGATAATTTCGATAGTTGCACTGGTAAGACCATACTCATTTGGTCAGAGCAGGGATTAGGTGATACCTTCCAGTTTTCGAGATACGTCAATAAGTTGATTGAGCTGGGTGTGAATCTTATATTTGAGGTCCAGCCAGCACTTAAGATATTGATGGCCAATCAATTTAGCTGCCCCTTAATTGACTTTGATGATCCGATTACTGTAAAAGTTGATTACCAGATTCCTCTTTTAAGCTTGCCACTTTTATTTGGTACAGAATTAAATACCATTCCTCATGCAGAGTCCTATCTGAGGTGTGATGAGCAAAAATCTCAGGTCTGGAAAGCAAAACTCTCAAACTCTTCTAACCTAAGAGTTGGGCTGGTATGGAGTGGCGGGTTTAGAGCTGATCAACCTGATGCCTGGCCGATTAATGAGCGGAGGAATATTCCCCTGTCAAAAATTGCTAAGCTGCAGGAGATTTCGGGAGTCGATTTTTTCAGCCTTCAAAAAGGCGATCCCGCAGAATCTGAGCTAAGACTAGAAAAAATAAAATATTGGCCAGCTGACAATTTATTCAATTATGTCGATGAACTCAAAGATTTTTCCGATACAGCAGCCCTGATTAATAATCTTGATCTCATTATTTCAGTAGATACCTCAACAGCTCACCTTGCAGCTGCTATGGGAAAAAAAGTTTGGCTGTTAAATCGCTATGACTCTTGTTGGCGTTGGATGGATGGCCAAGAGG
>Ga0208376_1000541_pt1 | contig 11690 bp, 10 predicted proteins | sample CryBogmetaGMA25M_FD_184548 | JGI IMG/M metagenome (GOLD analysis project Ga0208376, IMG submission 184548) | Freshwater microbial communities from Crystal Bog, Wisconsin, USA - MA2.5M (SPAdes) | ecosystem: Environmental > Aquatic > Freshwater > Lake | place: Crystal Bog, Wisconsin, USA...
CACCAACCCCAGGACATTCCTAGATGCGCCCACCCGATACGCATGCTATGCTGCCTGATGGTGTTGTGCGCTCCCATACACCTAGCACGGCACGATGATGAAAGTACGTACGCTGAAAGGCTCCCATGCGGCGCATCACGATCCCCCTCTTCATCACTGGGTTTGTGATCACCCTTGCGCTGCTGGTCATCATTAGCGTGCTGGGGTATCAAGAAAACGCGGCTCTGGCACGCAATGCGAGCATCGTCAGCACCACCCACCAGGTGTTGGAGCGGCTGGCGAGCCTGAGCGACGCGGTGCATGTGATGGACACCGGCGGGCAACTTATAACGGTTCCCCATCCGCCGGAGGCACTCACGGCAACACGGCAGGCGATCACGACCATCGTCCCGACCCTCGCCGACCTACGCACCCTGACCGCCAACAACCCAAACCAGCAGGCGCGGCTCGATCAGATGGAGCCACTGTTGCATGCACGCATCGCAGCGATTAATGCCGCCCTTGATGGGGATACCACGGCGCTGCGTGCCCAGTCAGCAGGTATGGAGATTGAGGATCTGATCCATGCGATGATGGAAGAGGAGCGTCAGTTGCTTCCTGGGCGCACCACCCAGACGACGACCAGCGTGCAGCGGACGGCACAGTTAATCATCAGCGGGAGCGTCCTAGGGCTGCTCATCGGCACGGTGACAACGGGTATTGCACTGCTGGCGCTACGTGCACGCGACCGGGTGCTGTGCGAGCTTATCACGCTGAACGCGCACCTCGACAACCGTGTTCAGCAGCAGACCGCCGCATTGAGCATCGCGAATGACCAATTGACGGCGCTCTCGCACCAACTGCTCACGCGCCAGGAGGTCGAGCGGTTCACCATCGCCACCGCACTACGCGAGTCGATTGGACAAGACATCGCCGCGCTCCAGATCAACTTGCAGGTCCTCGATGATATGGCCTCCGATCAGGTCGTGCGGACACAGCTCAATCACAGCATGGAGTCCATAGACCACGTACTCGATCATCTCCGTGCCTTATCGCTCGACTTACGCCCGGCAGCACTCGATGACTTTGGCATGCTTGAGGCCATCCGCACGAGCGTCGATCAGATCGCGGCAACGAGTGGGATGGCGATCACGCTGGACGCCGCCCCCCTTAGCACCCGCCCACCGGCTGCGGTGGAAAACGCCGCGTTTCGGATCGCCCATGATGCGGCTACGATGTTCGCCCGCACACCCGGCGTCGGCGCGATCCGCATCCATGTTGCGGAACAGGCCGGGATGATCGCGCTGAGCATTAGTGGCGACTGCGTCAGTGGTGTTGAGTGCGCTACCATCCCCGACATAACCAGATCGGCGCTTGATCTGCTGGCGATTCGTGAGCGCGCCGCCGCCGTCGGCGGGAGGATCACGATCGAACGCACGGCCAGGGGTGGGATTATGATCAGCGCCTGCTTCCCGCACGACAACGCCCTATGATCGCGGTACATCGGTGCCGCCACGTATTTTCCCTCCCCAGATCTAGGGTTTTTCCCATGCGCAACCCTAGGGTTTTCCTACTACACCCAGACGGAGATTTTCACTACACTGCCATCATCAACGAGGCCACACGACGGCAACACCCAGAGCGAGCAATCTCGGTCGAACCGCCTCAACCACGTTGACGACAAAGATGTCATGAGATCCGCAGGTCAGGTAAGGAACACACGGGTATGAACACATCAATGATCAGACGCGGGATCGGGTCGGCACTCGTCGCAGGTGGATTAATGTTCGCAGGGGTTCTGCCAAGCTATGCCCAAGAGGCGACGGCGACCACCGCGACAACTGCGGGGGTGCCGGGTACCACTTTCGTGGTTGAATCAGTCGGTTACCGAGCAGACGAGCAGGCATCGTACTGGATCAATACACCCAACGGCACGATTATCTCGACGGAGCCGCTGGAATCACCCGACCGAAATGGCAATACCACTACGCCGCTGCTGACATGGGCCGATGGAAACGGGAATATCACTATCAACTGGACGGTGCCGAACAACGCGCTACCGGGCCACTACTCCATGGTCATTCACGGAATCGCGAGTAACCACCAGGATGTGATTCCCTTTACGATCAACCCAGCGGGAAGCCAGACCGTCATCCAAACGGATGTGACCCCCACCTCTGGCCCAGTCAATACCGTCTTCGTCTTCCACGCGACGGGATTCGTGGGCGCAGCCAATATTGATGGCGAACAGGCATCCTACTGGATCAACACACCGAAGGGTACAGTGATCGCCACCGAGCCGCTGACCTCGCCTGACAAGAACGGCAATACCACTGCGCCGCTGATTGCGCGGGCGGACTCTAACGGGGTGGTGAAAATCTTCTGGACGGCCACCCCGGATCTTCAGCCGGGTAACTACTCCCTAGTCGTTCACGGTTTGGTGAGCCAGCACCAGGTAGTCATCCCCTTTAGCATCAGCCGGTAGATAGGCAGCTTCCTATCCAGGCACGGGGCGTGAGTCATCCCAAAATTTAATAAACCCGAGACCTCCCGCAGTGGCATGGGAAGAGAAACAAACCCATCCACTGCGGGAGGATTCTATGCGTCATGGATAGTGAGATCTGCCTCGGTACGTTTTTCCACCCGTGGCGTCAGCGGTGCCCGTTCTCCTACCCACATCCTGTGAGCGGTGTGTGATGCATCGTATCACGCCCGGCCACCTGCGCTGACGTGAGCGCCTCATCCGCGCTGAAGGGGGTGTCGTCTACGCCCTGGTGCGAGGCAACGCCACCCGACGATGCCGATTCGAGGCATCTGACCTGGAGACGCGCAACCAAATTGGCAAGGCTGCCGCGCAAGAGGCGCGTCGTCCCCGGCCCAGAGCCAACGATTTCCCCGTCAACCCAGTGTGACCCGCTGAACGCACTACGTGCAATTAGGTGTAACTGCGACCATTGCTCGGGGCTAATCCAGTCGGGCCGCTCGTTCTTGGGCGCAGGCGGAGCAGCGGGAACCCGGATGAGCGCAGGTGCCGGCGGTACTGGTGTCGGCACCTCCTTGGCTGGCATGATGACGCGGAGACCGATCTGGGCTGCCACAACAGGCAAAACGGCACCCACCTCAGTCCGCTCTGCGGAAGAGAACCAAGAAGGAACCCGCACCACCACCTGCTGATCCGCGTCCAATGCGATGTCCTGGCGCTCAATGAACGAACTCAGATCTTGGCTCAGTGTATCGCGAAGCAGGGCGTGAACCCGAGTGCGTGGATCTGCTTCATCCACATCAAGGAGATACTCTTCACGGTCGGCAGCGAGATCATCCTCGTCCATTGGGCGGAGGAACAGGTCAGGTCGCCCATTGCGAAGCCATCCGGGGCTTGCCTGTTCCTCGCGGAGCAACTGAACAATCGTGGCGGCGACACTCCGACGCCCCGGCAAGCGCCGTGCGATGGTGTGCGCCCGCTCAATCAGTTCCAGCGATAGCTCGCGGTGCTTCCGCGCCACGCTCGGGTAGACCCCCAGCTCGCGCAGCACCTCCTCGGAGGGGGTGGCAGAGGCTGGGGCGGGCGTCGCGGCCGCGTCGGCGGCCGGCGGAATAATTTTGGGTAATGTAGCGGCATCGGCCTTCAAGGTGTCAACCGGTTGATCTTTTGCCGCGTCTGACACTGAAATCGGGGCGGGCGTCGTGGCCGCGTCGGCGGCCGGCGGAATAATTTTGGGTAATGTAGCGGCACTGGCCTTCAAGGTGTCATCTGGCTGATCTTTTGCCGCGTCTGAAGGAGACCTGCTGATTCTCTCAGTTTTGGCTGAAGCTGAGATTGGGGGAGCAGCAGAAGGAGTCGCTTCGCTGCCTGAAATCCCTGGAGTCCCTGTCGCCGTTTTCGCCGAATTTAAATTCGGCGATTCTGCGCTTTCTGATGAGCTAAAAGCCGCTTCGGTTGCGTTTGACGAGCCGATCATGCCCCCGATCATCTGGGAGCGCATGGGGGGGCTCATGTACCCGATCATGTTGGTGGGTATAAAAAAGAGCATCGGCGATTCGGGCGCAGGCGTGGCGGGTGCGATATTGAACCCCGCCCGCTGCAAGCCACGGAGGGAAAGAGTGGGGGCATTGGAATCAAAGAGGGGTTGCTGCGAGATGCGGGCAAGGAGCGTCTCATAGGTGGGTGGCGCGACCGGCCCGGATGCGTTGACCAGACCTAGGCGGATGAGGGTCGGGGTTGGCGTCGGTATCCCCGCCCAGGAGAGGCCGTAGGAGCCCAGGTCGCGCAGGGAAATCGGCGGTCGGGTGACGTAGCGATCAATGATCGCCGGGTGGCGCTGGTGTGGTGTGATTCGCCCCATGCATACGTCAATCAGCATGCGCGGGACACGCACCGTGCGTACGGAACGGGGGCGATCCAGGCATTCAGCATCAAAGCTCCAGGGGCGTGCCTCATCCTTGACACCCCCCCATCCGGGGAGATAGGTAGCCTTCACGCCGCGTCCATTTTTTGAATGGGGTAGCAGGTATCCCTTGGTGTATAGGCGGGTCAGCGCCCGGATGATGGCATCGCGCTGGAGGTTGTCACTGCCATCGTAATTTGATATGTCCTTTGCCGAGAGCGAGATCGGACCCCGATGAATCAGGAATATCCGACCAATGAGTAGGTAGATGCCAACGGCCAGGGGTGAATCGCGCAGGTCGAGGGCGAGCGACTCCGGCAGGAGCAGGTATGGTTCATTGGTGGGCAGACTGATGGGTAGAGCGTGCGACATCTCGGTTTTATGTGAAAAGAGCATATTCATTGCCTTTTGGAGGTATTGTTTGCATTTGGTTATTGACGGGAAGATCCTTGGTACGGTATACTTAGCTAGGTTAGTGAGGTCCACTTCTTCCCTATACGGGTGGGTGGTTCGTTTCTTGGGGCCATTCAGCTTTTCCTGAAAGTAAGAGGCTGAATGGCCTTTTTTGATTCGCACTCCCTCGACGTTGGTACGTCGCTACAGTTTGTTTACGGTGAGGGACGATCCCTCGGTGCTTCTATCATAGCAATTCTTTTTGTTCATGTGAAGATGGTTTTTGTTCAGGATCGGCGGTTTATTTGAACAGATTTGGCGAATCTTTTGTTCCAATTTGTTCAGGTCGCGAATCCTGAACAAAACGGGACGAGATTCTACGATGTCCCCTCGTCCGTTCGGGTATACACCCGGTTCCTTGTCGCCCCCGAGACTCGGATGCGTCCCTCTTTGGTGAGCCGTCGAAGGTCAATAAAAAGTGTCGTGCGCGGGATGCCAAGCCGCGCCTCAAGCGCCTGCGGTGCCCAGGTCGGTGTCTCGGCGAAGAGTGCGAGGATGCGCTGCACGCGGCTCTCGGGTGTGTCGCGGATGATCGTGCCAGGCTCTGGTGTTCGATTGCGCACCACACGGACACGGAAGCTGTGGGTATCGTTGTGAAATCCGGGTGGATCCCGGCCTTCTGCCTCAAGTGTGGCGACGACATCATCAAGACCAAACCCGAACTTCTCGATATAGCCGGCGTGGAAGAGAAACATGGCCAACCGAGGGTTGCGCGCATACTGCGCTCGCAGCAGCAGTTCGAGGGTCAAGGGAACATCATCGGGAAACTTCTCAGGTGGAAGGCGGCCTGGTGAGATCCACTCGATGGCGCTGGGGAAAACCTGAATTCTCACAAGTTCACCGAGGAAGGTGAGATCTCGGTGGACAACCCCGTTGGCGGTAAGTTCGCGCAGAACGTTGAGCGGCGTGTCCAGTCGTGTGACGATCCGTGCCCCCTCCAGGGAGGATGTCGCGCACTCGTTTCGCAGGATCTCGACGGTGCGATCAATGATGCTAAAAATGGGGCCGCGCACCGGGTAGACATTCGCGTGGGTTGGTGGTGGCACTGCCTGCAGGCCACGTGCGAGCCGGCGAGGGTCGGTACGGTAGATCGCAAGATCGACTCCGCTGCTCTCCACCCAAACGTCAGGTGTGAGGGTAAAGGCCAGCACGCCCGCCACCGTGAGGGCGTGGCGGCGATTCTCGGGGGTCTCGCCCACCCATACGACGCCGCCAAATCGCTCCAGGTAGCGCAGGGCAGCTTCCTCGTCGCCCACGCGGAGTGCCTCGGGGGTGAGACCTGGAACATCGTCAATCGTGAAGCGGCGAAGATTAAGACCTTGTTGAATGGTCTTAAAGACCAGTTGAAAATCCAGATCGCGCACCGATGATGTTAGAACGGGCTCGCGATCAAACGTGATTTGTGACATCAATGCCTCGTAGCGGGTGTTGGGCGTAGGGATGATCGACATGCACGAGGGGGCCAACGCTTCGCCCCTACCCGGTGGTGGGTACGGCGCGGCGCGGCGGTGCCGAGTGCCTCGCCATTCGTTTATTCGTAGGGCATTCGTGGTCGTGGTGCGGGGAATCAAACATGGCGGCGATCCTCCTCCTTCTGGGAGGGTGCTACGAGGCATGGGGTATAGTAGCTGATATTATAGCTACTGTCAAGTATTGGTGCGATACTTATGGGGGATATTGTCGAGGCTGCGTGAGGCGAGATATTTGTCAATCGCGGCATGGGTGGTTAGCCAGATAGAGCCATATCTTTTTGCTTTGAGACGCCCTCTTTTGATGTAGTTGTAGAGGGATGTTTTTTCTAACCCCGCATACTCGGCAGCCTCTTGGAGCGTGATCAGCTCGCCGACGGTGAGGGGGTCGTGATTAGAAGAATCTGCCATAGAACAAATCTACAATCGCAATACCGCAAAACTCGCCCTGTCACGCTGAGCGAAGCGAAGCGTCCCGGTGGGCATCATCATTGCCGGGACGCTTCGCTTCGCTCAGCGTGACATGTGTGACAGGGTGACTTTTGCTCTATTGCCTACAATCTGTAATTCACAATATCGTGCGATTTACCGGCCCCCAAGGTGGCATCAGACCGCCTCGTGCTGAAGCGATGCCATCAGACTCTGTCAACTACCGCAGGGGTTAAAACCCCACGGCTTGTGCCTCACTTCCGATGCCGAGGCGTCGGAACGGACACGATTGGCGGGTTGACGGGCAGCCCGCCGACAGGAGATGTACCCCCATCGGCATGGTACTTGGCCGCAATATTCCGCGCCGCGTTGAGGTCGGCATGCAGCTCAAAGCCACACACCCGACACACAAACCGGCCACGGGAACGGCGGTTGTTGCGGGCCACATGCCCACAGCAGCTACAGGTCTGCGAGGTATGCCGGGGGTCAACCCCAGCCACCGTACACCCCCGTCCCTCGGCTTTGTACGCGACAAATCCCTTGATCTGGGCGAACGACCAGCTATGCACACGGCGGCTGGTTTCGGTTTTCTTGCGGATCTTCGACCGCGTGCGAATGTCGGTCAGGTTCTCCAGCACAATCGTTGCGCCCGGCTGCGCCGACTGGACAATCTGTTTGGAGAGAACATGATCGCAATCACGCCGAAAGCGGGCTTGTTTCCCGCGCACCTTCCGCAGATGCCGCGTGGCACTCGTGCTGCCCGTGCGCTGGAGTTGGCGTGTGAGGTAGAACAGCCGCCCTTCAATCGCCTTCCACGCGGGCTTGCCCAGGAAGCGGTTAGTGCTCGTGACGGCAGGCTGCGCGAGGCCCAGGTCTACACCCACCACCTCGTCGGTTGGCTCCACATCAGGCGCAGGCACGCTGACGACGACATGCAGCCACCAGACGCCATCCCGGTGGATCAGGTCGGCGGTATCGACCGGATAGCCTGCGTAGTGCGCGCAGTAGTCAGGCACATCAAAGCGAATCGTCTGCCGCTCCCCGACCAGCGACAGGCGCACTGTCTGACTTTCCCAATCGACCCGGTAGGTATGGACGTTGTAGCGCGGCGGGCAGGCGTCCGATTGCGGCATCCTGACCGTGCGCTCCTGCTCCTGCAATGCAAACGCACTTCGCAGCGCCTCAGACGCTTTGGCGCGGGCGGTATTGATCAGGTTGCTGTTGAGGGTGGGCAGGCGCTCACGTACGGGATAGTAAGCAAGATAATGCAGCTTAGTGGCGTTACCGACCTTGGCGTCCCATCCGAGGCGCACAAACTGATTGAACGCCGCAGTAAACAGGCGGCTCGTTTCCTCCAGGGACACCGCCTGTGCCGGCGACGGGGTTAATTTCAGGCGGATAGTTCGTTGCATAAGTGCATGATAACATAATCAGAACGACGCGATAACGAGGGATTAGGTGGTCTATGATCCTGACGGTGGGGCAGTGTATCGCGAAGGTATCGCGTAAAGAGAAAGGGTACCTCGCAGTCCGTTCCCGCCGACAATGAGACGAAGCGTACCCCGGTGATGATCCGATTCGACCCCAATCTTCTTCGTTGTGTAGACCAAGCTGCGAAGATCCGAGGTATGGTTTTCTGCTCTACCGTCCCTCGACTGATCGCTTCTTTGTGGTGAGCGACGACGGTGTCCTGCGTGATGTGCCAGCGTCCGCAGCGCCCGCAGCACCTCGTGCAGATGTGCGAGGCGGGCAGGGAAGCTGATCCCGTCAGCGCAGCGCGGACTGGTGTGTGACCGAAAGGAGGGAGCGGGACTCGTGCGAGCCTTGTTGCCATGAAGATTGCTCATCGAGTGTTCCCTTCATCGGTCTATGACTCAGTCTGTTCCTCTGCTGGCCCCGACACATCCTCAGGCGCTCGCATACGCCACATGCGATCTGTGATGATCAGCGTCACCGTCATGATGCCCATTGCCGCGTACATGCCCACCGTGACTGGCAGCCAGAACCCGGCGGTGTTGTTGACGGCAGTGTGCAGCAGCACGACCAGCCAGAGGTTGCCCCGTGTGCGGTTGAAGCACCACGTGAACAGCACTGTTGTTGGGATCGTGGTGACGATGCGCAGCAGAATGCCGGGCAGTCCGTCGGGAAAGATGCCGTGGTAGACGCCCTGGAGGTGGAGCGGCACATGCCAGAGACCCCAGACCACACTCAGTAGCAGGCTGGCCACCAGCGGGCTGTGTCGCATCTGGAGCCGTGGTAGCGCAAACCCGCGCCAGCCGACCTCTTCGCCCAGCGGCCCGCCGTAGAGCAGTGTTGCTACGAACGTCGTCATGAGCAGAGGAAGCAACGCACGTACCGGCTCGGTGCGGGGAAAAGTTGGCAGTGGCGGCCCCAGCATCGTCATTAGCGCAATCCCCGCCGCGCTGATGATCACCGGCAGCAGGAGCGCCGCGCCGTACCAGATCGGGGGTACCCGCCAGGTGGTGAGGGTGTGCAGGAGCGCACGGATGCCAAGTCGGCGACTGAAGATATTCCATACGACCCAGGCCGGCAGCAAGGTGATGTCCAGCCACAGCAGTGCCGCCGCCAGCGGGTGTGGGCTGCCGAGGGGGTTCGACGCGATCATGAGATTCAGCCACGCGGTGCCCGCCAGCACCCCGCCCGTTAGCCAGAGTTGGCGTCGGGGCCAGACTGCCGCCTGCCGCTCTGGGCGCAACAGCCCGGCGAGGGCCATGGCCGCCAGCGTAGGGCCGTAGGCGGCGATGATGCCGAGCCAGCGGGCGCTGATCGGATCGTCGGCGGCACGCAGGGACTGGAGCCCCCAGAGGCTCCAGGAGATCGCGAAGGTCAGGCCGACGAAGGCCAGCAGCGGGTGCCGCAGGCGACCCACTTTCGATGGATGGTTTTCCACGTGCTACTTGTGGTTCGCTGTATCGCTGGGTTTGCGCTTCTGATCGAGACTCGTACCAATAGCCGCGCCAAGGGCCACACCCATCGCGAGTCCGATAGGAATATTGTTCAATGCAAAACCGATAGCGAGCCCAAGCATTATTCCAACAGCAATGCCTACGCCCATCTGGTTCTCTTTCGCGGGTTGGCTCTTCGGTTCCTGATCCATACTGTCTTTTCTCCTCATACTCTCTAACGGCGGTTCATTCAGTACAAATATACGCATTCCATCGCGCTCATCCATAATGCGAGCGGTGCGTGGATAGCGCAGCACGATCTGCGTCATCCACATATCGCCGATAGCGCCGCTCGCATTGATGGCACCACAGATGATGAAGAGGATCATCCATAGTAATCCAGGCACGAGCCAGATACCTAGCACGGCCAGCGCGCTGATCAGGACGAACGGCGCAAGCAGGATGACCGCATAGGTATTGCGGTGATAGACACGTCCCGGCGATGTGGCATAGAGCATCAACCCTTTCCAGAAGATGCCATAGCGCGGCGTTGCGCCCATCAGCCGCATCACCAGACCATGCGTGATCTCATGTGACACCAGAGTCAGGATCATCCCGATGAGCAGCGCACCGCTCTCGCGCAAACCAAGGGTAAACGAGCCGGATGTCGGCAGCTTCCCCATGCTGATCGCGAGACTGGCAAACAGCAGCCCAAAGAGGACAAAGCTGACGAGTGCGAGGGCTTGTATCAGGATAAGGCGGCTCATCTTCTCGGTTACGCGCCAATACAGGACTTCGTGATACGCCGCAGGCAATGCGCCCGCAAGCGGTATTGGCTCATCGGTATTGAGCATCGTAATCCTTCCTTGTCAGGCATGAATCACTGGCTTGCGCGCTACGCCCTCCGTCGTCTTACCGTCAAAGTGCTCGTTGTCGGCATCTGCGTCGGCGCGGGTATGATGGACAACGCCGTCGCGATGGTTTGGCGGCGCGTAGATAGTAAGGAGCTTCAGCGGAACACTGCCGGTATTGATGATGTTGTGAGGCACCCCGGCCGGGACGACAATCATGCTGCCCATGCGGATGGCCGTCCGAACGCCGTTGAGCACGGTCTCGCCGGTTCCCTCCTCCACGTAGAGGCATTGGTCGAGCGTGTGGACTTCCGCCCCGATATCTTCCTGGGGCTTGAGTGCCATGACAACGAGCTGGCAGTGCGTTGCGGTGTAGAGTACCCGGCGAAAATCCTCATTCGTGATGGCGATACTCGCAATGTCGTTCACATAGCCGTCCATAATGACTCCTTATTTCTTCATGTGCCCCATTGGGGCGTTCAACATCCAGGGCTAGTGCAAAGTCTCCGGCGACTCAAGTCGCGTCGCGGGGCCTATGGCCGACCGACCGCCTACGCGGGCGGTTCCGGCGTCGGCGAAGGCCAACGCCCCGCTGATCACCATGTAAAAACCACGCTGCGGTGTTGCGCACCAGCGCAACACCGCAGCGTGGTTTGTGATCATTCCTGGCTATTTGTTGATGTTCTGACGAGCCTTGCCCTTCCGGGCTTCCACTTTGCCTTCCGCCTCTAGATGATCGTCGCCTGTCAGGGTGCCGACGGCATGTTTGGCCTCGCCCGCGAGTTCCTCGCCCGCGCCCTTGACCCGCTCCTGCGCCTTCGCGAGTTCCTGGCGGGACTGCCCTTCAATCTGCTCGGCGTGGCCTTCCGTATGCATCTGATCGTTATGGGTCAGATCGCCGACGGTCGCCTTCACCGCCCCTTTGATCTCCTCCATCTTCCCCTTCACCCGTTCGGTTCCGTTGCTCATTATCAAGACCTTTCTGTTGAATATGTTCAGGATTCTCTAGCGCGGCGCCGTATTGTTCCGTCAATCCAGCGCGGCGCAGTATGCGGACACGTAGGTTGCGATATACCACAACCTCCGTCATATCACACGAACCGTGGTCGAATGATTGACCAATCGCGCTACGTCAGGCGTCCACGGCGGACGAGATGGACGACGCCCAGAAGAATGATCGCGCCGACCAGCGAGATGAGCATGGCGTTCAGGCTAAAG
>Ga0208376_1000542_pt1 | contig 11666 bp, 7 predicted proteins | sample CryBogmetaGMA25M_FD_184548 | JGI IMG/M metagenome (GOLD analysis project Ga0208376, IMG submission 184548) | Freshwater microbial communities from Crystal Bog, Wisconsin, USA - MA2.5M (SPAdes) | ecosystem: Environmental > Aquatic > Freshwater > Lake | place: Crystal Bog, Wisconsin, USA...
CGTGGCCGCTGCCGACGCCCTGACGGCCGCGGTGGCCGCGCTCGACGGCCGGCCGGAGCCGGACGTCGCGGCGGTCGAGGCCGCCCAGCGCCAGCTCACCGGCTTCGTCGAACGGGCCCGCGCGGACGACGAAGCGGCGCGGACGCTGCTCCAGGAGTCGCGCGGGCTCGCGGACCGGCACGCCGACGTGGCGGTTCGATCCGCCGCGGCCGAGGCGGCGTTCCAGACGTCGTACCGCCTCCACCAGATGGTGTCGGGCCTGGCCCACGTGGAAGACAAGGTCTCTCTGCATCGTTGGGTGCTCGGCGCGGTGCTGGAGGAGGTGGTGGCGGAGGCGACGGAACTGCTCAAGACGATGACCCGCGGCCGCTACGAGCTCCTCCGGGCGGCGTCGGGCGCCGACCGGAAGTCGCTCGCCGGCCTCGACATCGACGTGCTCGACACCTGGAACGGCACCCGCCGTCCCGCCCGCACGCTCTCCGGTGGCGAGACGTTCATGGCCTCGCTCGCGCTGTCGCTGGCACTGGCCCGCACGGCGGAACGGCACCAGGGGGGGCGGCGGCTGGAGACGGTGTTCATCGACGAGGGGTTCGGCTCGCTCGACGCCGAGACGCTCGAGTACGCGCTGGCCACGCTCGCGTCGCTCCGCGACGAAGGCCGCGTGGTGGGGGTGATCTCACACGTCGACGAGATGCAGCGGGCGATTCCCGCGCAACTGAGGATCGTCCGCCGCGGCGACGCCGTCCGCACCGAGATCGTGGGAATCTGACGCGGCCTGCACGTGATCCTCGCACGTTCGCTCCGCCAGGAAGCCCAATCGCGTCAGCGATGGGGACCTCGGCCCGCTGCGAGGCTCGGGGCTGACCATGCCCCGTCGCCGGACGCTCGCTGCGGGCATCCTGCCCTGCGCTCGCTCGATGCCGACTTCGCTCCGCCATCCATGGCTGCGCTCGTCGCCAACGCCGGCTCTCGGGGTACGGTCAGCCCCTCGCTGAGTTCATGGTGTGGGGGCAGCAGCCGGATCGGAGGCACGCGCAGAAGCCGGTGACACTTGTGGACGCCGGGCGCGGACATTCCGTCGGAGCTTCGAACTCACAAGTGCCGCCGGCGCCGAGCATGTCTCCGGCCGGCTGCGGTGCCGCGCGAACATGCGAGGCTCAGTGGTGAGCCGGATGAGCCGGTTCGCTTTGGCCTACGGCGCCGGCATTTCCCAGGCGGTCTGAAACGACACGCCATCGTCGTCGGCGCGGAGCGTGGTGGCGCCGACGCCGAACATGCCCTCCATCTCCTCGTCGTTCGGCAACAGTTTCTGGGCGCTCGTGAGCAACTCGCGGTACGACTCCTCGACGTCTTCCGGCTCGAGCGACCGCAGCATCTCGCGGAGCACGCCCAGCGTGCCGCCCGACCGCGAACTGTCGCTCAGGCCGAACATCCGGGCCGGGTCCAGCGGGAGCAGCTCGGCGGCCCGGCGGGGCACGTCGCTCTCGCGGAGCGACGCCTCGCCCGCGGGCGGGTTGCGGATCGCGGTGAGCGTCTTCTCGAGCGAGTCGGCGCCGATGCCGACCACGAGGTGATCCTGCCCGAGGAACACGGCCGGCCCGTCGGGCAGGCGGACGCCGCGAAATCCCTGTTCCTCCTGGAGTTCGCCCCCGGCCATGCCGGCGAGCCGCTGCAGGATCTTCCCCAGGGGACCGTCGTCGGTGATCCGCCAGACCACCGCCAGGCGGTCGGCGATCTGCCGCGCCTGCCGGCCGCCATCGCGGCCGCCTGCCTGCCGTGCCTCCGCGAAGGCCTCCGCGACACGGGGCGGATAGCTCACGATCCAGTGGCGGCTGCCCAGCGACGCGAGCACCCGCGGGAGATCGACCCCCAGCCACCCCTGGGCCTGCATCTCGACCGCGGTGAACATGTTCGCCGTCTGCTCGCCCCCCGTGGCAACCGCATACTCCTTCACCGTTTCATAGGCCTTGCCGAGGTCGAGCGAAATCTGTGAGAAGTCGATCGCCTCGCGGGTCACGAACGACGGCACCTCGGCGGCGTCGCACTCCTGGTCGAAGATCCGCATCAGGCTCGTCCGCGGGGACGGCAGCGCGGCGAACAGCCCGCTGCGGTACTGGCCGTCGTCGAGGGTCTGCCGCCAGGCGACCGGCCCCAGCGTGTCGGCCCCGATCTTCGCCAGCGCCGCCTTGGCGGGCTCGTTTCCGTAGGCGGTCACGAGGACCCGCGGATCGACGACCACGTCGAGGAGCGGAACGCCCGGCGGCAGCGCCGCGGCCATGCCGGGCACGGCGAGCGCCTCGGCCAGCGGGGCCGCGCCCGACTCCGCGTGGGCGGCGAGGAACTGCTCGAACGTCTTTCGGGCCTCCTCGGCACCGCTCTCCGCGGCGAAATCGCGGTCGCCGTCGCGGCGTGCGCCGGCGGCTGGATCGGGAATCGTCTGGCCTGCCAGCAGGCGGCCACCCAGCCGCGCCAGGAAGGTGTGCGTCTCCCCGACCTGGATGAACCGGCCGCTGCGGATCCTCTCGCGCAGGGCCTCGACCCGCTCCGCGAGCCGCTTCTTGAAGTCGTCGGCATCGAGGGCTTCGGCCTGGGCATCGACCTCGAGCCCCTCGGTGTCCACCGTCAGGATCGGCTCCACCATCCAGAGCACCTCGTGGCCGGCCACGTCGAGGTCGATCCGCTTGGGTGCGTCGGGTTCGCCGGCGGTGTTCCGCTCCTCGACGCGGCGCTGCATCGCGGTGACCAGCCGCGTGGCGGGCTCCTCGCCCGGTTCCAGCCACGCCAGCCCCATCACCAGGGGCGGCAGGCCGTCGCCGCGCTTGCGGACGACCACGCCGGCTCCCAGATCGTCGCGAAACGCAGCCTGCAGGTCGCTCGGTTCGAGCCCGTACGTGGCGAGCTGCTCGTCGAAGTCCGGTGGCGTGCCGCCACGAGCATCCTTCCGGGCCGCATCGACGAGCATGCTCCAGGCGGCCTTCAGCCGCGGTGGCGCGAGGGCTACGGCGCCGAACTTCGTCCGTCCGCGGACGGCCTCGAGAAACTCGGCCGGCTGTGGCATACGCACCATCGCCGCCGTGTCCTCGGGCAGACACTCCCAACTGGGCCGCACCTCAGCGGCGCTGGCGAGCCGCGCGGCAGCGATCACGACGATGACAGACGGAAGCCAATGGCCGCGGAGGCGCATGACGAATCCTTTCGCGATGGAGAGATCCCGGACCGGCGACGCCGGACGGTTCCGCTACGGCGTGGCCTTCGCCCCCTCCGCCGCCGGCCCACCGGGCTGATGCGGGGGAGGCAGGTAGGTGACGCCGTTCTGGGGCTGCGACTCGTCGTAGGGATACGTGTCGCGATGGACGAGGAAGTCGATCAGTTCGTTGGCGGGGATGCCGAAGGCCAGCCCCTCGAACACCGCCGCGCCCGCGCAGGCGACGGCCACCACCTCACCACGGGCGTTGAAGATCGGCCCGCCGCTGTTGCCCGGATTGATGGCCGCGTCGGTCTGGATGAGCCGCATCTGGTCGATCGTTCGCGTGGTGCTGCTGACGATGCCCTGCGTGACGCTCCGCTCCAGGCCGGCCGGGTTGCCGATCGCGAACACCAGGTCGCCGACGCGGAGGTCGTCGCGGTCGTTGATCACCACGGGCTCCGGGAGCCGTCCCTTCGTCTCCTCGGGATCGAGCTGGAGGATCGCGAGGTCGCGGAGCGGCTGAAGGGCCACGATCTTGACCTTGCGATACTCGTGCTTCTCGAAGCCCTTGTCGGTCTTGCGGAACAGCGTGACCTGGATCCGGGTGTTGTTCTCGACCACGTGGTAGTTGGTCACCAGGTGGCCGTCAGGGCTGATCAAAAAGCCCGTGCCGAGGCCGCCGGGGTTTCGCACCAACACCACCGCCTCGCCGAACCGCTTGACGAGTTCGGGCACCTCGCGGGCTTCCAGCCGGCCGGTGCGGAAGATGTCGTACTGCCGCGCGTCGCCGGCGTCCGTTTCCTGGGCCTCGGGGCGGACATCGAGCAGCTTCTTGGCCGGAATCTGCAGGACCTCGAAGCCGAGATCGAGCACCACGCCGTCGTCGCTCTGCCGCAGGAGCGGGGCCGTCAGCCGGCTCCCGCCCACGACCGTCACGGTGACCATCTCGGCCGCGTGGGCGGCGGCGCACCAGATCCCGGACACGAGCAGCAGGCACCGCATGTTCATCGTCCGGCCTCGTCACGCGGGGTGGCAGAACCCTGATCGTCGGGCCCCGGACGGTCCTCGCCGGGATCGGCCGCCGAGAGATACACGACCAGCCGGTCCTGGCTGATCATCGCGAGATCGCGGTCGCCGTCGCCGTCGGCATCGAGCCCCGCGATCCGCCTCGGCTCGGGCACCATGTCCTTCGACTCGCCCCCGTCGTAGGGATACTTGCGATCCTCGAACACCTTCCAGGTCACCGACCGCTGCAGGCCCTCGGGCCGGCGGAGGAGCGCGGTGAGCTGGTGCTTGCGGTCGTCGCAGAGCGCGACGTCGTCGCAGCGGTCGCCGTCGAGGTCGGTGGCGAGGATCCGATGGATCGTCGACTCGCTGACGCCGCTCCGCCGGCCGACGCGGCCGTCGATGCTCTCGAGCAGCTTGAGCTCCCAGGGTCGCCCCTGGGCGAGCCGCACCACGCGGTCCTGGTCGACGAGCATGAGGCCGAGGACGGGATCCCAGCGCAGGCCGGTGCCGGCTGGCGGCTTGACGCTCGCTGCGACCCGCATCACGCCCGCCGCGTCGGCCCGGAGCCGGTGCAGGAACCCGCCCCCCTGCTCGAGCGCCCAGGCTTCGGTCGGGGCCCCAGCGGACGACCGCAGCGGCAGGTAGCTGGCGATCTTCTGCCCTTCGGTGATCATCACCTGGTCGACCGGGTGAAGGTCGTCACCGAGCCACTGGAGCACGCCATCGGTCAGCCGGGCCTTGCGGAGCCGGCCATCCACGTCGAGCACCTGATACTCGGAGAGATCGGCCTTCGCGAGCAGTGCGGGCGTCTGCACGTCGGGCTTGCCGTCGACGAGCGTCACGAACTTGGCGGCCGTCGCGTAGGCGTCTTGCACGAGCAGCGCATCGCCGCCGAGCCACACGACCTGCTCCACCTTGGGGCCGAGGCCGGCGTAGCGGGTGACGACCGGCTCCGGCTTGTCGGCGGGCCAGACGAAGAGATCGAGATCCGAGCCCACCCGCTGCGCCCACCAGACGGTCGAGCCGACCGAGTCGAGGGCCACGATCTTGCGATCCTTGCCCTCGCGTTCCCAGGGCTGCGGATAGGTCAGGCGGCCGTTCTCCCAGCGGCAGCGGTGCAGATCGGAGGCGTCCTTCGCCCAGACGAGCAGGGTGCCGGCCGCGCCAGCCGGGGCGGCGAGCGCCTTCACGCCGCCGATCGCCGGGAACGACTCCTCGGCCTGCCAGCCCCCCTCGCCGAAGCGATGCAGGCGGAGCCGCGGTTGGGCCGCATCGACCGCGACGATCGCCGGCGTCGCTCCGCTACCCGTGCCGAGGAGCATGCCGCACCAGCTGCGGCGGGCCGCGCCGGCGAGCGGGAGCGCGTCGTGCCGGCCGACGTCGGTCGGCTCACCGCCGGCGACTTGGTAGCGGCGGAGCACGCCCTTGTCGGAGCCGCCGAGCAGATAGACGTCGGCCGCGCCCGAGGGCCGCGCGCCGATCTGCAGGCCTTCGATCGGCTGATCGTGAAGCGTCTGAGCCGGGAGGAGGCTGCCGTCGCTCCCGCACGGATACCAGCGGACCACCTGCCGCGCCACGCTCGACCACTCCACGAGATCCTTGCGGCCGTCGCCGTCGAGATCGGCGAGATACCAGTCGATGCGGCCGCGAGTCTCCCGCGGCGCGAGCCACTGGGCTCGGCTGCCGCGGGCGAGCGGCACCTGCTGGATGCCCTGCTCGCAGCTCACGAGAAGCTCGTGCCGTCCGCCCGACAGGTCGCGGACGAGGAGGCATCCAGACTTGCCGGTGGGCGTGCCGGCGAGCAGGTTCCACTCGCCGCTCTTCTTCCAGGCCCCCTTCGCGTCGATCGGCTTGTCGGCCGCCTGAGCGTAGATGGAGATGCGGTTCGACGGGGTGGTGAGCACCAGCAGCTCCGGCCGGCCGTCGCCATCGACGTCGTGGGCGACGGCATCGACAGGCAGTTCGTCGATCGGCACCTCGCCGTGGGTCCAGTCGGCCGCCAGCGGTAACTCGTTGGGACGATCGGGATCACCGGCGGATTCGCGTGTGCGCTCGGCCTCAGGCAGCCAGCGATAGAGGTCGAGCCGCGCCTGCCGCGGGTTGACCACGATCACGTCGTCGCGGCCGTCGGCGCCGAGATCGGCGACGATCAACCGCTCGGCGCGGCCCTCGAGCGGGATCACCCGCAGGGCCTGCCAGCCGTCGAACGGCCGGTCCGCGGCACTCACCGCGGATCCGGCGGCCGACAGGATCGCGACAACGGCTGCGGCGCGACGAATCAAAGATCGCTTCATGCGGCCAAGAATACCCCCGCGGCAGACCGGCCGCCACGAAGCCGGCACCGCGTCATTCCAGTTCCGGGAGCATCTGCTCGGCGAGGGCGGCCTCGCGGAGCTTCTCCAGGGCCTTGGCCTCGATCTGCCGCACCCGCTCCTTGGTCACGCCGAGCGCCGAGCCGACTTCTTTGAGCGTCTGCGGCTCGCGCTGGTGGTCGAGGCCGTAGCGACGGATGATGATCGTCTGCTCCCGGGAATCGAGGCGGTCGAGGAACTTGCCCACCTGGGCCAGGCGGTCTTTGGCGGCCATCCTCTCCTGGAGTTCGTCCGACCGCCGGTCGGCGGCCGACTGGAGGAGCTCCATGTCGGCGGCGCGGAAGCGGTCGCGGTGCTTGTGCTCGTCGGGGATGGAGCGGGCGTAGTTCTTCATGATCGCCCACGAGGCATAGGTGCTGAACTTGTTGCCGCGGGCGTAGTCGAACTTCTCCACGGCGCGGATCAGCGACATGTTGCCGTCGCTGACGAGGTCGAAGAAGCTGTCGCCGGGGGAGACCCGCCGCTTGGCGATCGACACGACCAGTCGGAGGTTGGCCCGCACGATCCGGTTCTTGATCTCCACGATCTCGGCATAGAGCCGTTCGATCTGATCCATCAGGCGGGCGCTGGGCCGTTCCACGTCGAGTTGTCCGCGGAGCGTGACCGCCTTGTGCTTGAGGTAGTTGAACTTGCGGAACAGCCACACCTCCTGCTCGCGGGTGAGCAGCGGCACTTCATACAGGCTCGCGAGATACGCCGGCAGGCCGCTGGGCCGTCGGACCCGCTTCGCGTCGGGAACGCCCGGGAAGGGCTGGTCCACCACCTTTTCCGCGCTCGCCCGCGAGAACAGCGCGTTGGGCATGTAGTCGAGCGGCAGTTGCATCACGTGCTCGGCCCGCTGGGCGAGGATCACGCGATAGATGCTCGCCTTCGAGCGATGGTAGCGACGGGCGATCGACTCGACGGCCTCGCCGGCGAGGTGGTGCTGGTAGATGCGGGCGCGGCTCTCCGGACGCAGGTGCCCGTCGGCCGACGGAAACACGGCGTCGTCGGGGTGTTCCTGATCGTGCCGCTTGAGCGTGTAGCGGATGGTCTCCACGCTCCTGCCGAGCCGCTCCGCGATTCGACGGTGCACGTCGGCCGGGCAGGCGCCGGCGACGGCGAGCCGCCTGGCCCACGAGACGATCTTCTCATGCTCCTCGTCGGAGAGCTGGCTGAACCGGCTGCCTCGCTCGATCCGAAGCGGATTGTCGCGGATGAATCGCTCGACCGCGCTGGCAAGGAACCCGACCCGCCGCCGGCCGTCGACGGCATAGCGCTGGGCGACGAGGCCATGATCCCGCCACCGCGAGATCGTCTTGGTGGAGACGCTGAACCGGCGAGCCAACTCCTCAATGGAGAGCACCTGCCCGCCCGAGGGAATCTCGCAGCTCGAGGGGGCGTTTGGGGCCGCGTCGGTCGCGCCATCGGAGGGGACGTGGTCGAACAGCCGGATAACACTCTCACCAACAGCACTGGAACGCATGATCATGCTCCTGCTGGCGGCCGTGCCAGCTGTTGCGACGAAACGCAGCGGTGGCACGGGCCTACTGCCCGAACGCCCGCCTCGCTCCGACTGGGTCGTGACCGAGACACACCGTCCCGTGCGTATGGCGGACATCCCTGACCGCCGTCCGTGCTTGAGGACGTGCCCTTTATACGGAGGCGGCTCCAAACCGGTTCGTGGACAACTGGGATTCTTGAGTCTTTTTCAATTGACTTATGCAGGCGGATGCCTGTCCGCGTGCCGTAAGTTGATTCCCTGAAATGACTTGCGATCATTTCGGCTGCCCTGGCGATTCTCGTTTCACCCCAGGCGGGCGGTTTTTGTCAACAAAACAAGCGGAAAAGTCTCACCAGACACTCTGGTCGCGACGGCTGTCGGGGGTGTCGCGGAGAACTTTGGCGGGATGCCGGGGGTGGGCGACGCTCGGCCGGTGTCGAGGACGAAGAAGAGGCGATGCGGCGGCCGGTCGGTGGTCGCCGTGGCATGACCGGTGCGAGCGGACTGTGGGGGAACTGCCGATGGCGGGCTGGAACATGAGTCGGTGGCGATCGACGGCCTCGCTGCTGCTGGTTGTGGGCTGGATGGGCGGCATCGCTGTCGTTCGGGCCGACGGGGAGCCGGCCGGATCCGGACCCGAGATCGTGGCCGGGTCGTTCGGGGAACCGACGGACAGGACGGTCGAAGACCGGGACCCTGAGGCGGTTGGCGATGCCGAGCCGGAGGCCAACCCGGACGAACCCGACGCCCCGCCGGAACCCGAGGAGCCCGCGGCTGCCAGCGCCTCCGCACCCGAATCGACCGTCGAACCGACGGACACCGCCCTCGAGGACTCCCGCGAGTCGATCGTCGGGTCAGCGCCGTCCCATCGCATCCGCATCAAGCTCGATGCGACCGGGGAGATCTTCGCGCCTGCGGGGCGTGACGTACCCCCCGTGCGCCGGCCGATCGCCGTCGATGCCCGCTTCGACTTCGTGCAGACCGACTCAGCGGCAGCGGACCGGGGTGTGATCCGCCGCTACCGCGACGCCGCCGCTGACGTGAAGGTCGAAGATGCCGTCCGCGCAGCCCGCCTGCCGACCGACGCCCGCACGCTGCGAGTGTCGATCGCGGGCGCGACCCCGACACCCTCGTTGGACACGGGCTTCCTTACCCGCGAGGAGCTCGATCTTCTGGAGACGCCGTTCGATCCGTTGCTCCTCGACCGTCTGTTACCGGAGGTGTCGCCGACGATCGGCGGTTCGTGGACGGTGCCGGCCGACGCCGTCGCAGGCCTGCTCGCGATCGACACCGTGGAAGCGGGAACACTCGACGCCACGCTGGTGGACGTCGGCGAAGGCCGTGCGGAGGTGAAGTTTTCGGGAATCATCGACGGCGCTGCCGACGGTGTGCCGACCCACGTGGTCGTCGAAGGGACGTATGCCGCTCCAGCGGCGGCCGCTGGCGGCATGCGGCTCGACGCCGGGATCACGAATCTGGCCGTGACCATTCAGGAGCGGCGCGAGGCGAGTCACGTCGCCCCCGGCTTCGACGTCGAGGCGCGGCTCACCGTCGCCCGGACGGCGACGGACGAGCGGGCCGACGCCGCCGATGCTGCGGAGCCGGTGGCCTCATCCGCCCGTCGCAGCGGCGTCGGCAGGCCGGGCTTCGTGTGGCAGCGGGACTCGGCGGGTCGGTACGACCTCGTGCACGATGCCCGCTGGCGGGTGATCGAGGACGGGCCGGACGGGCTGGTGATGAGGCTGGTCGATCGCGGGGCGCTCGTGGCCCAATGCTCGATCATCGCCCTGCCTCGGGCACCGTCACTGTCGCCCCCGACGATCGCCGAGGTCGAGCGCGACCTGCAGCGTTCGCTGGCCGGTCAGTTCGGCAGGCTCGAGCATTCGTCGGAGGCGATGCGGAGCGACGGTGTCCGGTTGGTGCGGGTGGTCGCGACGGGCCGGGCCGACGGGCTGCCGTTTCGCTGGATCCATGCCGTGATCACCGACGACGACGGTGACCGGGTGGCCGTGACGTGCACCCTGGAGGACGCGCTGGAGAAGCGGTTCGGCGCGGCCGATCGGGAACTGGTGGACGGCATCGGGCTTCCCGCTCCGGGGCATTCCCCCGGCAAAACCGCCGGGGGCGAGGAAACGGCCCCCGACCGCCACGCCCGGCTCCCGCAGGAATCCCGCACGCCTTGACGCTGGCCGGTTTCACGGCGACACTCCATTTCATGCGGAAATGCCCCTTTCGTACGCGTCGGGGCGCGGCCGCAGCACATGTTCGACAGGAGATCCGCCGGCCCGGTGTGCGCGCAGCACGACATCGTTCCGGCCGGCGGTCATCCGATCCGCGGCCGGAGGCGTGAGCCATCGAGAAGCAGCATCGCATCAACGAGCAGATCCGGATCACGCCGATCCGGGTGATATCGGCCGACGGCGGACAGCTCGGCATCATTTCGACCGACGAGGCGATGAGCCTCGCGCGGGAAGCGGGTCTCGACCTGGTGGAGGTGGCGCCCAACGAGAAGCCGCCCGTCTGCCGGATCATGGACTTCGGCAAGTTCAAGTACCAGCAGAAAAAGAAGCATCACAAGACCCACGTTCATCACGCCAAGATCAAGGAGATTCGCCTCCGTCCCAAGACGGGCGAGCACGACATCGAGTTCAAGGTCAACCAGGCGAAGGGCTTCCTGCTCCACAAGGACAAGGTGGTCGTCTCCGTGGTTTTTCGCGGCCGCGAACTCGCTCACATCGACGAAGGCCAGCGGGTGATGAAGCAGATCGTCGAACAGCTCGAACCCGTCAGCAAGGTCGAGGCGCCGCCGCAGCAGATGGGCCGCCGGCTCGTCTGCACGCTATCGCCCAAGTGATTCAACCCCCTTATCCCGCACCGCACCACACTCAGGAGAGTTCATCATGCCGAAGCAGAAGACCCACAAGGGCGTCAAGAAGCGTTTCCGGATCACCGCCACCGGCAAGGTGAAGCACCGCCGTGCCGGCACGAGCCACTTGCAGGTTCGCCTGACGGCGAAGCGGAAGCGCAAACTCCGCGGCACCGGCGTGCTGGCGGCCTCCGACGAGCACCGCATCCACGACGCGCTCGGCAAGTACAGTTACTGAATACACGCAAGCACCGCCTTCGTGGCCGGTGCTTGCTGGGTCTGAGAGCCCGCCGTCCGGGCGGGCAGCGGGTTGGCGCTTCGGCGCGGGTGCTTGCTGGGCCTGAGAGTCCGCCGTCCGGGCGGGCAGCGGGTTGGCGCTTCTTGGCGGGTGCGGGCTGAGCTTGAGAGCCCGCCATCCAGGCGGGCAGCGGGGTGGCACTTCGGCGCGGGTGCGGGCTGAGCCTGAGAGCCCGCCATCCGGACGGGCAGCGGGTTGGCGCGGCGACGCGGGTTGTCACCGGATCGACGCTCCCGCGCGTGTCCAGACCGGCATGCGAGCCGACGGTCGGGGGCACGCGCAGAAGCCGGTGACACTTGTGGACGCAAGACGCCGACATTCCGTCAGAGCCTTGAACTCACAAGTGCCGCCGGCGCCGAGCATGTCACCGCCGCCGGCTCGCCCTCCCGTTTGACCCCGCGGCGCGGGAGGATCGGCCGTGATGCGGGATCGACGCTTCCCCGCGTCCGGAC
>Ga0208376_1000543_pt1 | contig 11666 bp, 9 predicted proteins | sample CryBogmetaGMA25M_FD_184548 | JGI IMG/M metagenome (GOLD analysis project Ga0208376, IMG submission 184548) | Freshwater microbial communities from Crystal Bog, Wisconsin, USA - MA2.5M (SPAdes) | ecosystem: Environmental > Aquatic > Freshwater > Lake | place: Crystal Bog, Wisconsin, USA...
CCGTTGAGGCAACGGTACACCCTACGCGGTGTACCGTTGCCTCAACGGCCTTGTCGATACTGCTGCGCCGATCATGGTAGGCGACGAACACGTTGCAAACGTCTTTACCGGACAGTTCTTGACAGAAGTTCCTGATCTCGAGTTCTTTCGCGGGCAGGCTCAGCAGTTTGGTTTCGATGAGAACAGCTATCTTGACGCCATCGCCAAGGTTCCAGTTCTTCCGCAAGAGCGGGTCGAATCCATCACCCGGCTATATGCTCAGCTTGCCGGCATGCTGGCGGACAACGGGCTGGACCGTTTGAAGCAGGAAAAGGCCACAGCCAATCTGGAATCCCTGAACGCAGCCCTCGAGACAAAGGTTGCGCTGCGCACCGAGGCGCTGCGCGAAGGCGATGAGGCCCTCCGCAATATTCTGGACACCACGCTCGATGGTTTCTGGCGTACTGACACTCAAGGCCGGTTGCTTGACGTCAATCCGACCTACTGTCGGCAGTCGGGGTATGCACGTGAGGAATTGATCGGGATGCACGTATCCGATCTTGAAGCAGCGGAGAGCGCTGCCGACACGGCAAAACACATTCGCCACCTCATCGAGACGGGCGGCGACCAGTTTGAATCCAGGCATCGCCGCAAGGATGGCTCGATCTGGGATGTCGAGGTAAGTTCAACTTATCAAGATACTTTTGGTGGGCACTTTTGTGTCTTTTTGCGTGACATCACCGAGCGCAAGCAGGCCCAGACTCTGGTGTTGCGGCAGGCCCAGCGTGCCGAAGCGCTGCTGCAACTGCCGCGACTCTCCGCGGAACTGGATGAGCATGCCTTCATGCAGCGCAGCCTGACCCTCGCGGAAGACCTTACCGGCAGCACGGTGTCGTTCATGCATTTCGTCAACGACGACGAGGAAACGGTCGAACTGGTGGCATGGTCGCAACGAACCATTGCCCATTACTGCCAGGCGGCATTCGATCGCCACTACCCGGTGTCCAGCGCCGGCATCTGGGCGGATGCAGTACGTCAGCACGCGCCGGTGGTTTGCAACGACTACGCAAGCTATCCGGGAAAAATGGGGCTGCCCGACGGGCACGCTCAACTCATGCGATTTGTCTCGGTACCGGTGATCGAGAATGGCAAGGTCGTCATGCTCACCGGGGTGGGAAACAGTGCCGCCGCCTACGACGAGTTCGATCTGGAATCGGTGCAATTGCTCAGCAACGACATCTGGCACATCGTTCAGCGCCGTCGCGACCAGCAAGACCTGATACAGCAGAAAGCGCTGCTGGAAGCCCGTGTGGCGCAGCGAACCGAGGCACTTGAGGCCGCCAGCGAAAGGGCCGAAGCCGCCAACATCGCCAAGAGCGCCTTCCTCGCCAACATGAGCCACGAAATCCGCACGCCGATGAACGGCATCATCGGCATGGCGAATATCCTGCGCCGCGAAGGCGTGACAAGCAAACAGGCACAACGCCTCGACACCATCGATGCCTCTGCGCAGCATCTGTTGTCGGTCATTAACGACGTCCTCGACATCTCGAAGATCGAGGCCGGCAAGTTCGAGTTGGAAGAAACTCCGGTCGTCGTCAGCAGTCTGCTGGCCAATGTCAGTTCCATCCTGTCGGAGCGAGTCAAGGCCAAGGGTATCCATCTGCTGATCGAGACCGGGCACCTGCCACACAACCTGGTGGGCGACCCGACACGGTTACAACAGGCGCTGCTCAATTACGCCACCAACGCCGTCAAGTTCACCGAAAAGGGCACCGTGACGCTACGCACCCTCATGCAGGAAGAGACCGACGATTCGGTGCTGGTGCGCTTCGAGGTAAGGGATACCGGCATCGGCATCGAACCCGATGCCATGTCCCGACTCTTCAGTACCTTTGAGCAGGCCGACAATTCGATGACCCGCAAGTACGGCGGCACCGGACTTGGTCTGGCGATCACCCGGCGGCTGGCCCAACTGATGGGCGGTGAAGCTGGCGCTGACAGCACTCCGGGCGTCGGCAGCACGTTCTGGCTTACCGTGAAACTGAAGAAGGGCGACGAGGCGATGGCGTCGCCGGCAACGGCAGTCAATGCCGAAGCAGTGATTCGGCAACGCTACTCCGGCCAGCGCATTCTGGTGGTTGATGACGAGCCGATCAACCGCGAAGTCGCCCTGATTCAGCTTGAAGCGGTCGATCTTGTGCTGGACACGGCAGAGGATGGCGCCGAGGCCGTCACCATGGCACGGAAGAGCAGCTACGCGGCCATCTTCATGGACATGCAGATGCCGAAACTGAACGGGCGGGAGGCGACTCAGGAGATACGTCAGCTTCCCGGATATCGGGACACACCGATCATCGCCATGACCGCCAACGCGTTTGCCGAGGACAAGGAGCGCTGCCGCCAGGCCGGGATGAACCACTTCCTGATCAAGCCATTCAACCCCGACCAGTTGTTTGCGGTCTTGCTGCGCGCGCTAAGTCGGAGCGAAGGCTAGCGGCAGCTTGAATCCGCTTCCATGAAGCAGCGACTGGCTGTCTGTCAGCCCCGCTTCACAAACTCCTCAAATCCTTCCAGCGGCAGCGGACGGCCGAACAGATAGCCCTGATAGGCAAGACAACCCTGGTCCTCGAGGAAATCGCGCTGCGCTTGGATTTCAACTCCCTCAGCGATGACCGCCAAGCCCATACTCTCGGCCAAGGCGACGACCATCTTTGCAATGGCTGCGTCGTTTGCGTCAGTGAGAATATTTCTGACAAAACCCTGGTCAATCTTCAGTTGATCCAGGGGCAGTCGCTTCAAATAAGAGAGCGACGAATACCCCGTGCCAAAGTCGTCCAGCGAGAAGCACACACCCTTTGCCTTCAGCGACGTCATTTTGGCGACGATGTCTTCTACATTAACCACCAGCATGCTTTCCGTCAGTTCCAGTTTGAGCCGCTGCGGGTTTGCACCGCTGCTATCAAGCACGGCCAGGACCTGATCGACAAAGTCGCGTTGGTGGAACTGGCGGGCGCTGACGTTCACCGCGATAGTGAGATGAGCCGTTTCCGGCTGTGCGGCCCAAGCCGCCAGTTGGCTGCAAGCCGTCTCCATCACCCAGTGGCCCAGGGGCAGGATCAGACCGGTATCCTCGGCGAGGGGGATGAAGTCGGCCGGCGATACCATCCCTCGCTGGGGGTGCTTCCAGCGCACCAGTGCCTCCGCCCCCGTCAGGCGACCCTGGCCGACCACTTGCGGCTGATAGTAGAGAAGAAACTGATGATTGGTCATCGCCTCATGCAAGTCTGCATCCATTGCCGCACGATTCGTGACTGCGGACTGCATTGCTGGATCGAAAAATGTCAGGGTATTGCGTCCTGCCGCCTTCGCCTGATACATGGCCAGATCGGCCCGTTTCAGCAAGTCATCGATAGTCTCCTGGTGATTGGAGAACAGCGTGACGCCAATGCTTGCAGTGCTGCTGTGTGCGTAGCTGGCGAATTGATACGATTGATCGAGTGCAGCGAGAATCTTCTCACCGATGGCCTGGATCCGGATGGCAGCATCGGGCTCATCCCTGCTCAGGCCCTCCAGCATCACCACGAATTCGTCACCGCCGAGCCTGGCTACGGTGTCGTTCTCGCGCACGCAGGCAGCGAGACGTTGGGCAGCCTGCACCAGCAGCAGGTCGCCGGCGTCGTGACCGAGGGTATCGTTCAGGGTCTTGAAGTTATCCAGGTCGATGAACAGCAGTGCGCCATATCTTCCGCTGCGGGCACTGGCGGCCATGGCATGTTTCAGCCTGTCACGCAAAAGTCGACGGTTGGGTAACTGGGTTAGCGGATCGTAGAAGGCCAGATTCCTGACCTCATCTTCGGCCTTCTTGCGCTCGGTGATGTCACGCGAGAGAACAATGAAGCGTTGCTCCTGTCCGGCCACAACGGTCTTCCTGGCGATGGACAACTCGAACCAGCGGATGCCTTGAGACAGCGGCAGCGCAAATTGCCTGCCTCGCGACTGGCCATTTTCGTTCGCTTCCTGCAATGCCGACAGGCAGACACTGGCTGCCTCTGCGGGAAGCACGTCGGAGACAGTGCTGTTCAGCAGCATCTCGGGAGGTGCCGCCAACAGGTCCGTGTTCGGCGAATGGTACTCATAGTAGCGTCCATCAAGCCCGACTTCGAACATGAGATCGGGAACGGCATCGAGCGTGGCTTGCAGCTGGTTCTTCGTCGCCAGAATCTGAGTCTCTACCTTCCTGCGCTCATCGAGTTCCGCATTCAGAGCGACGTTCTGTTTTTCCAGGGAAGAAAGCATGGCGTTGAAACCCCTCGCCAATGTCCCGATTTCATCATCACTGACTATTTTTGCGCGCTGCCCGTGATCACCTTCGCGTTCGATCGTACTCATGACAGCGGCGAGCGCTTCGATCGGGCGGGTGACCTCCCTGCTCATTCGCTGGAACAGGCTGTAGGCTGCGAGCAGGATCAAGGTGCCGATTGCCATGTTCGCGCTGACGGTGAGAAGCATTTCCCGGTTGAGCTTTTCAAGACTGGAGGCCATCAGCAGATGGGCAGAGGCTTCGCTCTGCGGCGCAATCGCCTGGACGACACCATGATTCTCGAAAGCGGTGAAGTCACCCCGCGCAAAGTATTGCCGGATGTCGTTTTCCGCCTGGCTGCCACCTTGCGTCGCGTACGCTGCAAAATATTTTCCGTCGGCCAGGATCACTGCGGCCATGCGTACATCCGGGTAGTGCTGCAAAGCGTTCAAGGTCTGCTGGGCAAATTCGGCGTCACCGAAGGCGACGGCGGATTCTAGATTGCCGGCCAGTGCGGCTGCCTGAGTGCGGAGGTTCTCATGAGCCACCGTGCGAGCGTGATGATAGAGATACATCTGCGAGAGCAGCCCGGCGCTCAGCAGCACTGAAATTACCACGACCATATAGATGCGGGTGAGCTTGGTGGTAATGGTGCGCATCGTCAATACACCTTGCGGGCCAACTGCAGCATCTTGGCGCTGACCTGAAAGCCCAGCCGTCGGGTCACGGCCAGATCGACTTCAAAGACAATCCGGCCGTCACTCTGGATCAGAGCCACCATGGCACCCTTGGGCATGGCATCAGAGCTTTCGGCCACAATCAGGATGGGGTAGCCATTTACCACCTGCCGGACCCGTTCCAGTGACTGCGCATGATCGGCCGGGACAAATACCAGATCGCATTGCGGAACGTCATGAACGGCCACACCGTGGCGGACGCTGATCTGCATGTTGCGCACCGGTTTGCCGATGAGGCTGTGGAGTGGCTGTCCGAGTGCATCATCGCCGATGATGCACAGCCTGAGCGCGGCACGCTGCTCGTCCGGCCACTGAATGAATTTGGCAAAGTTGTACAGGTAGGCAGCTTTCACCGTGGCCTCGTCTGCCGCCAGCGACACGGTGGCCGCAGCGCTCATGCCCAGCACAAACAACAGACGAAGGAATGCGGTGCGGCTCACCTCAAAAGTCCGCCGTCAGGTGGATCTGCATCTGGCGTCCGTAGTCAGGAATGGTCGGTACATTACCGGCTGCACCGAGGGAGTATTCCGGTCCCGCTACGGTCACCACCCGGCGGTCGAACAGGTTGCTGGCGCGCACTTGCCAGCGCAGGTCACGCGTGAATCGACCCGAAAGCGATGCATGACTGACCGTCTGACCACCGACCGCATTTGTGAAGACATCGCGGCGCGGCCCGGTGTAGTAGGTCTCCCAACCCAGTTCATAGGCTCCGAGCGGAACGACGGCGAGCAACCTGGCGAGTCGCCGGGGACTGTTGGGCAGGGGCGCGCCGGCAGCATCCTCACTGTGCTGCCAGGACAGGCTGCCACGTACATCGACTCCACCACTGAAGCGATAGCGTGCGCCCAGTTCCAGCCCTTCGGTGAGGGCATCGCCGATGTTCTGAACTTGTTGCAAACCCGTGCTGAAATCGGTGACGGTACCGAGCATATCCCTGAAGCGATTGCGATACATCGAGGCGGTCCAGCGCCCGTGCGCGCCGAGGGCCTGTTCCAGGGCGATTTCCGTGGTGGCTATGCGTTCCGGCTTCAGAGTACCTCCGGCCAGTTGGGTTCCCGGATAGCTGTAATTCGATTCGTAGGCATTGGGCGGACGAAATGCTTTGCCGGTCATCAGTTTCAACACCGTTGCGCCGGGCAGATTGACGATCAGCGCTGCGCGCGGGCTCACCTGGCGGCTGCCGAGCGTGTCGCGGTCGTAACGTCCGCCGAGGTTCAGGGCAAACATGTCCGTAAGGCGAATATCGTCCTGCGCGTACAGGCTCAGGGTGCGGCGCTTGCCCTGGCTGAGGCCGCCGGTGTTTTCCTGGTCGCGCTTGAAATCATCCCGGATACTGGCACCCAGCACCCAGGTCTGGTTCTCCCACGGTTTGCCCGTCAGTTGCGCGCTTCCCCCCAGCCAGCCCGAGCGGGCCATGTCGGATTCCCACGCACCGCTGTAGCGGTAGCGACCTTCCCAATGGAATTGCCCGGCATAGGCTTGTCCTTCGAGCGTCCACGTAGTCTTGAGGGGGCGCTGAAAGCGCAGACCGATCTGTGTGGTGGCGTCAATGTTGGTGACGGGGACGTCAAAATCCGTGGCATAGAGGGCGCCCGCCGCTTCCTTCTGGCGCCGGCCATGCAGCAGATGCACGCTCCAGTCTTCGTCGCCGTATCGCAGGAACAGCCGGCGTTGGCGTTCGTCGTCCAACCCGCGCGCCCAACCATCGCCGCCGCCGATGCCGTCCCATTGTGGAAAATGCCTCGCCGAGCCGGTCGAGCGTTCGGTCGACGCCGAGATCAGCCAGTGCCTCCCGGTCCCGTCCCTGCCGCCTGCATTGGCTTGGCCGCTTGAAAAGCCGTTGCTGCCCGCTCCGACTGTCACGGAGCGGCCAATACTGTCGCTCTGCCGGGTAATGACATTGACTACTGCAAGATAGGCGTTGCCGCCATACAGCGCCGAACCCGGGCCGGGTACCACTTCGATGCGCTCGATCAGGTTCATGTCGAGCGGAAATTCCGAGCCGATCATGGCCTGGTCATAGATTCCGTCGTTGGCGGGAATGCCGTCGATGAGCAGGAGGATGCGACTGTTGTAGTCCCCCGGTTGGCTGAATCCGCGTACGCCCAGATAGCGATAATCGGTGGCGGTGCTGATCTCGAAGCCGCGCACGCTGGCCAGAGCTTCGCTCAGATTGCGCCAGCCATGACTGCGGATTTCCTCGCCGCGAATCACCGTGGCGGTAGAAGGTGATTCGGAAATGCGCTGACTGAACTTGGATGCCGTGGTAATTCTGGTATTGAGCAGGTCGTCAAGGGATAGATCATCGACGTCGGCGGCGTCCGCCGGATGTGCCACGAGCAATACGGACATGCCAACCCACACCGCCAGGCTGGCAGACGACGATTTTCGTTCATGGATCATGACTGGTCCTTCGTCACTCAGTTTCTGGACAGCTCACGAGGACAAGCAAAATGTTGCCGCGGTGAGAACTCTTGTCCTGAGACTGGTAACCCGATAGTCGTCATAATTACAAAATATTGCCAATTCGCATATCGGTGAAATGTGCAACGGGTTGCGGTTTCTACTTAGTTTTTTCCGGCAACCTGATTTTTCTCCCGCTCAACTGCGTGCTTTATGATGCCGGAGTCAAACCGGTTCGAGCAAATATCTGTCGGCCGGGGCTTCAACGGGCGCGATGGGCGCCCACGCCTGACCCGGATCGGCAATTATTTGATTTACACTGGGGAACAGAATCATTCGGCCTCTTGTTGCGTATGCCTTTTGAAATCATCTGGTCCGAGCGCGAAGCTCACAAGTGCTTTTCTGGACAAGTGTCCGGGGAGGAGTATGTCCGCTCCGTTCAGGACGTTCGAAGCGACCTTCGCTTCCCGAATCTGAAGATCATCATCAATGATTTTTCTCGGGCTACCGTTATCACTATTGAACGATTGGCGATGTTGTACGCAGCCTCACTGACGTCCGCCGCGAGGGAAAAGAATGCGGATGTGCGAGTTGCCTTCGTTGTGCCGCAAGGTCCGGTGGGTGCCGATGTGAGGGAGGTTCTGGCGCCGCTGGTAGTGCCACGCTACAAGTTTCGGGTTTTCGATACGACTGAAGAAGCCAAAAACTGGGAATAGGTTCAGCGCAACCGGATGGCGAACAGGAGTCGCGGCAATGCGGCGTGAAAGCAGACGCTGAAAATTTAACATTTATCATGTCGCGAGGGGTTGGCTGTGGCCGAACTCGGATTGAGCGTTTCACTACAAATCCAGAGACATCAGCGTTGCGCGTTGCAATGCTGACGCTCGGTCACGGAACCCGGACAGCCAAAAATTTGCCGGCTTAGACCGGCAGGCCAGGTGCCCCAAGCATGGTCACGATGCCCGTGGCGATGAACACGGCGGCGGCCATCCAGCGGATCAGCTTTAGCGGCAGGCGTTTCGCCAGCCGCTCGCCGACGATTACTGCCGGTACATTAGCCAGCATCATGCCCAGCGTGGTTCCCATGACCACGGCGACCAGCGCCCCTTGAAACTGCGCCGCCAGCACCATTGTGGCGAACTGGGTCTTGTCGCCCATTTCGGCGATGAAGAAGGCGATGCAGGTGGTGACGAAGGCTCCGGCGCGATGCAGCGTCGGAGCTTCGTCGAGTGAATCCGGGTGCAGCGCCCACAGGCCGAAGACGACGAACACCGTGCCGGTGATCCACGGCAGCCACTGCGGCGCGATCAGTTGCGCCAGCCAGACGCCGACCGAGCCGGCGAGGGCGTGATTGAGGACCGTGGCGACAAAGATACCGGCGATGATCGGCAGGGGTTTGCGCAGCCGGGCGGCGAGGACGAAGGACAGCAATTGGGTCTTGTCGCCGATTTCGGCGATGGCGACCAGAGTGGTCGAGGTGAGAAAGGCTTCCAAGCTCAGCTTGCCGCCTTGCGATGCGCGCAGTCGGGTTTTTTGCAGTCGACGTAGAGGTAGAGAGCGTGTTCGCGCACCGCGAAGCCGCGTTCTTCGGCGATCTTGTTCTGGCGCTTCTCAATGGCGGCGTCAAAGAATTCTTCCACCCGGCCGCATTGCAGGCAGACCAGGTGGTCGTGGTGCTTGCCTTCGTTGAGTTCGAAGATCGCCTTGCCGGATTCAAAATGGTGGCGTTGCAGCAGGCCGGCGTGCTCGAACTGGGTCAGTACGCGATAGACGGTGGCCAGCCCGATGTCCATGTCGTCGGCCAGCAGGTGGCGATAGACGTCTTCCGCCGTGACATGGCGCGCCGAACCTTCATCCTGCAGCTTGTGGAAGAGGTCGAGGATCTTGAGCCGCGGATAGGTTGCCTTGAGGCCGATGCTCTTGAGGTCGTCGGGATGGGTCATGAAGAGGCAGTCGCGGCTCGGGTCGGCGCGGGGACTCGCAGTGATGGGCGGGCAGCTATGATATAGTTTTCGCACCCCGATTGGGATCATGCAGTCGGGAAAAGACAAGGCGTGCCCGGAATCGGGCGGCCATGACCGAATAGTGGTTTTCCCGGAATTTCCCGATGAAGCGATTTCTGTTGCTCCTGCCTTTTCTGGCAGCCTGTTCCAATATCCCGCCGGTCACGAACTATCTCTCTCCCTATCGCATCGATGTGCGGCAGGGCAATTTTGTCACTCAGGAGATGGTGGCGCAGTTGAAGCCCGGTCTCAGCCGCGACCAGGTGCGTTTCATCCTCGGCTCGCCTCTGGTGGCCGACATGTTCCATGCCGACCGCTGGGACTATGTGTATCGCTTTCGATCGGGGCGCAGCGAGGTTCAGCAGCGCTCTCTGACGGTGTTCTTCGAGGGCAACAAGCTTGCGCGTGTCGCCGGCGACGTCGTCGCCGACGAGGGTGGCAAGGCAGAAGCGCCAAGGGCGGCGACACAGGTCATCGAGATACCGGGACCAGCCGTCCCGGCAGCGGCCAAAGAAGAAGAGAAGAAGTAGGGCATGAAGAAGATTCGCTATGCCATTGCCGGCAGTTCCGGACGCATGGGCCGCACCCTGATCGAGGCTTTGCAGCAGGACACAGGCGGAACCCTGGCCGCCGCGCTCGAGCACAGCAGCAGTCCGTTTCTCGGCAAGGATGCCGGCGAGTTGGTGGGCGCTCCTTGCGGCGTCCTGATCGGAGCCGACCTCAATGCCGCGCTGGCGGTGTCGGACTGTCTGATCGACTTTACGCGGCCGGAAGGCACGCTGGATCATCTGCAGGCCTGCCGGCGCCATCGCGTCAACCTGGTCATCGGTACTACCGGGTTTTCGGCGCCGGGCAAAAAGGCCATTGAAGACGCAGCGCAGGAGATTCCGATCGTGTTCGCGCCGAACATGGCGGTGGGCGTCAATGCCGTGTTCCGCCTGCTTGATGTCGCGGCGCGCATCCTCAACGAAGGCTACGACGTCGAAGTGATCGAGGCGCATCATCGCCACAAGGTGGATGCGCCGTCGGGTACGGCGCTGCGCATGGGGGAAGTGGTGGCGGCGGCACTCGGCCGGGACTTGTCGGGGTGCGCCGTATATGGCCGCGAAGGGCATACCGGCGAGCGGCCGGCAGCGCAAATCGGTTTTTCAACCATCCGCGGCGGCGACATTGTCGGCGACCATACCGTGATGTTTGCCGGTGCCGGCGAGCGCATCGAGATCACGCACAAGTCGGCCAGTCGCATGCCCTACGCGCTGGGCGCCCTGCGCGCCGGCCGCTTCATGAGCGGCCGCGAGCGCGGACTGTTCGACATGCAGGATGTGCTGGGGCTGAGGTAGCCGGAATATCGGTGCACAGCCTGGCGGCAGCCCTGCCGCGCCGGCTTTGAGCGCAAATCGGACGCGGTCCGCCGTGGCCGGCGCTTTGCTATAGGCGGGCTGACAAGTTATAATCGGAGGGTTTGCCGAACGCTATGTGAATCAAGCGGCGTCCGGTTCCGATTGCAGAATATTCTTGTTCCGGGAGTCCCATCGTGCCTCACTTTCCGCCCGCCCTTCTTGCTCTGGCCGACGGAACGGTGTTTCAAGGCAAGGGTATCGGCGCCAGCGGCAGCAGCGTGGGTGAAGTGGTTTTCAACACCGCGCTGACCGGCTATCAGGAAATCCTGACCGATCCGTCCTACACCCGTCAGATCGTCACTCTCACCTATCCCCACATCGGCAACTACGGTGTCAATCGCGAAGACTGCGAGGCCGCCGGCATCCATGCCGCCGGCCTGGTGATCCGTGACCTGCCGTTGCTGGCCTCGAATTTCCGCAGCGAGCAGAGCCTCGATGCCTATCTGCGGGCCGAGAACGTGCTCGGGTTGGCCGACATCGACACGCGCAAGCTGACCCGCATCCTGCGCGAAAAGGGCGCCCAGGCCGGCTGTCTGATGACGGGCGGCCCGCTTGATGTTGATGCTGCGGTGGCCCAGGCGCGCGCCTTTCCCGGTCTCGCCGGAATGGACCTGGCGCAAGTGGTGAGTGTCGAACAGTCCTATGTCTGGCGCGAGGGCGAGTGGAAGCTTGGTGCCGGTTTTACGCGGTCGGACCAGATTCCCGGCAGCGAGCGTTTCCACGTCGTGGCCTACGACTTCGGTGTCAAGCGCAACATTCTGCGCATGCTCGCCTCGCGCGGCTGCAAAGTCACCGTGGTGCCGGCGCGGACGCCGGCGACAGAGGTGCTGGCGCTTAATCC
>Ga0208376_1000544_pt1 | contig 11657 bp, 10 predicted proteins | sample CryBogmetaGMA25M_FD_184548 | JGI IMG/M metagenome (GOLD analysis project Ga0208376, IMG submission 184548) | Freshwater microbial communities from Crystal Bog, Wisconsin, USA - MA2.5M (SPAdes) | ecosystem: Environmental > Aquatic > Freshwater > Lake | place: Crystal Bog, Wisconsin, USA...
CAATCTGACGACTTTGCAACAGCCCTGACAGGATTTCTCTCTGCCTTGACATCGCTGAGAACTTAGTGCTACACTTCACGAAATGCGTTGCAATCTCGTGGAGGGATTCTGTGGAACGTCTTGAAGATCCGCCAGACGTTGTTATTCGCCGACTACCGCTTTATGCGCGAAGCCTGCGCTACCTGCTCGATGAAGAGATCCACTCGGTCTCGTCGCAGGAGCTGGGCGAGCGCATTAATGTTACCGCCGCACAGATCCGCAAAGATCTCTCTTACTTTGGCGAGTTTGGCAAGCAGGGCATCGGCTACGATGTTGAGAAGCTGCTCAACCATATTGAGCGCATCCTTGGGCTTGACCAGAGCTGGCCGGTGGTCTTGGTTGGCGTCGGTCATCTTGGTCAGGCTATCGCCCGCTACGATGGCTTCCACTCTCAAGGACTGCAAATTGTCGGGATCTTCGAGACCGACCAGCGCAAGATTGGCCAGAAGATAGCGCATATTGAGATCACCGACTATGCCCATATGCCGAAGGTGATCCGCGATACGGATGCGCGTCTTGGGATCATAGCCGTCCCCGCAGCCGAGGCCCAGCCCGTCGCTGATATGCTGATTGATGCTGGGATTCGGGCAATCCTCTGCTACGCGCCGATTATCCTCCAGACCCCTGATGATGTCTGGGTGCGCTATATCGATCCGGTTGCCGTGCTGCACAGCATGACCTATTACCTCGCCCGCGAGCATATGCCATAATTGGTGTCAGGGCAGTCGTATCTATGAAGCGTAGCGCGCCTCTGAGTCTGGTGCCTCTGCCGATCATGATGGTCGCCCTGGTCTATCTGCTCGTCGCTGCGCCGCTCTTCTGGACGCAGTCCGGTATACGTACACTACACCTGCCACAGATGCCGGTTGCGGAATCCCGTGCCGATACGCCGATGTCTGCCCGTTCTTCGCTGTTCGGCGACATATCTCCCGCCGAGGCGTTCGCCGCGCTCCAACGACGTAGTCTTGCCCCCCTCGCCGTACGCTGGGATGCCCGCAGTGGCATCCCTACCTTCCTTAGCGCCGCCAATCCAGCGGATCGTCTGGCCTACCAGCCTACCGCCGCTGAGATTGGCAACCCCGTCGCGATTGCCCGTGGTTTCCTCGATCAGAACCGCAGCCTCTTCGGGCTGCGCTCCGCTGTTGAGGATCTGCATCTGCTGCGGGTTGAGCCCGATCTGCAGCAAGGCTACGCTCATATTCGCTTTGATCAACGCTACGCCGGTCTGCCGGTTTTTGGCCGTCAACTGGTGGTTCACCTCGATCCGACGGGCCAGGTGGTTGCGGTGAACGGCGAGTTTGCGCCCATTCTCCAGCTTGCCACCAGGCCAACGATCAGTGCGGCTCAGGCCGACGCTGCTGCCCTCGCGAATCTGATCACGGAACAGTTGCGTCCCGGCGATGCGGCCAGCGCCCAGATCACGGCCCTGCCGGACGAGACTCATCTGGCGGTCTATGTTGATGATCACGGCCAATCTAGCCTAGTCTGGAATGTGACTATCCTGACGGAACGGCCTCTGAGCCAGTGGCACATCTTCGTCAACGCAGGTCGTCCGGTGGTTCTCCACGCGATTGACGAGGTGATGCCGATCAAGCGGCGCAAAACTTACAGTGCCCGCAATGGCACCAGTGTCCCTGGTCGGCTGCTGGTGGATGAGGGCGAACGCACCAAGGACGCGGTCGCGCAGGCCGCCCACGACGGTGCCGGTGTGGTCTACGATTACTACATGAAGACCTTCAAGCGTGACGCCTACGATAACCAGGGCAGCCCGATGATCTCGACTGTCCATTATGGCAGCGATCCGGAGGATGCCGAGAACGCGGCCTGGGTGGGCGAGTACAGCCAGATGATCTACGGTGACGGGGGCCAGATCTTCAAGCCTCTGCCCTACGGCCTAGATGTTGTCGGCCACGAGTTTACCCACGGCGTCATTGATAGCAGTTCCGCCCTGGTGTACGAGGGTCAGTCTGGGGCGCTCAACGAGTCCTACGCCGATGTCTTTGGCGCGCTGATTGATCGGGGAAACTGGACGATTGGTGAGCAGGTGGTGAAGTCGCCGCCTTATCCCGTACCGTACCTGCGCAGCCTGGAAGACCCGAGCGCCGGTGGATCCTACGATAAAGGTGACGCCCTGGCGAGTGTGGGTCAGCCCTCAACAATGGCGGAGTACGCTAATCTGCCCAACTCGCGCCGCTCCGATAACGGCGGTGTGCATGTGAATAGCGGCATCCCCAACCGCGCCGCGTTTCTGGTGGCCAAGGCGATTGGCCGCGAAAAGATGGAGCAGATCTACTACCGCGCCCTCACCAGTTACCTTACGCCCGATGCCGATTTTGTCGCCGCCGCCGATGCGACCGCCCGCGCTGCCGCTGATCTCTACGGACAGGCTGAACTGAACGCCGTCCATACCGCTTTTGCCCAGGTGGGCATCACCAGCGCCGCGCCACAGACTCCGCCGCCCGACTCGTCTGTAGGGGATGTGCCCTCGGGTGGGCCAAGTGCGCCTCCGCCAATCGAGGCTCTGCCCGCTGGCTGCACTGATGTAATCACCAACGGCGGGTTCGAGCAGGATGGCGGCTGGACTGAGGTTTCACGTGGTAACGCCGCCCTGATTGATACACAACTGCCGCGTAGCGGCAAGCGCAGCGCATGGCTCGGCGGAAGCGATACGGAGCCGCTCCAGTCGCTCTCTCAGGAGGTGAGGTTGCCCGCCAATGCCACCAGCATCACCCTTGGCTACGCTCGCTACACCCACGAGGAGTTGAGCGGCCTGCTCGGTGTCCTCTCCGACGACGCCAAATTTAGCGTCGCCCTGACCAATCCCAGCGGCGACATTCTGGAGACCGTGGAGGAGTTGTCCTCCTCGAAGGCCGATGAGAAGTGGAATGAGCAGAGCGTCGACATCTCGGCCTATGCCGGCAAGACCATAAACCTAGTCTTTTCGTCCGAGAACCCGCGTGGCAACGTGTCGAGCATGTTTGTGGACGAGGTCACGTTGGTGGTCTGCACGACGGGTCAGGCACCCGCCGCGCCGCCCACCAGTAACAGCAATTTGGTCTATGTCACGGGCGCGATCACCGACGCGGATACGCATCGCGGCGTAGGCGGGGTGCAGTTCTTTGTGATCACTCCCGGCCTTAGAGCCAGCGATGCCGCCGCCGATGATAACCTCAGCGCCGATGAAATCCTGACGATGGGCACCACCGACGATAGTGGGGTTTTTCAGACCAACGAGGCCGTGCCCAGGGGCCAAACCTACAGCGTGATCGTGTTCGCCCGTGGCTACCGATCCATCCTCGCCGATGACAAGGTGGTTATCCCGAACGACGCCGACAACCCGCATCGCGTAGACGCCGAGATCCGACGCAGCCGGTAATCTTCTCGCTGCTGTGGTGTCGGCAACACAAAAAATGAGGCACCTGATGAGCGATGAGCCTCATCCGACATGTTGTATCTGCGACCAGCCGCTGACACCGCCGTACCATATTCTTGGCCAGCGGATCTACTGCGACCATCACTTTGCCCTGGTGAATAAACCCCATGTCGGATTCTGGCGGGCCGGACTCATCCAGATCGTGGGCATGGGTCTGTTCAGCGCCCTCGTCTCCTACATGGCCGAGCTGATCGGCCCGCTCAGCGGCCCCGCACTGCTGCTCGCCGGAATCGTGCTGGCGCTGGTTCCCTCCGCGATCTGGCTGGTCTTCTTCTACCGCCAAGATCGCCTGGAGCCTGAGCCGAAACTCCGCGTCGCCGCCGTCTTCTTTCTGGCCCTCATCCTCACCGACGTCCTCGGTCGGCGCATCACCGATGACTGGCTCCAAGTGCGTGTGTGGGCCTCGGCCAGCACGACCACTTCCCTGGCCGCGTCCATCCTGATCGTCGGCGTTACCTGGCAGGCTATCGCCTATACCGCCGTGCGCCTGCTCGTCTACACCACACCTGAATTTGATGAGCGCATGGATGGAATCGTCTACGGGACGGTGGCGGGCCTGGGGGTGGCTACGCTGCTGAATCTACGTTACGTGCTGGACAACGGTGGCGTGGCCCTCGGACCGGGGGTGATCAGCGTAGTGACAGCCGCTCTGGCCCAGGCATCGTTTGGTGGCCTGATGGGCTATTTCATGGCCGAGGCCAAATTCACCCACCGCCCGATCTGGTGGGTGCCTGTGGGTTTCGCCCTCGCCGCCACCCTCAACGGCACATTCAGTTGGCTGATCGGCGAGGTCAGTGCCACCGGCCTGAGTGTCGAGTACTGGCGCTCCCTCGTCCTCGGCATGGCCGTCGCCCTAGCCGCCTTCTTCACCCTAGTGGCGCTCATGCGCCGCAGCATTGATGTTACTCTGCGGCAAACCGGGAGGTCGTCATGATCCGCAGCGATACGCCGGTCTACCGCCTGCGCACCCTGCCCAGCGACCTGGGCGTAGCCCTGGTGACGCTGATCGCTCTGGGGCTGGGCTGGCTGCTGATGGTGCAGACGACGGGACGAACCCGGCCCTACGCCGAGCCCGATGCCGGCCTGCGGCTGGCCTACCCCGCTAGCTGGATCAGCGTTGACTCGCTCCAGGATCTGCTGCTCAAGGTGGAGGATCCGCAGACGGCCTCAGCCTTCAAGACAGCCCTCAGCGTCGAGCGGCGCGATCTCGATCCGGCCAGTCCGCCAACGCTCCAGACTCTGCTCGACCGACGGGTGCAGGAACACGCTCAGCTTATCGGCTACCATCTGCTCGCCGATGGCGAGGCGACCCTAGCCGGTCAGCGGGCCATCCTGCTGGAGTACGCCTACGTCGTGCAGCCCATTGACACGCCCCGGCGGGCCTCGCTGCCGGTCGTCGTCCACGCCCGCGAGTACCTGTTCATCACCAAAGATCGCTCCTATTACATCACCATCGCCGCCCCAGAAATATCCTTCGTCCAGGCAAGCGCACAGTTCGAGCGGATCATCCAGAGCATTGCGCTATAGCAGTCCTAATACTCCTTACTCTTTGCGTCTTCGCGCCTTTGCGTCACACGTGCGTATGATTTGACGCAAAGGCGCAAGGGCGCAAAGACTCTTGCTTCGTTCCACTCTTTGCGTCTTCGCGCCTTTGCGTCACACGTGCGTATGATTTGACGCGAAGGCGCAAAGACTCTTGCTTCGTTCTGCTTCACAGCCTACGCCCGATCATCGCTGGGCGGCAGACTCACGTAGCTCACCCGGTTGCTGCGTGGGCGGCGCAGGGCGACGCGGGCCAGTTCGCGGGCAAGACCGCGCAGCAGGCGACGAAATACGGGGGCGCGTATCTCCATTCCGGTGCGCCCATTGGTGGCCGGGCCGGCCAGCCACAGAGCCAGTTGCGCCGAATCCTCGGGCGGCACGGCCATCAGTCGCGCCACCATGTCGAAGGCTCGCGCCCGCGACTCGTAGCCAGCCACCACCTGCATCTGCCGAGTCAGTTCGGTGTTGAGCAAACCAGGATTCAGTATGAAAATGCCGAGTCCGGCGGCGCGCTCCTCCTCGGCGAGGGCCAGGGTGAAGGTGCGGATCCACGTCTTACTGGCACCGTAAGCGTTACCGTAGGGATTCGGTTTCTGCTCGCCCTGGCCAACAATGTTGATCAGCTTGCCCTCCCTGCGCGGCGACATATGCCGCAGGGCCGCCAGGGAGCCGTGGTAGGTGCCAAGAATATTTGTCTCCACCACACGGGTGAATACAGCCGGGGCCACCGCAACCGTCGGCCCCTGGGTCGCCGTTACCCCGGCGTTATTCACCCAGATGTCCAGCCGACCGAAGGCGGACAAGGCGGCGTCAGCCAGGGCAAACACCTGGTCACGGTTGCGCACATCGCAGGGCCGACCGGCCACCTGTGCTCCTTGGTCGCGCAGATGATCCACAGCGCGAACTACCTCATCCGGCAGATGGTTCGAGAGTACCACTGCTGCACCCGCGCCCGCGTAGGCGTGGGCAATCGCCAGGCCAAACCCCTGCGTACTCCCGGTGATCACCGCCACTTTTCCCGCCAACGTGCCAATCTGCCGTGCCATATCGTGTACCTCCATCGTGCAGCTCTCACCCCCCAGCCCCCTCTCCCAGAACGGGAGAGGGGGAGCGGATCGCTCTCTGATGCAGAAACCCCCCCTCTCCCCCGGTGGGAGAGGGGCAGGGGGTGAGGGGGAAAGGTGGGCATGGGATCTGCTTATTCGAAAAGTATTGGATTCACGGCGTCAGCCGACTAAAGCCAAGCTGAAATCTGGCACCTGAAACCTTATCTTAGCGCAGACGAGTCTGATTCTGGCGAATTCAGCGATGTGCGCTACAATGGAGCGCAGCAATACCTTAGCCGACACCCTTGGGGATAAGCTGGATTGACGAGGTGCGACTATGGCAACCCCTCCCCTTCGCTTCTCGGTCTGCGTGGAGACGCTCTTTCACGAGAAGCCTTTCGAGCAGCGCCTAGAATATGTTCACGATCTTGGATTCTCTGCCTTTGAGTTCTGGAGCCGCCAGGGAAAGGATATGAACATCACCCTTGCCCTGAAGCTGGCCCTGCGCCTGGAGGTGAGCGCGTTCGTGGGCAGCAGCGCATCGCTTGTGAACCCAGCCGAACACCCGCAATTTTTTACCGATCTCAATCGCGCCGCCGCACTGGCCTTCGATCTCTCCTGCGAAAACCTGATCGTCACCAGCGGCCCGGCCCTGCCCGATGTACCCCGCGAGCAGCAGCAGGCGACAATGATCGAGGTGCTGCGGGTCGCCGCCCAGACGGCAGCCGACGCTGATGTTACTCTGGTCCTCAAGCCGCTCAACCAGCGCGATCACCCGGGCACCTTTCTCAGTTCCTCCGACGAGGGATTCGCGATTGTGCGTGCCGTCAATAGTCCGAATGTGCGACTCTGCTTCGATGTCTATCACCAGCAGATCAGCGAGGGCGACCTGACCCGGCGGCTGACCGAGAACCTCGATCTGATCGGCCATATTCAGGTGGCCGATGTGCCTGGCCGCAACGAGCCCGGCAGCGGTGAGATTAACTTCGAGCATATCTTCGGGTTGCTCCAGGAGCTTGGCTACAAGGGCTTCGTCGGCCTAGAGTATAACCCCCGCCTTGATGCTGCGGCGAGCCTGCGCGCCGTTCGCGCCCTGAGCCAATGATCCCTTTGTCTACTCCGCGCCGCCTGACCCATGTGCGAGCCGGTTTCCTGGCCTTGACTCCGCTCTGGTTGGGGGCCGCGCCCTTCGGTGTGATCTATGCGGTAAGCGCGATAGCAGCCGGTCTCAGCCCGGCCCAGACAATGGCGATGTCGCTGTTTGTCTTCGCCGGAGCCTCGCAATTTACAGCGGTGGGCATGTTCGCCGCCGCCGCCGCACCGGCTGCGATTATTGTCACCACCCTGATTGTTAATGCGCGTCACCTGCTGCTGGCCGCATCCCTGTCGCCCTATCTGCGCCGTGAGAAAGCCTGGATACGTCTTGGTCTGGCCACCCAACTCACCGATGAGTCCTACGCCATTGGAATTCGCCAGTTTCTCTCAGGCCGGGGCAGCGCCGCTTTTCAGTTTGGGGCCAACATCAGCATGTACCTCGTCTGGCAGTGTAGCACTCTGGCCGGTGTGCTGCTTGGGCGGGTGCTGCCCGACCCGGCGGCCTACGGGCTGGATCTGGTCTTCCCGCTCACCTTTGTGGGCCTGCTGGTGCCGCTACTGCGCAGGCGCGATAGCCAGGTTGTGGCGGTATCGGCAGCGGCTCTGGCCCTGGCGGGTGCCCTGTGGCTAACGGGAAGTTGGTATATTCTGCTGGCCGGGGTGGGCGCTAGCGCAGTCGGCGCACTGTTGCGATTGCAGATTGTTGATTGTTGATTGCAGATTTACATTAACAATCAGGAAAATAGAAATGACTATCTGGCTGACCATCCTGGGCATGGCGCTGGTCACGGTGGCTGTGCGGGCCATCCCGCTGCTGGCGATGCGCGGCGAGATGCCGGTCTGGCTGGGGCGATGGCTAGGTTACGTGCCGGTGGCCGTCTTCACCGCCCTGGCCCTGCGGCCCCTGGCCGTAACGTCGGGCGATGCGCCGCACCTGATGGCTGGTGCTCCCCTGGCCGCTGGGGTTGTGGGTGGCCTGGTGGCCTGGCGCACCGGCAATACTCTGGCGACGATCATTGCAGGTATGGCCGCCTACTGGGCACTGCGCGTGTTCACGTGAAATAGCCGATAACCGATAATACTACAGTTGTAAATATCTTCACAGAAAGGCTCCTGCCGATCACCCCCCCTGGCCCCCCCGCAAGCGGGGGGGAATCAGTGCATTGTTCCCCCCCGCTTGCGGGGGGGCTATGGGGGGGTGATTAAAACTACAACTGTCGTAATAGCCGATAGCCGATAGTCGGGAGCCTGCCCCCTGCCACCCGCCACCTGCCACCTGCCACCTGCCTCTTGCCCCCGTATCAGCGGAGTCTGTCTATGAACCTGCTGTCCAATCCGGTACTCGCCCGCGAGCTGCGTGGCCGCATTCGCGGCTGGCGGGCGATGATCGTCCTGATCGTCTATTTGTCCATCACTGGCCTGATCACCTTTCTCGTGTATACGGCCAGCGCCAGTGCTTTCTCGAATGGATTCAATGATGTGGAGGCGGGTCGCAACATTGGTAAGGCGATCTTCATTACGGTGATGGCGTCCACGTTGGTGCAGGTCTGCGTGATCACGCCGGCCCTCACCGCTGGCGCGATCTCGGGCGAGAAGGAGCGCCAGAGCTACGATTTGCTGATCACGACATTGCTCTCGCCGCTCCAGATCATCCTCGGCAAGCTCACCTCGGCCCTGGCCTTCGCTATGCTGCTGATCTTCGCATCATTGCCGATGGCTGGTCTGTCGTTCCTCTTCGGCGGAGTCAGCGGCACCGAGTTGGTGATTGGCGTGGTTGGCCTCGCCGCTACGGCGATCTGTTACGCTACCGTTGGGATATTTTGGTCCACGGTGATGCGCAGCACGCTGGCGGCCACGGTGATGTCCCTGGGAAGTATCATCTTCGTACTGCTCTTTGTCCCCTTCATTTTTGTGATTGGCTCCATGATCGGTGGTGCGTTCAACAGTACACCGGGGATACTCTACATCTACACGATGGGCCTGCTGCTCTGCACGCACCCCTTCATCGCCCTCGGCATTACTGAGGCGACGCTGAGCAGTGGAGAGAACCCGTTTTACCTCTCGATCCCCAGCGCCAATCTTGCCAACGTCTGGGTGCCCTCTCCCTGGCTGGTCTACCTCTTCCTGACCTTCCTGATCACGACACTCTTCCTGATCCTCGCCGTGCGCCTGCTCAAGCCGGTGCAGTACGAGATGCGCCGAAAACAGCGAATAGGCAGCGAATAAGCGAATGAACGAATGACACGTTCATTCGTTCATTCGTTCATTCGCTTATTCGCTGTTTTCGTTCATCCGTTTATTCGCTGCCATTCGTTGTCATGGTGCTCCGATAAGCTCCACCGCGTCAATCTCGCTCCAGTTTGCGCCGCTGCGCTGATCTACGGTGATCCGCACCGACACGATCCGGCTGAGGGTCTGCGTAAAGCTGATCGGCAGAACCAGCGGACAGGTGCCGCTCAGGGCGGGCCGGTTTGTGTAGACCGGGATGATCTCGCCTCGCGCATCAACCAGATCTACCTGACTAATGTAGCCCGGTTGGTGATTCTGGTAGATCGTGAGTCCGGTGGCAAAGACGGGGATCTTGAAGGTGAGATCCAGGCGATCCAGCCCGCTGGGGCTGGCCGACGCCCAGGCGTCGGTGCTATCCATGCAATCGGGCACGTCCGGCGGGCCAGTGGCGCGTTTCGGGGTGTAATCTGGCTCGTAGAAGCTGCTTGCCGTGGCGGAATCGGCCCACTGGCGCACGAGAGCCGATTCGGGCAGGGGGGTTCCTCCCGCAATGTTCGTGGCCGCGACAGCCGCCGCCGTCCCCTCGGCCAGCGGGTCGGAATTCAGGCGCAGCGCCGTGACGGCGCTATACTCGCCGCTGTTATCGCTCACCCAAACAACCCCGCCGGGGGCGACAGCGATGCCGTTCGGCAGGCTGATCTCGCCCGCACTCGGGACGTTCCCCGGCGCAGCGATACCTCCGCCCCGCGCCACTTCAATGCCGCTGGGCGAAAGCCTCACCACGCCGGAGGCATACGTGGCTACGTACATATCGCCCTGCGGGTCGAGGTCAATCGCCCCGGCGGCGAGGCTCTTGGTGGCTGCCGGATCGCCAAAGCGGGCCAGTTCCGAGCCATCGGAGGCCAGTTTTACCACCGAGCCACCGAAACTCTCGGCCAGGTAGATCGTCCCCCTGCCGTCAACAGCAAGATCAGCCGGAGCCAGGTCGGCGGGGAGCGCCACCCGGCGGGACAAGACGCCCTCGGGGCTGAAGATCATCACGCTGGTGGCAACCTGTCCGTCGGCACCAGGACGGCTATCGAGGGCGTAGATGTCGCCGTCGGGGCCGAGAGCGATGCGCTGGGGCGAAGAGAGTCCAAACTGCTCAGGCCCGTCGCCCGCGCTGCCCCAGCGCCGGACAAATGTGCCATCGGGGCGGAAGTGGGCGACGGCATTGCGCCCGTAGTCGGCCACAAACAGGTCGCCGCTTGATGTCCGCACAATATCGTAGGCGTCGAGCAGATCATCGGCACCAAAGGTGGTGATCAGCGTGCCGTCGGGGGCGAAGACCCACACACCCCGGCTGCTCTCGGCGAGGTAGAGAGTGCCGTCGGGGGCGACGGCCATGCCGCGTGCCGAGACGAAGCGGGCGTCACGTGGGCCACCGCTGCCGCCAACGCGCAGGACAAAGCCGGGCGGGCCGTGGCGCAGTAGATCGGGCTGCTGCGCTATTCCCACGGGCGTGGGCGTGGGCGTGATCGCAGGCGTAAAGAGGCGCAGGCTGGCGAGTATCGCTGTGAAAAGATCGCGCTGCGCGTTCCAGCCATCGGGAGACGCCTGCCCAAGCACCCGCACCACGCTGTTAGGGCTAACGATTACCACCAAACGCCCGGCACCGCTCGGGCCGTGCAGATCGGCCATCAGCCCGAGGTGACCTTCAACGGTGATTGGCGTCGTGGCCTCCACCGTATAGCCAGACTTCTGGGCCGCGCCGCTGCTCACCGCAAAAAATGACTCAGGGTTGCTGGCGGACGCCGCGCCATACTGGGCGGCCACCATACCGGCGGGCGTGGCGTCCACGGTGATCACCACGTCGGGGCCGGGGCTCGTGCGGCCCAGGCTCTCCTGGCTAGGAGCCAGAGTCAAGGTACGTGAAAGAGTCTTACTGACCCAATTGGCGGGGGCGCGCAGGCGGAATCCCGCCGCCTCAACCGAGATCTCGACGCTCAGGGAGATCGGTGTTGGCGAGGGTGGGACAAGAGTGGCAGCGGGAGTCTCACTGGGCGCGGGGGACTGGCCAGGGAAAGCAGGCAGCGCACAGGCGACAAACAAGAGCATCGCCGCGAGCGGCAACACGCGGCGCAGCAGGCGGTGCATCGTGTACCTCATATGTTGGAGTGATTACTGCACTGATTATACCTCACAGGTGCCGGTATGCGTTGGGACAGGCCCATACGTATCAGGGCTGGTGCAAAGTCAGTGAACCCCCTCTCCCCCTGCCCCCTCTCCCACAA
>Ga0208376_1000552_pt1 | contig 11574 bp, 12 predicted proteins | sample CryBogmetaGMA25M_FD_184548 | JGI IMG/M metagenome (GOLD analysis project Ga0208376, IMG submission 184548) | Freshwater microbial communities from Crystal Bog, Wisconsin, USA - MA2.5M (SPAdes) | ecosystem: Environmental > Aquatic > Freshwater > Lake | place: Crystal Bog, Wisconsin, USA...
ATCACGATCCCCATCCTAATGCCGGTGTTCGACATCGCAGCGCCTGACGTTCGAGAGCCATCGACCTGCCGATCCCCGCACCGGCCGACACCGCCGCGCAGGGAACACGATCGTCGTGGAGTGGGCGGCGAGGGACTCGAACCCCCAACCCCCTCGGTGTAAACGAGGTGCTCTGACCAATTGAGCTAGCCGCCCTAGATCGACCGCAAACGAGCCATCCATGGCCTCGTTTGCTCGATCGGCCGAGGCAACGCCGAGGATTGCCTCAGCCTTCAGCATCGCATCGTGCGATGGATTAGTCCACCGTCGCTCCTCACACCGGCTGCGGCGGGCCGTGATCCCCATCGCTTACGCGATTGGGCTTCCTGATTCGAGTCGTCAGGCCGGCTTCGGTGGCGGCACGATCACCCGCACTCCCAACTCCACGAGCTGCTTCGTCTCGACCGGCGACGGGGCCCCCGTCATCAGGTCGCTCGCCTTCTGCGTCTTCGGGAAGGCGATCACGTCGCGGATGCTGTCGAGCTTGCCGAACAGCATCACCCAGCGGTCGATCCCGAGGGCGATGCCGCCGTGCGGCGGGGCCCCGCTCCGCAGGGCGTCGAGCAGGAAGCCGAACCGCTCGCGGGCGACCTCCGGCGTGATGCCGAGCAGCTTGAAGACCTTTTCCTGCGTCGGGCCGTCGTGAATCCGGATCGTGCCGCCCCCCGCCTCGGAGCCGTTGATCACGAGGTCGTAGGCGACGGCGCGGCAGGCGGCCGGGTCGCTCTCGAGGAGTTCGAGGTCGGCGGGCCGCGGGGCCGTGAACGGATGGTGCATCGACGCCCAGCCGCCGCTCTCGGTGTCCTTGGCGAACATCGGGAAATCGACCACCCACGAGAAGTGCATCGCATTGGTGTCGTAGAGGCCGAGGGCCGCCCCGAGCCGCTTGCGGAGCATGTGGAGCGCCTTGCAGGTGACGTCGAACGAGTCGGCCACGATCAGCGCGAGGTCGCCCGGCTCGCAGCCGAGTTTGCTCTTCACCGGCGCGGCCACGCCCGTGATGTTCTTCGCCACCGGGCCCGAGAACGAGCCGTCTGCCTCCACCTTCAGCCAGACGAGGCCCTTGGCGCCCCCCTCGACCGCCACGGCGGTGAGGTCGTCGAGATCCTTGCGGGAAAACTTCGCCGCCGCGGCAGGCACGCGGATGCCGCGGACCCGTCCGCCGCCCTCGACCGCCCCGCGGAACACGCGAAAGTCGCTCTCGCCGGCGATCGCCGTGAGGTCCACGAGCTCGAGGCCATACCGCAGGTCGGGGGCGTCGTGGCCGAACCGTTCCATCGCCTCGTCCCAGGAGAGCCGGGGCAGCGGCAGCGACACGTCGATGCCCAGGATCTCCCGCGCGGTCCGCTGCACGAGCCCCTCGATCACGCCCATCACGTCGTCGGCCTCGACGAACGACATCTCCACGTCGAGCTGGGTGAACTCGGGCTGTCGGTCGGCGCGGAGGTCTTCGTCACGGAAGCACTTCGCCACCTGCACGTAGCGGTCGAAGCCGGCCATCATCAGCAGCTGCTTGTAGAGCTGCGGCGACTGCGGCAGCGCGAAGAACGCCCCGTGGTCGAGCCGGCTCGGCACGAGGTAGTCGCGGGCCCCCTCGGGCGTGCTCCGGCCGAGCATCGGCGTCTCGACGTCAATGAAGCCGAGCGTGTCGAAGTGGTCGCGCATGATCTTCACCATCCGGCTCCGCAGGAACATGTTCTCCTGCATGGCGGGCCGGCGGAGGTCGAGCCAGCGGTGCTGGAGCCGGACCTCCTCGCCCGGCAGCTCCGTGGCCCCCGGCTGAAAGACGGGCGTCTCGGCCTCGTTGAGCACCGCGAGGTCGCGGCAGACCACCTCGACCTCGCCCGTGACGAGCTTGGGGTTCGTGGTGCCGGCCGGCCGCGCGCCCACCGTGCCATGGACGCGGATCACCCACTCGGGCCGCACCGCCTTGGCCGCCTCGAGCGTGCCCGGGGGGCTCTCCGGCCCGATCACCACCTGGGTCTTGCCCCAGCGGTCGCGGAGATCGATGAAGATCACGCCCTTGTGGTCGCGGACGCGGTCCACCCAGCCGCAGATGACGGCCTCGGTGCCGAGGTGGGTCGAGCGGAGTTCGCCGCAGGTGTGGGTTCGAAGCACGGATGCACCTTTCTGCGAGTCCCGGCCCCGCCGGCTGTCGCGGGGGGTGCGGGGCGATCGCGACTTACGAGTGTGAGGAGAACGCGGACGTGATCAGCAGCACGACCGCCAGGAGGACGCCCAGCCCAAGGAGCGGAACGGCGCCGAAGTACACGAGCAGCGGGGCCGTGTCGCCCAGCGACGACCGGGCGAGGATCGCCGTCAGCATCAGCGCCGCGAACAGCAAGACCGTGGCGAGGCACGTCCAGGCCAGCAACTTGGGAAGCATGCCCGGAATCTACCTCGCCACCCGGGGAGCCGCCAGCGCCGCCGCGCGGCCGGCCGCATCCCGCTCGAACTCCAGCTGCAGCTGCTGCGCCGCCTCGCCGTCGCCGACGAGTTCGCGGTAGAGCAGGCTCGGCTGGATGTCGCGGTTGTGCTGATACTTCTCGCTCGCGTATTCGGTGATGGCGCCGTGGATCTGGTGGAAGAAGATCTGGCAGATCGGCACGCCCGGATAGATCTTCACCGGCTGCACGGCGAACATCTCCAGCGTCCAGTAGCCGCAGAAGCCCACGTCGCCGAACCCGGCCGTGACATGGACGAACAGGCCCAGCCGGCCGATCGAGCTCCGCCCCTCGATCATCGGCACGAGGTTGTGCGTTTCCGTGCGCTCGACCGTGCGGCCGAGGTAGAGCTGATTGGGCGTGAGCACGAGCCCGTCTTCCGGAATCGTGATCCGCTCGACGCGGTTGCTCTTCCGCATGTCGAGCACCACCTCCTCGTAGACGAGCAGTTCGTCGTGGAGCGAGAGGTTGTAGCTGTTGGGGTTCAGCCGGCTTTCGTCGAACGGATCGATGACGATGTTGCGGCCGAGCTGCTGCCGGATCTCGTGGCCGGAGAGGATCATGAGAAGGCTCCCGTACGCTGGCGGAGGTGGAACGCACGAACGGGTGGACGACGCAAGGACGAAGTCTACGCCGTCGAGCAGGCTCCTGCCCATGGGGGCGAGCGCTACGGCCCGCAGACGCGGCCCCCCGGTCAGCGAGACCGCGGCGGCTTCACCCCTACCCGCGGGCAGAGATCGAGCAGCGGACACGCCTCGCACACCGGACTGCGGGCCGAGCAGACGCCGCGGCCGTGCTCGATGAGCCGGTGGCTGAAGGCGATCCAGTGCTCGCGGGGCAGCACCTTCACGAGATCCCGCTCGGCCCGGACGGCGTCGCTCGCCTTGGTGAGGCCGAGCCGCCGCGTGATCCGGCCGACGTGGGTGTCCACGACCACCCCCGACGCGATGCCGAAGGCGGATCCGAGCACCACGTTGGCGGTCTTGCGGCCGACACCAGGGAGCCGGACCAGTTCGTCGAGCGTCCGGGGCACCTCGCCGCCGTGGCGGTCCACGAGCCCCTGAGCACAGCCGAGGATGCTCTTGGCCTTGGCCCGAAAAAAACCCGTGCTGCGAATCACGGCCTCCAGGTCATGGGGCGTCGCGGCGGCGAGGGCCGCCGGATCGGGCCAGCGGCGAAACAACTCCGGCGTGACCATGTTCACCCGCTTGTCGGTGCACTGCGCGGAGAGAATGGTGGCGATCACGAGCTGGAAGGGCGAGGCGAAATCGAGGGAGCAGTGGGCATCGGGGTAGGCATCGCCAAGCCTGCGGGCCACCTCCTCGGCCCGCGCCGCCCGGGCTCCCGCCGACTCTCGCCGAGGGATCGCCGCGGGGCGGCCCTCGCCCGATGACTGCCCCTGGCGCGGCCGGGTGTTACGATTCACGGCGTGCCTCCGGCCCGATCGCTGGTCGGCACGGTGGGAACCTCCTGACTCGGATCGGGATGCCATGGCCGCGGAAACGAACGACTACGAGCCGCTCTACCTCGCCGGGATCGAGAAGTTCAACGAATGCGATTACTACGAGAGCCACGAGGTCTGGGAGGAACTCTGGACCGAATACCGCGGGCCCTCCCGGAAGTTCTACCAGGGTCTGATCCAGGCGGCCGTCGCCCTCTACCATTTCGGTAACGGCAACATCCGCGGGGCGCGTAAACTCCATCGCAGCGTGCACGGCTACCTGGAGCCCTACGCCCCCAAGCACCTGGGACTCGACGTGGTGGCATTCCTGGCCGCCTTCGATCGCTGTCTTGCCGACGTCGCCAGCAGCACCGAGGACTTCCCCGACATCACGCTCGACCCGGAACTGCTGCCCGAGATCCATCTCGATCCGCCTCCCGCCGCCTGACCCACACAGCCGCATCCTCATGTCCGACGAGCCGCTCGCCTTCTCGCCCGACCAGTTCTCCGGACTCGCGCGGATGTTTCCGCTGCCGAATCTGGTGATGTTTCCGCACGTCATGCAGGCCCTGCACATCTTCGAGCCCCGCTACCGGGCCCTGTTCGAGGAGGCGCTCGAGGACGACCGGCTGATCGCGCTGGGGTCTCTCGCCCCGGGCTGGGAGGACAACTACGACGGCCGCCCTCCGCTGAGGCCGCACGCCTGCCTGTGCCGCATCGCCACGCACCAGAAGACCGACGAGGGCACCTACAACGTGCTCGTGCTCGGCGTCCGCCGCCTGCACCTCGTCCGCGAGCTACCGCCCAAGAAGCTCTTTCGCGTGGTCGAGGCGGAGATTCTCGACGACGTCGAGCCCGAGGCGACGCCGGCCGACGCGGCGGCCGTGCTGCAGCGGCAGCTCCTCGACGCCTTCAAGCAGTCGATGCCCCAGGTGCCCGGCGCCCACGACCAGCTCGATCAGCTGCTCGGCAGCCAGATCACGCTGGGAATGCTCACCGACATCGTGGCCTACACGATCGACCTCGACTTCGACACGAAGCTGCGGCTGCTCTCCGAATGCGACGTCGGCGAGCGGGTGCGTCTGTTGCTCGCCGCGATCCGATCGCGGGCCAGCGGTCCGCGGCGCACCTTCCCGCCCGACTTCAGCCCGAACTGATTCACGGCTGCACGGCCCGCTGCTCCACGGCTGCACGGCCATCCATGGCCCGTGCAGCCTGATCAGAGCAAGCGGCCCTCCGGGCCTGACCGTGGGCGTCACGCGTTGAACGCCGGTCGCGCTTGGCAATCCGCAGGTTGAAAACCTGCGGCCACTTCGGAACGGGAGCTCGGGGCTGCCCGTGCCCGGGAGCCGGGCTGTGGGAGCAAGCGAAGCCAGGATGGCGAAGCGCAGCGGACACGCAGTGAACGGAGGCCTGGAGGGCCGACGTGAACGTCTGGCGACGGGCATGGGCAACCCCGAGCGGTGCGGCCACGTCGCGCCCCGCGCGGAGGGCAGAGCCCGGAGCGAGCGTCCGGCGACGGGCATGGGCAGGCCCGAGCGGCGGCCACTTGGTACAGTAGAGGCCCCATGAGCCAACCGCATTCCGTCGATCACGCCCGCATCGAGCGGGCCGTCCGCGAGATCCTGGCCGCCGTCGGCGAGGATCCCGACCGCGAGGGCCTGCTCGAGACGCCCGCCCGCGTCGCCCGGATGTATGCCGAGATGTTCAGCGGGCTGCGGCAGGACCCACGGGTCCACCTCCAGAAGGCCTTCCAGGAGAAGTACGACGAGATCGTGCTCGTCCGCGACATCGCCTTCAACAGCGTCTGCGAGCATCACCTGCTGCCGTTCATGGGCCACGCGCACATCGGCTACATGCCGGACGGCCGCGTGCTCGGCCTCTCCAAGCTGGCCCGGGTGGTCGAGGCCGTGTCGCACCGCCCGCAGGTGCAGGAGCGGATGACCGAGCAGATCGCCGACCTGCTCGAGCACGACCTCGGGGCGAAGGGGGTGGCGGTGGTCGTCGAGGCCACCCACACCTGCATGACGATCCGCGGCGTGCGGAAACCCGGCAGCCTGTGCGTCACCTCCGCGATGAAGGGCGTGTTCCGCTCGAACGTCTCGAGCCGGGCCGAGGTGATGTCGCTCATCTACGGCAGCCGCCGGCAGTGAACGGGCCCACGAGGCCGCGGCGGGTCGTGACCGCGCGGAAACTGGCATGAGGCTGCTCGTCGACTTTCTCTGCCGCTTCGGCTGGGGGATGGCGGCGGCGCTTGCCATCACGCCGGCGACGCTCGTGCCCGCGGGCTTCTTCCGAGTCAACCTCCTCGTGGTGCTCGGCCTGGCGAGCGTGGCCGCGTTCCTCGCCCGCGCCGAGGTGGCCGGGCCGGCGTGGCTGCTCGCTGCTGGCGCCGCGGTCGTGGCCTGGATCGGGAGCATCGCCTGGTTCGGCGAGCGCACGCAGGCGGGCATGACGCTCTGCCGCGTCACGGCCGCCCTGCTCGCCGCGGCGACGGTGCTGGTGTCAACGCCGGCCGGCACGACGGCCGCCGCCGGAGCGCTCGTTTCTGGACTCGTGGTGGGGCTCACCGTCCATGCGATGCTCCTGGGCCACTGGTATCTGAATGCACCGGGCATGAGCGTGGCGGCGCTCCGTCGGATGATCGACTGGGCGCTGGCGGCTTGGGGGGTGCAGCTCGTGCTCAGCCTCGCGGCCATCGCGATCGACCCCGCGGGCCTGCGGGCCTCGGGCGGCACGGCCACCGCCCTGCTCTCCCTCCGCTGGCTCGCGGGGCTCGTCGGCCTGCCGGTGCTCCTGGTGATGAGCCGGAAAACGCTCGACATCCCCAACACCCAGAGCGCTACGGGTATTCTTTACGTGGCCTGCCTCGCCGCCATCCTCGGCGAACTCACCGCCCAGCTGCTCCTCGCCTCCTGACCGACGCTGCGCCCCATGCGGATCACCTACGCCTGCCCGTCGTGCGCATCGACCGTCGCCGTTGACGGCGTGGAGTCGGCCGCCACGTTCGCCTGCCCGCGGTGCGCGGCCCCGGTGGAGGTGCCGGCCGGCGCGATCGTCTGGGCCGGTCCGGGGGGCGAGCTGGTGGACCCAGGGGCGGGCGAGCCACGGCTGCGGCGCTGCCTGGTCTGCCCCTGCACCGAGCTGTTCACGCGGAAAGACTTCCCCCAGCGGCTCGGCGTGGGGATCGTGGTCGCGGGGTTCGCGGCGAGCTGCGTCACCTGGGCCTGGCGGCTGCTCGTGCCGACGTTCGCGATCCTGTTCGGCACGGCCCTCGTCGACGTCGTCCTCTACCTGTTCATGCCCGAGTGCCAAACCTGCTACCGCTGCGGCGCCCGGTATCGCGGCGCCGGCGGTCACCAGGAGGGCTTCGACCTCGAGACGCACGAGAAGCACCGCCAGCAGCGGCTGCGGCTCTCCGAACGCGCGGCGGCCGGCCGGCCTCCGTCCCCGACCTGAAGCCCGCCGGCCGAGGACCGCATGGATCAGGAACGGCAGCGGATCGAGGAGGATCTCCGCGGCGTCGTCTCGGGCGACGTGATCTGTGACGACGTCGGCCGCGCCCTCTACGCGACCGACGGCAGCCTGTTCGAAGTGCAGCCGCTCGTGGTGGTGCGGCCGCGGTCGGCGGACGACGTGGCGGCGACGGTCCGCTGGGCCGCGGAACGGGGCGTGCCGGTGCATGCCCGTGGCGCCGGCTCGAGCGTGGCCGGCGGCCCGCTGGGGCCGGGTGTCGTGATCGACTGCTCGCGGCACATGCGCCGCGTGATCGAGACCGGCGCCGAGTTCGTGCGGGTGATGCCCGGGGTGATCGACGCGCAACTCGAGCAGCACCTCGCCCGGCGGCGACGGATGTTCGGCCCCGATCCCGCCAACGCCGTGACGACCACCGTGGGTGGCATGATCGGCCGCGATTCGTCGGGCAGCCGCTTTCTGCGGCACGGCGCGGTCCGGGGCCGCCTCGTCTCGGCGGAGGTGGTGCTGGCCGACGGCTCGATCGTGGAACTCGCGGCCACGCCCGCCGACGACTCGGCCGAGGCGCCGCCAGCCGGCCGATTGGCCGCCGCCGTGGCGCGGATCGTGGGGGCCGCGGCCGAGACGATCGCCACCACGCAGCCGGCGAGTCGGGCCACGCATGGTGGCTATCGGCTCAATGATCTGCTGCACGATGGCCTCGTGGACCTGCCTCGGCTCCTCTGCGGGTCGGAGGGCACGCTCGGGATCGTCACCGCGGCCACGCTCCGCACCGTGCCGGCCGACGCCGCCACGGCGGTGGGCCTCCTGCTCTTCGATTCGCTCGAGGGGGCGGCAGAGGCGGCGCTCAAGATCCTGCCGCTGGGCCCGAGCGCCTGCGACCTCTTCGACCGTCGGCACCTGGCGCTGGCCCGGGGCACGAAGCCGTCGTTCGATCTGCTGATCCCGGCGGTGGCGGAGGCCGGCCTGCTCGTGGAGTTCACCGGCGACGAGCCGGCCGACACGGGCGTGTGGCTCGATCAGGCGCTGGCCGTCGCCCAGCGCGGCCGCACCGGCTGCATCGACGTGCGCCGCGCGGAAGACGCCTTCGACGCGGCCTTCTTCTGGGAGCTGTCCCGCAACAACGTCTCCACCCTGCACGGTGTGCGGGCCGAGATGCGGCCCGTGCCCTTCATGGAAGACGTGGTGGTGCCGCCGCCGGCGCTGCCCGACTTCCTCCGCCGGCTCCAGGAAGTGCTCAAGCAGCAGCAGGCGACGGCGATGCTCTTCGGTCATGCGGGCCAGGGCCAGCTCCATCTCCGCCCGCATGCCGACCCGCGGCAGGCCGGGGAACGGGCTCGGCTCGAGACCCTCGCCGAGGCGGTCTACGCCGAGGCGGCGGCGGTCGGTGGCACGATCGGCGGCGAGCAGGGGCTCGGGCTGTCGCGGACCCCCGCCTTCCGCCGACTGTTCCCCGCGTTCGCTGCCGTCTGCGACGAGGTGAAGCAGGTGTTCGATCCCTGGGGCATTCTCAATCCGGGCAGGCTCGCGGCCGCTGGCGCGGAGTCCACCGCGCCCGCCTGGGCCGCGTTCCGGCCGTCGCTCGCGGCTCCCCCACCGCCCGTCGAGACCGATGCGGCGCCTCCGATCGCGCCGCTGCCGGTGCTCACGTGGGATCGCTCCCGCCTCGCGGTCGAGGCCGACGCCTGCAACGGCTGCGGCAGTTGTCGGAGCACGTCGCTCGCCACCCGCACCTGCCCGCGCTACCGGGAGAACCCGAGCGAAGAAGCCTCGCCCCGCGCGAAGGCCGACGTGGTGGCGGCCGTGCTCGCCGGCACGCTCGATCCGAAGACGCTCTCGAGCGACGCCATTCGCGCGCTGGCCGACACCTGCTTCAACTGCCACCAGTGCCGCACCGACTGCGCCGCGGGCGTGGACATCCCGGCACTCGTCACGGAACTCAAGGCGGCCCACCATGCGGCCAACAGCATCGACGTGGGCCGCTGGCTGCTGGCGCGGGTCGACGCGCTCTCGGCCGCGGCGGGCCGGTCACGGCGGCTGGCCAACTGGGCCATCGCCAACCCGCAGGCCCGCTGGCTCCTGGAGAAAACGCTCGGCCTCGCGGCCGGCCGCAAGCTGCCCCCGTTCAGCGGCCGGCAGTTCATGAAGTGGGCCGCCCGCCGGGGGCTCACGCGGCCGAGCCGGCGGAGCGGGCCGCGCGTGCTCTACTTCCTCGACACCTATGCCCGCTGGCACGACCCGCTGCTCGCGCAGGCCTTCGTCGCCGTGCTGGAGCGCAACGGCATCGGCGTGTTCGTCGATCCGCGGCAGGTGGCGTCGGGCATGCCGCTGGTCACGGAAGGCGACCTCGACGGCGCGCGGCGGCTCGCGCGGCGAAACGTGCGGGTGCTCGCCGAGGCGGTGCGGCTCGGCTACCGGATCGTGTGCACGGAGCCGGCGGCGGTCACCTGCATCACGCACGACTACCCGCTCCTCCTCGACGACGAGGAGCTGCCGCGGATCACCGCCGCCACCTGCGACGCGATGACGTTTCTCTGGGAGCTGCACCGCGACGGACGCCTGCGGCTCGACTTCGACCCGCTGCCCGTGGAACTCCTCTACCACGCCCCCTGCCACACGCGGATCGGCGGCGCGGCGGCCACTCCTGCGGAGCACGTGCTCCGGCTGATCCCGGGGCTCGCCCTCCGGGTGGCCGACCGCGGCTGCTCGGGCATGGCCGGCACGTTCGGGCTGGCCCGCGAAAACTACCGCACCAGCCTTCGCGTGGGCCTCGGCCTGATGTCGGCGATGCGGGCCGCCACGGTGGAGGCGGGCGCTACCGACTGCAGCGCCTGCCGGATACAAATGGAGCAGGGCACCACGAAGCCGACGGTCCATCCCGTGAAGCTCCTCGCCAAGGCCTACGGCCTGCTCGACGGCCCCGCCCCGCACGGGCTCGACGGCCTGCTGACGGCGACCAGCGGCCGGCTGACGACCACCTGACGCCCGCTCCCCGACGGCTTGCCATGCATCCCTCCGATGATCCGCACCGCGCGGCGACGCTCCGGATCGCCGTGTTCGCCGGCATGACCGAGCACGTCGGAAGCCGGGTGGTCGAACTCCCGTGGTCCGGCGGCACCGTGGCCGACGCCCGCAGGCTCGTGGCCGAGCGGCATCCCGCGGCGGCCCCCCTGCTGGCCCGCAGCGCCTTCGCCGTCGGCAGCCGCTACGTGGCCGACGACGATCCGCTCGCAGCGGGCGACGACGTGGCGATCATTCCTCCCGTGAGCGGAGGCTGACGTGGCATCTCTCGCCCACGAAGCGCGTGACACCCTCGGACACGTGGCCTGCACCCGCGCACCGATCGACACGGCGGCCGTGCTCGCGGCGGTCCGGCACGTCGCCGCCGGAGGCAACGTGCTGTTCGTCGGCACGGCGCGGGCCACGAGCGACGGCGTCGCCACCCACGCCTTGCACTACGACGCCCACGAGCCGCTCGCGCTGGCCACGCTCGACGCCCTGCGACGCGAGGCGATCGCCCGCTTCGACCTCGTGGCCTGCGCGATCGTGCATCGGCTGGGCAGCGTGCCGCCGGGCGAGGCGAGCGTGGCCGTGGCAACCAGCGCGCCGCACCGGGCCGCGGCCTTCGCGGCCGCCGAGTGGCTGATGGCGGCGATCAAGAAAGACGTGCCGATCTGGAAGGCCGAGGAGCGGCCCGACGGCCGCCGCGAGTGGCTGCACCCCGAGTCGGCCCCACGGCCGGGAGGCGGGGCATGACCGCCGCCGCGCCGCTCGTGGACGCCTTCGGCCGCGTCCACACCGACCTCCGCATCAGCGTCACCGACCGCTGCAACCTCCGGTGCAGCTACTGCATGCCGCTGGAGGTGACCTTCAAGCCGCGGGAGGAGCTGCTCACCTTCGAGGAGATCGCCCGCGTGGCGGCCGTGGCGGCGAGGCTCGGCATCCGCACGATCCGGCTCACCGGCGGCGAGCCGCTCCTGCGCCGCGACCTGCCGGAGCTGGTGCGGCAGCTCGTGGCGGTGCCGGGCATCGAGGAGGTGGCGGTCACCACCAACGGGCTCTTGCTCGCGGAGCAGGCGGCCGAGCTCCGCGCCGCCGGCCTCGCGAGGCTCAATGTCAGCCTCGACAGCCTCACGGCCGCGGGCTTCGAGCGGATCGCCCGCCGCCCTGGCCTCG
>Ga0208376_1000560_pt1 | contig 11505 bp, 8 predicted proteins | sample CryBogmetaGMA25M_FD_184548 | JGI IMG/M metagenome (GOLD analysis project Ga0208376, IMG submission 184548) | Freshwater microbial communities from Crystal Bog, Wisconsin, USA - MA2.5M (SPAdes) | ecosystem: Environmental > Aquatic > Freshwater > Lake | place: Crystal Bog, Wisconsin, USA...
AACCTAAGGACTTTTGCATCAGCCCCAAACGACCCGCACCAGCAGCGATCCAAGGAAGACCGCGCCGAGTCCCAGGATGAGGCTGCTGGTCATGTAGAGAACTGCTTCCTCGATGTTGCCGCTCCCAATCAGTGCGAATGCCTCATAACCAAAGCTCGAAAATGTGGTGTAGCCGCCCAGGATTCCGGTGACGATCAGCAGCCGCAGTGGCTCACTGAGCGTGAACTTCGTCGCGGCCAGGGTCAGGACAATACCGATCACCAGACAGCCGGTGACGTTAATCAGCAGGGTGCCGTAGGGGAATCCGCTGCCGACGCGCTGCGCCACCCAGGTAGAGATCAGGTAGCGCAGGTTGGCCCCCAGGGCTGCGCCAATCGCCACCGCAAACATGTTTAGCATCTGTCGCCCTCGCACATCGCGTCCTTTCAGGAGTATAATCAACCTTTGTTCTTTCTCGCAGGTTTTAAGGACTATTACCGTCATGCGCAAGGGAATGTCTTACGCCGCAGTCTCCTATGTGATCTGGGGTCTGCTGCCGCTTTTCTGGCACGCCCTCAAAAACGTGCCCGCCACCGAGATCCTCGCCCACCGCATCGTCTGGGCGCTGGTTGTCACACTGCTGCTCACCGCCGTCACGGGTCGTATGCCCGCTCTCGGGGCCGCCCTGCACAACCGGCGCGTCCTGCTCACCTTTACGCTCTCGGCCCTGCTGCTCACCGCCAACTGGTTCATCTATATCTGGGCAGTCAACGCCGGGTATGTGGTGGAGACGAGCCTGGGCTATTTTATCAACCCGCTAGTAAATGTCGTCTTCGGCATGCTCTTCCTGCGCGAGCGGCTACGCCCCGGTCAGATGGTCGCGCTCGGCGTGGCCTTCGCCGGTGTCCTCTACCTCAGCATCCTCTACGGCTCGCCACCCTGGATCGCTCTGGCCCTGGCCGTCAGCTTCGGGTGCTACGGTCTGCTGCGTAAGACGGCGTCCCTCGGCTCGCTAGAGGGTTTAACCCTGGAGACGATTATCGCGGCGCTGCCGGCCCTGGCCTATCTCCTCTTCATCGGGGGAGCTGGCGGCGGGGCGTTCATCCGCGCCGGGCTATCCACCACGCTCCTGCTCGCTATCTCGGGGATCGTCACCGCTGTCCCCCTACTGCTCTTCGCCTCCGGTGCCCGCCAGATCACGATGGTGCTGCTCGGTATTCTCCAGTATATCGCGCCCACGATCCAGTTCATCCTCGGCATTACCGTGTTTGGCGAGACGGTCACGCCGCAGCGGCTGATCGGCTTTGGCCTGGTCTGGCTGGCCCTGGCGATCTATTCCCTGGAGGGCGGGGTGATCAGCAGGCAGAAGGCGCGGGCGCGGGTGGCGGTGAAGGTGTAGGGTTAGGTTTTCTCTATGTTTCCCCGTATCATCCGCCGCCTGTGGCCTCACGGTGCCGCAGCGCCTCATTGGGCCGTTGAAGGTGTGCTGGCGCTGCTGCTGATCGGCGTCGCCAGCGCACTGAGCGCGCTGCTCTTGAGTCAGCCCTGGCGCATGCAGATCAGCGTTGGTGGTGCTGACTCGATGGCCCTGGGGGGCGGATTCTATGCCAAAGAGATGACGCCCACAGGTCGCCCATTTCGCTGGACCAACGGGGCCGGGCTGGTGCAGATCCCGCGTACCCGATCCGTCTCCCTGCTCTCGGTGACGGTTGACTCTGGCAGGCAAGAGTCAGAAGATCTCACCATTCAGGAGCTTCAGTGTCCGTTGGCCAGCTTCTCTGTGCTGCCGGGATTCCACACCTACCGTATTCTCTGGCCAGATACCTGCCCCACCAGCGGCGTACATAACCCTGGCGCACGCGAGATCACACTGAACTCCACGCCACACCGGCTCACTATGTCGGATGATATTCGCCTGCTCGGGGTTGTGGTGAGCGACGTTCAGGTACGCTCGCTGCGGGATGATTCGCCGCCTATCGCCCCGATCATGCTGGTTGGACTCAGCATCGGCGCTTTGGTCGCCCTGATGCGCCCCCGCTCCGTTCGGCGGATGCTGGTGCTCACCGCTGCGGCGATCCTGCTCCCCTGGATCTACCAACTCCTCGTATGGAATCCGCCGGTAGCCTTTATCGCCACCTGGCTGCCGCTAACATGGCTGCCCTGGACGGTGGCCGCAGCGATCTGGGGTTTGGTGCTGGCCCGCTGGGCCGAGCAATCGCCGCTGATGGTCGGGTTGGCCATTCTCAGCATTGGCGGCATGCTCGGCTGGCTGATCGCGAGTCTCTCTATTGGCGCGAATGTCACCGGCCCTGATTATGGGTGGCACCTGAACCATGGCGGCTCGTGGGAGCGGATCTTTCGCGTCCATAATTATTATCCCTTTGGTTTCCCGCTCATCCTCTGGCTTGGCCAATTGGCGGGCGATCACGATATTCTATACGGGCGCATCACGGGCCTGGTATCCACACTGATCAGCGCCATCGCCACGGTTGCCCTAGTCTGGCGTATGGTTGGGCGGCGCTATGCCTGGCTTGGAGCCATGCTGCTGATTGGCTCGCCGATCTTCGTGGCCTACGGCGTACTGGCCAGCACCGACGCCCCCTTTGCGGCCCTTGCATCTTTGTCGCTCCTGGCGCTCTGCTGGTCGCCACAGATCACGGTGCGGCAGGCAATCCTCGCCGGTCTTGCGATGGGAGTCGCGTACCTGTTCCGATTCCAGGCGATGATGCTGATGGTTCCGATTCTCCTCTGGGCCGCACCGCTGCGGTTTGCCGATGTAAAGAAAGCCGACAGCCGAGACCCGATAGCCGATACCCGTGCATCAGCAGCCATTTTCATTGGATGCTGTCCGCGAATCGCATCGTTGTGTGATGGACAGACACCGCGCATCCGGTGGATAACATGGCTCTTCCGCCCAGCCGTTATCATTGCTCTGGCGTTTGTGGTGAGCAGCGCGCCGGAGTGGATGATCGAGATACGCGACACCGGGAGTCCCATCAATAGCCGCCAGTACACCAATATCTGGAACTTCGCCTACGGGCGATCAGACGCGGTGCCGGAGGATCAGCCCGGTGGAGAACTCTGGTACGTTCTCTCCTACGATCCCGCCGCAATCGTGCGCAACTGGCTCCAGAATATCAGAGAGTTCGCCCAGCGCAGCGTCCACCTGCTGTTTGTCTGGCCCATCGGGCTGCTGGCGCTGATCGGAGCGGCCATGAGTCTCTGGCAGGCCACAGATCGTCGCCCCGGACTCCTGATCATCTACAGCGCGATCTACGTGGCCCTGGTGGCGATTGCCGAGGATAAAGCGCGCTTCTTCCTGCCCATCGTTCCGGCGCTGGTCGCCTTCACCGCCGCGCTGCTGGCGCAGTGGCACGCGCTGCTACGCGCCAGAGGCGCGTGGTACGCATGGCTCTACCTGCTCAGCGTCGCCCTGCTCTGGGTGGTAGTACTCCAGCACGTACTGGAGGCGGAGATGGAACTGGCACCGTATCGGGTTTAGGGAGAATATTTTACGAATAACGATTCTGTCATCGCACAGCCCTCTCCCCCCAGCCCCCTCTCCCAGAACGGGAGAGGGGGAGCAGAGCACTCTCTGATGAAGAAATCTCCCCTCTCTCCCGGTGGGAGAGGGGCAGGGGGTGAGGGGAGCAAATAACTCCCCCTTGCTATCTGCGACAGCGAGACGCACCATGAGTGTGCGCAGGGCAACGATGCCCTGCCGCTACGTCAAGGAGGAAGGCAATGAATACACGTAAGCCAGAGGGCTACCTAGAGGGCCGACCGTTGCACCCCGAGAGCCTGATGATGGGCTACGGCTACCGCCCCGATCTGTCGCAGGGTGCGGTGAAGTGTCCGGTCTTCCAGACATCCACCTTTGTCTTCGCCAGTGCGGAGGAAGGCAAGGCGTTCTTCGAGTTGGCCTACGGGCTGCGCAAGCAGGGGCCGAACGAGGAGATGGGCCTGATCTACAGCCGACTGAACAACCCCGACCTGGAGATTCTTGAGGATCGGCTGACGATTTGGGATGATGCGGCAGCGGCGGCGGTATTCGCCAGCGGTATGGCCGCGATCAGCACGACCATGCTCACCTTCCTGCGCCCCGGCGATGTGGTGTTGCACAGTGAGCCGGTCTATGGCGGAAGCGACTACCTTCTTAAACATATCTTGCCCCAGTTCGGCGTGCGCGCCCTGGGTTTTCCCGCCGGTGCGAGCGAGGATGAGATCACGACCATCATCCGTCGCTCCGGGGCGGCGGAACACCTGGCCTTGATCTTTGTCGAGACCCCGGCGAACCCTACCAATGCCCTGGTGGACATCGCGGCCTGCGCTCGTCTGGCCCGCGCCCACGGCGGCGGGCGGCGGGTGATCGTGGCGGTTGATAACACCTTCCTCGGCCCGCTCTGGCAGCAACCTCTCAAACACGGTGCCGACCTCGTCCTCTACTCGGCCACCAAATACATTGGGGGTCACAGCGATGTGATCGCCGGGGTCTGTCTCGGCCCGCTCGATCTAATCCTCCAGGTCAAGGGGTTTCGCACCATGCTGGGCACCATGTCCGGCCCGCATACCGCCTTCCTGCTCATGCGCAGCCTAGAAACCCTCAAGCTGCGCATGACCTGCCAGATGAAGAATGCGCGCTACGTGGCCGACTTCCTGGCCGATCACCCCAAGGTAGTCCGCGTCTATTATCTTGGTCACCTGACCGACGACGATCCGCAGCACGAGATCTACCACCGCCAGTGCAGCGGCCCCGGCGCGATGATCTCCTTCGATGTGATCGGCGGCGAGGTCGAGGCATTTCGGCTGCTTAATGCCCTGCGGCTGATCAAACTGGCGGTAAGCCTGGGCGGCACCGAGTCGCTGGTCGAGCATCCCGCCAGCATGACTCACTCCGACGTTGACCCTGAGGAGCGTATGGAGATGGGCATCACCCCGGCGATGGTGCGGATCTCGGTGGGTGTGGAGAACCCGGAGGACATTATCGCCGACCTGCGGCAGGCGCTGGAGCAGGTATAGTCCCTGGAACTGCGCCCCAGACCTCGTAATGTAGTGTATGATTGATGGTTGACGGCGTCCGTCAACCATCAATCATACATAGGGGAATCAGATCTTCTTCACCGTTCCATCGCGGAGGACATGTATGACTGCACAGCCGACGCTATACCTTACTGAAACAGAATACCTTGAGCGCGAACGTGTGAGCATCATCAAACACGAGTATTATGCTGGTGAGGTTTTTGCTATGTCGGGAGCAAGTGAGTCCCATAATCTCATTGCAAGCAATGTAAATGCGAGCCTCTATACACAACTTCGTGGACGAGGGTGTCGTATCTATCCAAGTGACATGCGCGTTAAAGTGATGAAAACAGGATTGTTCACCTATCCCGATATAACCATTGTGTGTGCTAAGCCTGAGTTTACGGATGTAACAAAACGGGACACCCTTATTAATCCTACGGTTATCATTGAAATTCTCTCCCCATCAACTGAACGCTATGATCGTGGGGTAAAGTTTCAAAATTATCGTACGATTGAAACACTCAAAGAGTATATTCTTATTGCACAAGATAAGCACCATATCGAGCAGTATGCGCGTCATGAGACACACAAATGGATATTAACAGAAGCTGTGGGCCTTGATTCCTCGATAGTGCTTGACTCAATCCAGTGTATTCTTTCGCTTGCTGACACCTATGAACTTGTCGATTTTACGCCAGAATCGCCTTCCGATGACCGATTGAACCCGTCGCTCTGAAACCATGTCTTGCCAACAAAAAAGCGCGGGATGGCCCTGCCATCCCGCGCTTCTGCAACACGGTTTTTCTACTCCCAGTGCCAGTCCTTGAACTTATCGCGCAACTGCATCTTGAGGAACTTGCCGGTTGAGGTGCGTGGGATCTCATCCACAAAGACAAAGGCGTCGGGGATCCAGAACTTAGCCACCTTCGGCTCCAGATAGGCACGCAACTCCTCGGTCGTAACGCTGGCCCCTTCCTTGAGGACGATGGCGGCAAGGGGGCGCTCGTCCCAGCGCGGGTGAGTCACGGCGATCACGGCGGCCTCGCGGACGGCGGGATGGCCCATCAGCAGGTTCTCCAGATCCAGCGAGCTGATCCACTCGCCGCCGGACTTGATCAGATCCTTGGTGCGGTCGGTGATCTTCACGTAGCCCTCAGAGCTAATCGTGACCACATCGCCGGTGCGGAACCAGCCGTCGGCGCTCCACTTGTCGCGCTCGCTCTCCAGCTTAAAGTAGCTCTGCGCCACCCAGGGGCCGCGCACCTCTAGCTCCCCCATCGTATGCCCGTCCCAAGGTGCCTCGCCGTGCTCATTCATCGCCCGCACCTCTACCAAGGGCATCGGCACGCCTTGGCACGCCCGCAGGGCGTAGAGCATGTCAGGGTCGCTGCCAACCAGATTGTGCTTGGTGCGCGAGACCGTGCCAAGCGGACTCATCTCAGTCATGCCCCAGGCGTGAACCACCTTGAGGTTGAAGGTGTCGTAGGCGCGGATCATCGCCTCAGGCGCGGCAGCCCCGCCGACCACCATTTCCATCGGCAGGAGCTTTGTCCAGCGCGTTGGCTCCTTCTGAAGCGCCTGGAGGACACCCATCCAGATTGTGGGGACACCGGCGGTCTTCGATACCTGCTCAGACTCATACAGATCCAGCAGATTCACCGCATCAAGGTGCGGGCCGGGCATGGCGATCTTGCAGCCAACCATCACTCCGGTGAAGGGCAGTCCCCACGCCATCACGTGGAACATGGGTACAACCGGAGTGAGCACATCGCTTTGCGCGAGGTTCAGGGCGTCGGGAAGGGCCGAGCCGAGGGAGTGGAGGATCATGGAGCGATGCGAGTAAAGGACACCCTTGGGCTTGCCGGTGGTGCCGGAGGTGTAGCACATTCCCAACGCGGTATCCTCGGGCAACTCGGGGTAGCTGAAGTCGCCGGTGGCGGTGGCCAGGAAATCCTCGTAGCTGGTGAGACCCTCTGGCACGGGCTTGCCTGTCAGAGGCACAACGATCACCTTCTCAACATTGATATGATCCTTGATCGCCTCATAAAGCTTGATCAGCACATCATCCACAATCAGGAAGCGATCCTCGGCGTGATTGATAATGTAGGCAATATCGGTGGGGTGCAGGCGCAGGTTGAGCGTGTGGAGAACGCCACCCGCCACCGGGATACCGAAGTACGCCTCCAGGTGGGCAGAGGTATTCCAGCTTAGGGTAGCCACGCGGTCGCCGGGCTGCATCCCGGCCTTCTGGAGTGCCTCGGCCAGGGCGCGTGAGCGGCGGTAGAAGTCGGCGTAGGTGTAGCGGTGAAGGGAGCGATCCGGCATGCGGGTGACGATCTCACTCGTTGGGAAGATCTTACCGGCGCGCTCAAGGAGGTGACTCAAGGTCAGGGGGGTACGCATCATCGTTGATAGCACAGAATTCTCCAATGTCCGCATCTGCGCGGCCTACTAGCTTCTACGCGGGTGCAGTAATCATAGGATCATGCGCAGCGAGAGTCAAATTGTACGTAGAACCGCGTTGCTTGACGATTATGATCATCTGTGCTATTTTGATGTCGCATCCTTGGATTGTGGTGAGCTAGTCCTAATCCTTTTCGAATAACGACTCTATCGTTGTCTGGCCCTCACCCCTCAGCCCCCTCTCCCAGAACGGGAGAGGGGGAGCCGAACGCTCTCTGATGCAGAAATCTCCCCTCTCCCCCGGTGGGCATATCTTTACCCACATCTCTGCGAGGGGCATGCGACTGAAGTCGTGCCACGGGAGCCTACGGCTGGTCGCCCGCCTACGCGGGCGATTCCGGCGTCGGCGCAGGCCGACGCCCGGCGGAACGCCCTACAGGCGCGACTTCAGTCGCCCGCCCGAATGAGCCGACAAACCGCATTGGTATGCGGTAAAAAAAGATGTGGGTAAAGATATGCCCGGTGGGAGAGGGGCAGGGGGTGAGGGGGTAAGGCTGGTACGAAATCGGCTTATTCGAAAAATATTTAGATCTATCCCTCTGAAATACCTATGATTCCAACGGTTGAAGTCGGTGATACGTGGGAGTTTGTGGCTCGCGCAGGCGATCTGCTGGCGGGGCATCTGCCGCTGGCTCCGGCGCTGCTTAGTCTGCTTAGCACCGATGGGGTGAGCCTTGTTGCCGAGACCACCCGTGGCCTGCAGCCCCTCGCCCTTGACCCGGCTATGTGCGCCCTTGTCGGTTCGGCCCTGCGTGATCTGGCGGCCCCCGCCACACACCTGCGCCTGGAGTGTCGTGCGGTTGCCCCGCTCACTCTGCACCTGCTGCGCCCCTCCGCATCGTCTATCGCGATTCCCGCCGCGCCGATCACCACCGATGATGGCGTGCCCTTAACCTTCGACCCCCAGGACACCGCCCGTCTGGCAGCGTTTGGTGCGCCGATAGGCTGGAGTGACTTTCGCCTCAGCTTGCAAGCCGCTCAGTTTGCGATTGTCGCCGGTTTTGATGAACTGCTGGCCACCCCGCTGCTGCGCGATATGGAACTGCTGGAGCATCAGCTTCGCACCGTTCGCACGGTGCTGCGCCGCATGCGTGGCCGGGCGCTCCTGTGCGACGAAGTCGGTTTGGGCAAGACGGTTGAGGCCGGCATGGTTATGCTGGAATTGGCAACCCGTGGCCTGGCCCGGCGCACCCTCGTCCTGACTCCGCCATCTCTGGTTGAGCAGTGGCAGGGCGAGCTGCGCCGTAAATTTGGCCTAGACAGTATTGCCTACGACGACCCGATCTTCCGCGAGCAGGGTGCCGCGTCCTGGGGCCTGCACGAGCGGATCATCGCCTCGTTCCACACCGCCAAGCGTGAGCCGCACCGCTCGGCCATCCTCGCCCACGAGTGGGATTTGGTGATCGTTGATGAGGCGCATCACCTGCGCAACCGTAACACCATCCTTTGGCAGTTTGCCGCCGAGCTGCGCAAAAAATATATCCTGCTGCTCACGGCGACCCCCGTGCAGAACAATATGGAGGAGCTGTTTAATCTGGTGACGCTGCTCCAGCCCGGTTTGCTGCGCACCGCCCGCGTTTTCCAGCAGCAGTTTGTTGATCGGCGCGATAAACTTACTCCGCGCAATATGGATCAACTCCACGATCTGCTGGCCGAAGTGATGGTGCGTAACCGGCGCTCGACGGTGGGCTTGACCCTGACCCGGCGCATTGCCCGTACCGAGAGTGTGCCTCTGGCCCCTGACGAGCGTCTGCTCTACGATGGTGTTTCTGCGTTTGTGCGGCGGCACCTGCACGCCGGCGTGGGGCGCGGCCCGCTCAACCGCATGACCCTGCTCTCACTCCAGAGGGCGCTCGGTAGCTCCAGTCCTGCTGCTGCACCTGCCCTGGAGCGGCTGGCCCTGGACGAGCGTCTGCCCGTCGCCGAGCGGGAGACGGTGAAAATTCTCGCTGACACAGCCCGCAGCCTTACTGATCACGCCAAACTGAATCGTCTGAGCGAACTGGTGCGCGCCTTCCCTGACAAACTGGTGATCTTCACCCAGTTTCGCGAGACCCAGGCATTGCTCCAGCGCCGCCTGAGCGCAGATGGCGAGCAAGTGGTCATGTTTCACGGCGGGCTGACTCGTGTGCAGAAGGAGGAGGCGGTCACGGCTTTTCGTGGCCCAGCCCGCCTGCTACTGACAACCGATGCGGGCAGTGAGGGCCGCAATCTCCAGTTCTGCAATGGCATTGTCAACTTTGACCTGCCGTGGAATCCGATGCGGATCGAGCAACGCATTGGGCGGCTCAGCCGGATCGGCCAGGCCCGCGATGTCTATGTCTTCAATCTGGCTGCTGCCAACACCCTGGAGTCGGCCATCCTGCACCTGCTTGATGCCAAGATCGCCATGTTTGAACTGGTGATCGGCGAAGTGGATATGATCCTGGGCAACCTCGACGACGAGCAGGAGTTTGAGGATCTACTGGCCGACATGTGGGCCTCCGCGCCGGATGATGCCGCCTTTTACACCGCCATTGATCAGCTTGGCGAGCGCCTCGTGGCGGCACGCGGAGCCTACCAGCGCCAGCGCGCCCACGACGATAAGCTGTTTGGCGAGCGATTTGCCCCGGAGGGCTAGGCATGATCACACCCCTGGAGCATTTTTTGCGCGATTACGCCGAGGCGGTTGATGGTCTGTGGGATGAAATCGAGCCACAGGTCTACGATGTTCTCTGGCCTGACACCGAGCAGCCGATCCGTCTCACCTTCGATCCCGAGGCGTTGCCCGAACACCCTAGTGCCCAGTTGCTCACTTTTGGCCTGCCCCTGCTCGCCGAGTTGCTGAGCGCGGCCCAGGAACGCGGGCAGGTGGCCCACATCTACCACGACGACATGAATCTGCAGCCCTACCGGCTGGATCAGCAGGTGCGGCGCGATCTGCACGTTCCAGCAGGGATGAATCTGGAGTTGGCCGCGCCGCGCCCGTACTACGTTGCGCACTGCATCTGCTGGTTTGAGGTGAGCTACCTGGGCGATGAGAAGACTCAGGCGCTGATCTCGGCAGCAGTAGATCGGCGCTACGGGCGGCTGGTACGCCACCTGGAGCCGTTGTTGGCCCACCCCGGCTTGGGCGACGAGCGGCGCTGGGCCTTTCCCGACGCCCCGGCGATTCCGTTGGAGCGAGCCTATCTAATTGCCCGTGAGCGCGTGGTGCGAAGCGTGGTGACGGAGGCGAACAGTCAGCAGCGCGAGCGTCAGGGGCGGGCCGACCGCGAGATTGAGCGTATGGAACGCTACTTTGCCGACATGGCCGAGGATCTTGTTGTGCGGATGACAAAAGCCACGGCCAAGGGCGAGGATACCGCGCCCCTGGCTCAGCGTAAGGTTGCTCTGGGGCGTGAGGCGGCCCTGCGCATTGACGAACTGCGCCGCAAAGCGGGTGTGCGCGCCCAGTTGCGCCTACGCAACCTGCTCCACCTGAGCGCCCCGCGACTCTTCCTGCGCGCCCGACTCATCGCCCCAAAGCAGACACCCTCGCCAACCTTCAGCATAAGCTGGGATCCGCTCACCGAGAAGACTGACGCCATTGATTGCCCCACCTGCAACCGGCCCACCTACACGCTGGCCCTCACTCGGCGGGGTGAACTGCGATGCGATGCATGCGCTGATCGGGCGTGATTAGAGTAGGGACATCATGAAATCAAGTCATCACTATGATGGCATGATTGTATGATGGGCTATGATTCTGGTGAAGGTTTGAGTAATGCTTACGGAGCAGAGTGACGAGTAGGGACATCATCACTATGATGGCATGATTGTATGATGGGCTATGATTCTGGTGAAGGTTTGAGTAATAGACATTACCGGAAATAATGTGGTATACTCCCGACAGAAGGAACAAGGCATCCTGAAGGGAGCAATGATGATTCTGTGCTACGAGGAAGTGGTAAAAAACCCGGAGCGATTTCTTGCGTTCACTGGGCATACGCAAGAAGAGTTCGAGCAGGTGCTCCCATCATTTGAAGCTGCTTGGGAGGAGCATCGTGCGACGTATCATCG
>Ga0208376_1000561_pt1 | contig 11479 bp, 4 predicted proteins | sample CryBogmetaGMA25M_FD_184548 | JGI IMG/M metagenome (GOLD analysis project Ga0208376, IMG submission 184548) | Freshwater microbial communities from Crystal Bog, Wisconsin, USA - MA2.5M (SPAdes) | ecosystem: Environmental > Aquatic > Freshwater > Lake | place: Crystal Bog, Wisconsin, USA...
GGACGTGTACCTGCGAGTCAGGATAGGCCGCACGGTGCGGGTCGCGCAGCAGCGAGGCCAGGGCACGGGCGTCGTTGGCGGTCGTGCCACCAGGTACGCTGATTGTGGGGGAGGCATAGGTGCCCACGCCGATAATCAGAGCGTGGCCGTAGCTGAAGTGCGCCCCGTCTGCGCTGAGGGTGGGGTCGTCCACGCGCTGGCGTGGAGCAGCGACGACCGGCGACGCGGCTGGGGCTGGCGCGGCGGGAGGGACACCCTTGTTGCGGCTCTGATCGAGGGAGGCGATAGTTAGGTTGCCGTGGTGGTCGCCCGCAATCGCGATGCCGACGTTAGCGTTGTCGCCAATGGTCTGCGTATGCTGGCGCTGTGACGTTGACGGCGGGCTGAGCGCCGCGATCGCTTTGGCCAGGACGAGCAACTCGCTGGGATTTGTCTTGAAGACCTCGACCATCTGGGTTTCAACGATGCGCTGGGCGTCCGCATCCTCCGGGTCGGCGCGGAAATAATCGACTGCCCGCGCAGCTTTGGGGTTCGCCGCCAGCCGCGACTCGATGACGACTACCTGGGGCGTGAGCGCGGCTCGCTCAGTGGCACTGACGGGGCGTTTGACTCGCTGTTCCACCGCATCCCATGCGCGGCCTAGCGACTCCTTCAGCGTATCGGTGATGTCTTCACCCATTTTGCTCACCGCGCCGGTAGCGATGATCGGCGCGAGCGTGAGAAATACCAGCCTCGCGGCCTCAGCCAGAGACATGTCCATAGCAACCCTCCAGAAAAAAATCGCGATTCGCTCGCTGCGCTTGCTCAAGCGAGGTCTGTACTGCGCTATCCGAGACCGCCGCTTTTGAAAAGCTCTCCTGACGCCGAAATACAGGACACAGAACACTCGATAAAGTCTTTACACTTTACAGGTGCCGGGCAAGCCGAAAACCAACGTACCGATTGTGGTTGTCGGGCGTGAAGTCGCTACGGAAGGCCGCGCGCAGGTAGATCGGAAGATTGTACCAGGCGCCACCGCGAAGTGTAAAGCGTTTCTTCGCTGGCTCCGCCCCGTCTTCACGCCCATCAGTCGGATCGTAGGGATAGGGTTGGTAGACACTGCGCGTCCACTCCCAGACGTTCCCGGCCATGTCGAGCAGCCCGGTTCCCGGTGTCGCCCCCGCCGGAAAGCAGCCGACGGCGGTTGTACCTTGGTGTGTTTGATTGAAATTCGCCTGCTCGTCATCCGGCGCAAGATCGCCCCACGGATACATCCAGCGCTCGCGGCCCCGCGCGGCATATTCCCACTCGGCCTCACTGGGTAGCATGTACACGAAGCCGTCCGGGTTATCGGTACGCGACTCGGTCAACCAGCGGCAGAAGGCCGTCGCCTCATACCAATTGACGCCTACCACCGGATGATTGGGACGGGCAATCCCGAAGCGGGGGTCATCCCAATAGCTCGGTTGTCGTTTGGTTGTGCGCTGCTGCCACGATTGAAGCCCTTTCGTTGCCTGATCATCACGGGCCAGCCACATGCGTGCCGCGTCACTCCACCACGATGCGTCAGGATTGTAGCCCCCGGCATCAAGAAAGCGTTTGAACTGGGCATTCGTCACCGGGTAGCGGGCCAGTTCGAATGGTGCGATCTGCATGGGCGTAGCGGTGTGTTCGCCCCACCCGCCTACCCATATACGAACCTGTGGTTTGTCGCTATCACTGAGTTGGGAGCCTGGGAGCGCATTGTACTGGGCGATAAATGTATCTACCGTCTGTTCCAAACCTTCGCCACTATCACCAATGACAAAGCTCCCGCCCGCAATCTCTGCCATCATCGGCGGGAGATCACACACGCCGGGACGTGGATCGCCCAATCCGCTCAGCAACTCACCGGCGCGCACCCGCTCAGCGGCGGGCAGGATCGTTCCCTCGACCACTGCGACCAGATCACGGGCGAGGTCAGCGCGCACCTGCGTAAACTCATCCCCGCCGCGCAGCAGACGCGCCCAGCCCACATCCTCGGCGATCTCGGCGGCCAAGATCAGATCGCGCTGCCGCAGATCCTCAGCGCGCCCCTTGGCACAGCGCAGCCGATTCAGTAACTGGTAGGGCACCATGTGAAATCCGTCGTTGACCGCTTGGCCAATGCCCAGGAAGATCGGCACCCGCCAGCGATCCTCCGTGCGATAGATCATGATCTGATCCAGCGGCGCAGCCCCGCTCACCAATTGAAGCCCGGCCAAGTACTCCTGGAAGGTCTGATGCGGGAAGACGTACTCATCACCGGGCTTCCGGGCATGGAGCAGGCCCGCCCGCATGTCGGTGTACTCCAGGAATCGCTGCGCTCCCTCGTACGGGTTGGGGTGGCGATCCTTCAGCGCGTTGGCCACGAGCATGTACAGGTCGTTGTGGGCTAGGCTGCCGGAGTTCTCCGGCGTTGCGGCGCGATGAGCGAGAAACGCTGCCTGCTGGAGCAGGGGGCGCAACGTCTTCACATCGGCGTCGGGCATGCCGATGTAGTCCATCAGCGTGCCATACTGGCTTGCATAGCCGCTCAAGGTGCGCCCCAGCTCCCAGCGTGCCAGCAGGATATCCACACAACGGCTGTAGAGTGCGGCGCGCTCCTCCGGCAGCGTGCTATCGTTGTAGTGGACTAAAGCCATAATCGTCAGCAGCAGCGGGCTCCCCCCGAGGCGCTGGAGATCGGCACGACGCGTGATCGCCGCCTGGAGGTCGGTACGCCGTCGCACCCGCTCATCGGGCGGCAGGCCACCGACCGCGTCGTACCACGCGGCCACAAAATGCCGCATCTGGCTCGGCGTCCAGTCCGCCAAGGTGACACTCGGCCAGCCAGGGAGCTGCCATGCGCTATTGTGCGAACCCTCGTAGGCTCGCACGCGACACGAGACGACGATCTGGCACGATCGGTACTCCCGGCCAAATGCTGCGACGGCCTGCACAACCAAGTGCCGCGAATGCTCGCCTGCGACCTCGTCCAGGCCATCGAGCATGAGCAGCACGCGCCCAGCCTCCACCTCGGTATGCACGGCCTCGGCCAGCCCCTGGTAGCGTCCGATCTGGACGGCGATATGGTTCCAGAGATCGGCCGCGCCTGCTGCCTGTCGGTTCTGTTCCGCAAGGTGTTTGGCGAACGGCAGCAGCGGCAGGAACAGCGGCAACAAACGAGGCCCACCGTCCGCCACCGGCCAACCGGGCATCCGGACGGCGAGACGGACGGCATCGTCTGTTGCGGCGTGCGCCAGGGTCAGGGCCAGATAGCGCAGGGCCGTACTCTTCCCGCTGCCCGGCTCGCCCAGTAGGACGAGTTGCGGGTTGGCGGCAATCGCCTCGGTGACGAGCTGTGGGCCAGCGAACTGGAGCCAGGGAACCTGGGTGGCCAGTTCCGTCAGTCGCTCACGGCCCAGTGGCTCCACATCCTCGGCAAGGATGTCGGGCAGCGGGCCGCGCCCAGCGAATCCCACATCGTTCTGCCGTGCCGTGCGCTCGGTCGCAGTGAGCGGGCGGATCAGGCGCACCCGGCGCTGCCAGGGAAGGATGTCGGCTCCGATGTGCGCCTGCCAAAAGGCCGCACCATCCCACTGGGCCAGTGCTTCGTCCGCAACGCGATCACGCGGCACCGGATCGGCGGTCGTCGCCAGTTCGGTGTAGACCTGTTCTAAGCTGAGGGAAACTTGGTCGTGCAGATCCTGTGTATCACGGAACGCCTGGATCGGGAGGGAGTCACAGGCCGTTATGACGCGCAGAAGGTAGGCGTGCAGCAGCGCGGTGTCGCTCTGGCTGCGCTGGCCGCCGATGAAGATATGCCCATACTGGTTGCCCGCGATGGCCACGGCCACGTTGGCCTGTCCGGTGATGATTTGCGGCGGTGTGACCGGGGCGGAGGGTGGGGGCGTGGCGTTGAGGAGCACGTCTACGTTCGCAACACCATGCTGCACGCGCAGGCGCTCCAGCTTCTGCGCATACTCATCCGCATCGAGTACCTTATCGATGTAGGCGTCGTAAAGCCTACGGAGGTGCGTGGCGAGATCAGCAGACATTCACAAACTGCCTCGAAGATAATCAGCATGTTCTTTGCTGATTGTACCATCACGCCTGACGAACCGATACCAGACTCAGTTCGCCAATCGCTTGATCTCCAACTTCGCCGCGCCAAAGTTGATCAGCAGCCCGACCTTGTATCCAGACGCCTTAAGATACGAGAGCGACTGAACGTGGTGAACTGGCTCGATCTGCCCGCGCGCCTTGATCTCCAGCATAACATCCGCGATCACGAAATCCACCCGCTTGCGCCCGAGGATTTTCCCCTTGTAATGCACATCTATCCAGACCTCGCGGGCAAACTCCAGGCCAAACCCCGGCAGTTCCATCGCCAGCGCACGTTGGTAGAACACCTCCTCAAAACCTGGCCCCAACGTGCGATGCACAGCGAGCGCCGCAGCGATAATCTGGGCAGTCGTCTCCGAAGATGGGTAGGCCGGGTCAACAAAGGGGCGATCAGTGGTTCCCGTCATGGTGCCTCTCCTGCGCTTCGATGTCTCTCCTGGTATACCGATCACACCAGGGCAGAAGACACGCATCACCGGAATCACTGAGGCACTGAGCTGATGAAGCACTGAGCCACTGAGCCACTGAGCCACTGAAATGATCAGGAAAGAGGAGGTGCTGAGGGTGTAGCAAAGCCTCAGTGCCTCACACCCTCAGTGCCTCAGTGATTCCGAAGAGGTGCCGGGCAAACTGAGCCACTGAAGCACTGAAGCACTGAAGCACTGAGCTACTGAATCACTGAATCACTGAAATGATTAGGAAAGCGGAGACACTGAGGAGGCAGCAAAGCCTCAGTGCCTCACACCCTCAGTGCCTCAGTGATTCCGAAGGATACGGTGCCGGGCAAGCCGAAAACCAACGAATTGATCGTGGTAGTCGGGCGTGAGGTTGAAACGGTAGGCCGCGCGCAGGTAGATCGGTAGATTGTCCCAGGCGCCACCGCGAAGTGTAAAGCTTTTCTGCGCTGGCTCCGCCCCGTCTTCACGCCCATCAGTCGGATCGTAAGGATAAGGCCGGTACACGCTGCACGTCCACTCCCAGACATTTCCGGCCATGTCAAGTAGCCCGGTTCCTGGCGTCGCCCCCGCCGGAAAGCAGCCGACGGCGCTGGTGCCATTGTATTCCTGATTGAAATTCGCCCGCTCGGCATCTGGCTCCAGATTGCCCCACGGATAGGTGTGTCGTGCGCTGCCCCGCGCCGCATATTCCCACTCGGCCTCGCTGGGCAGGCGGTAGGTGTAGCCGTCGTTCAGGTAGTGATGCGTGAGCCACCGACAAAAGGCCGTCGCTTCGTACCAGTTGACGCCGACCACCGGATGGTTTGGTCGAGTAACGCCAAAGCGTGCATCATGCCAAAATTTGGGCCTATCCTTCACGGCCCGGCGCTGCCAGTCTTTCAGTCCCGTGGTCGCCGCATCGTTGCGCTGGAACCAAACCCGTGCCGCATCACTCCACCAGGATGCCGCAGGATGATAGCCACCATGTTCCATGAACTGCCGATACTGCGCGTTCGTCACCGGGTAGCGGGCCAGTTCAAAGGCGGCAATCGTTACTGGCTGAGCGTTGATCTCGTCGTGCGGCCACGTCCGTGATTGCTTCGCCGTTTCTTTGTCGCCCTGTTGAAGCCAATACTGCTCGTAGGCCCGCCCCGCACGTTCCGCTTCGGCCTTGCTACTGCCCAGAGTAACGCTCCCACCCGCAATCTTCACCATTGGCGGAGGCAGCGTACTGACACCGGGGCGTGGGTCGCCCACGACGGCCAGCGCGTTTCCAGCGGCCACACGGGCGGCGGCGGGCGCATCGGCCAGCGGGGACTCCAGGATTCGTCGGGCGTCGGCAGTAATCTGGGCGTTGAGTGGCCCCTGACCCTTGAACTTCTCCAGTTCCAGGATGGCATCGGCGGCCAGGGCCAAATGTGCGGCACGTGCCTGCGGCGTGGCCCCCCGCGTGATCAGCAGACCGAGGAAGCGCCAGCAGCGCTCCTGGCTCAGGTGCCCCGCACAGAGCAGGATCACCTCACGCCACCACGGCTCGTGGGCGTGGTCGAGCAGTTCGTCCCAGCGCTCACCCTCGGCCACGTAGCGCGCCGCCAAGAACTCTTGGAACGACAGGTGGCTGAAGCGAAACACCCGAGGGCGGATCTCGTCGAGCAGCCCCACATGCACCGGCAATTCATCCACGAATGCCTCCGCCGCCTCACGTGGCGGGCATCCGACCGGCAACGCGGGAGAGTCGGCGACGATCACCACCAGGTCATCGCGGCCAATCTCGCGTCCGGTACTTTCGCCAGTGTCGGCCCGCCGCTGATGCATGCGGTAGGCCACAAAGGCCAGCAGTTCCCGCTTCTGGCGCAGGCTCATGCTTAGCTTCGGTTGCCCGCTATAGGTTTCACGCAGCTTGGCCGGTGTCCCCACCTTGCCGCGCCCGCCCTTGAGCAACACCGTTACACACGTCTCGTAGAGCTCGGCGCGGTTCTCTGGCAGGCTGTGCGAGTCGTAGTAGATGATGGCGATGATCGTCAGCAGCAGCGGATTGGTTGCCAGATCGCGCACGCGATCATTGGTCTCAAGGGCACCCCACAACTCGGCACTGAAGCGGGTCGCCAGACGTGTCCCATCGTCTCCCTGGTGGCCGAGCAGGCGGTGCAGGCTGCGGCTCCAGTTGACGATGAATCGCTGTTGCTTCTCTGCGGAGAGGTCGTCCACGGTACACTCGCGGAAGCCCTGACCTAAGCGGGCGTCGCCCTCGTAGGCTTTGGGGCGTGAGGTGAGGATGTAGCGACATGTCGGGTAGCGATTGACCAGGCTGCGCACGATGGCACTGACCAGGATGCGGTCATCGGTCTGCGGCACCTCATCAAGGCCGTCAAGCAGGAAGATCGCCCGCCCCGCCTCACTGAGCCGCCGGAAGACATCGGGGGGAAGCTGGTCAATGTTGCGCCCGTAGTAGTTCATCAGGCAGTCGAGCAGCAGGTCAGAGTTCGCGCCCGCCAGTTCACGGACGCGGCTCTCGCCTAGGAACGCGCCCAGTTCGCGCAGTGGCAGCAGCAGCGGCACCGGCGGGTACTGGCTCGCATCAGCGCCGATGCCCAGGTCGTCCAGGCGCGCACGGTCGTCGCGGGCAAGCACCTCACAGAGGCGCACGGCCGTGTACTGGAGCAGGGTGGTCTTGCCGCTACCGGGCAGGCCGATCACCGCGAGGCGCGGCTGGCGCAGGATGGTGGTCCACTCCACGGCCTGCTCGCGCCCGACCGGCTCCGGCGATTCCTTGCCGACCACCTGGCGCACCTTCTCCATGAAGGCGCGCACGCCACCGCGCAGGACACCCTCGGACGGAGCAACCTCACGCACGGTCAGCGAGACATAGACCTCACTGAGCGGCATATCCATCTGGCGCTGGTCAATTCCGCGCAAGTCGAGGGTGGCGTGGGTTACGTAGAGGTGCGTGAGGTAGCGGCGCAGGGCCGCGCCGTAGTCAACGTGGGGCGCATTGGGAGTCTGTGGATAGAGGTTGATCACCTCGGCGATGTAGTTGCCGCTGGCAGTGCCGGTGAATAGGGTCAGGTCGCGCTCGACATTGCCCGCCACCGCTGCGCCGACGTTCGCCTCGCCACCAATCTGCTGGCCGATCTGATCACGCCCTACCACATCGCTCACGGAGACATTGCTGGTCTGCACGCCAGCGAGGTTAATCTGGGCCTGCTGAGCCTCGATCGCCGTAATCGACGCCTCCAGATCCGCCCGATCCTCGGGGTCGGTCTCATTGATGAGCTTACGGCGCAGGCGGGTCAGTCGGGCCTCAAGATCATCGCTCACAGGCATCTCCAGAAAAAATCACGATTCGCTCGCTGCGCTCGCTCAGGCGAGGTCTGTACTGCGCTATCCGAGACCACCGCTTTTGAAAAGCGCTACTGACGCCGAAATACAGGACACAGAACACTCGATAAAGTCTTTACACGTTAGAGGTGCCGGGCAAGCCGAAAACCAACGTAATGATTGAGGTTGACGGGCGAGTAGCCGTCACGGTTGGCCGCGCGCAGGTTGAACGGTAGATAGCTCCAGGCGCCACCGCGAAGTGTAAAGCGTTTTTGCGCTGGCTCCGCCCCGTCTTCACGCCCATCAGTCGGATCGTAAGGATAAGGCCGGTACGCGCTGCGCGTCCACTCCCAGACATTCCCGGCCATGTCGAGCAGCCCGGTTCCTGGCGTCGCCCCCGCCGGAAAACAGCCGACGGCGCTCGTGCCATTGTACTCCTCATTGAAGTTCGCCCGCTCGGCATCTGGCTCCAGATTGCCCCACGGATACATCCGACGCTCGCTACCCCGCGCCGCATATTCCCACTCCACCTCGCTTGGCAGTCGGTAAACATAGCCATCATTTAGATATTCTCTCAGCCAACGACAAAAGGCTGTCGCTTCGTACCAACTCACACCCACCACCGGGTGATTGGGATAGGCGATCCCGAAGCGCGGGTCTTCCCAATAACGCGGCTGTTGATACCCTTGCCGCGTAAGCCAGTCGCGGCCGATCTCCCACCAGCGTGCCATTGAGTCATAGCCACCATGGTCAATAAACAGCTTGAACTGGGCATTGGTCACCGGATAACGGGCCAGATCAAATGAGCCGACCGTGACCAGTTGATCATTGATCTCGTCACTGTGTTTGTGCTTTCCTTTTGACTCGCCAATCACAAAGCTGCCGCCTTTGATCTCCACCATCGGCGGCGGCAGGTCACACACACCGGGGCGCGGGTCGCCAAGCTCTGCCAGGATAACCCCGGCGCGCACACGGTCAGCGGCGGGAAGTTCGCTTCCTTCGACGACTTCGGCCAGAAGCGTGGCCAGACGAGTCCACAGCGCAGGAAGATCAACCGTGCTCACCCCAGCGAACTGGCCGCGCCCACCAATATCAACCAGTGCTTCGGCGGCAAAGGATGCGGCGGTATGCAACTCTGCCGGGTCACGCTGGCGCTCCCCGTGGTTGGGGCTGATCATGAACTGGATCCACAGGGCGACGGTCTCCAGGCGAGGTTGGCGCACAGCGTAGCCGAGGGCCAGCAGGATCACCTCGCGCCAGCGGGTCGGGTCGCGCCGCCAGTGGTCGTAGGCCAGTTGCTGGAAGGCCAGCGGGCGCACCACCGAGTCCTGAGCAATCAGGTGCGTGCCCGCCAGATACTCCTCGTAGGTCAAATGCGGAAAGGCGTAGCGTTCGCCGCCCTCGTGCAGCAGCAGCCCGCTCTCGTCCTCAAGGTAGTCCAACACCACCAGCGCCTGCTCGTAGGCCCGCCCCGGCACCAAGCCGAACTCCTGGAAGAACTGGGTGAAGGTATCGCGCACGGCGCTCTGCTCCAGCAGCCCGCGCCCATCGGCGGAGCGCTCGCCCTGATGTGCGCGGTAGGCCAGCGCGGCCAGCGTCTGCCGTAACTGGGTCTCCTTCAGTCCAGGGATAGCGAGACGCTCCAGCAGACTCGGGGGCGCATCGGCCTCGCGCCGTTGCTGCGTCCAGCGGGTCAGCAAGAGCTGTACCATATCCTCATAGAGGTCAGCGCGATCCTCGGGCAGTTTACCCTCGTAATAGTGCAGAATGGTGATGATCGTCAGCAGCAGCGGGGTCTTTCCCAGGTCGCGCAGGGTCGGCAACGCGGTGATCCGCTCGATCAACGCCTCGGCGCGGCCCGTCGCCTCCTGCGGGGTGAACGCGCCCCGTCTGGCGCTGCCCGCATACCAGCCACGCACGAAGGAGCGGATCTGGCCGAGGGTGAACGGCGCAAGCGTCACCGGGTCGTCCCATCCCGCCAGCGGCGCGGCGACCGCGCCGTCAAACGAGCGTGACCGGCAGGTCACCACAACGAAGACCTCGTGGCGGTCAGCCAGGGCGGCGACCGCCGCCGCCACCTGGGCGCGTAGGGCCGGGTCGGCCACCTCATCAAGACCATCAAGGAGCAGCAGCAGCCGACCACGGCGGAACGCCTTGCGTAGCGCATCGCCCAGCCCGGCCAGGGTCTCGTGTTCATTACTGGACAGCAGATAGCGCCATAGCGCGCTGGCATCGCAGGCGGGCGCGGGCTGGCGCTGGAGCCATGCGGCGAACGCGCCCAGCGAGGCATAGACGGGGAGCAGCGGCCCGGCCGACCAGCCGGGTACATCCGAGGCCGCGTCTCCGGCGCGGGCCAGGGCCACGGCGAGGTAGCGCAGGAAGGTGCTCTTACCACTGCCCGGCCCGCCGAGCAGCACCAGCCGCCGCCGCCGACTGAGCGCCTCGGTGAGCAACAGCGGGCGCTGGAGTTGCGCGGAAACCTGCGCCAGATCGTCGGGACGGTCACGCGGACTGCGGGAATGGCGCACATCACCGACCGCATCGGTCACACAGCGGCGTGCATCCTGGGGCAGCACGTCATCGGGGTTGCCAGCTTCCAACTCAGGCGTAAACGAATCCTGATCAGGACTCACGCGGATCGTCACCCAGGCATCCGCAGCGAGGGTGATGTAGACCTGACTGAGGGTAAAGTCGGGAGCCTTGCCGCGCTTGCGCTCCCAGTCAACGACGCCCCGCAGGCGCAGTTGGTCGCAGCGGCGGGCCAGGCCATCGAGGTAGTCGGCGACGATCTCGCGCTGGTCGTCGGAGGGCGCGGCAATGCCGGCCGCCTGGAGGAAGATCTGGATCAGTCCCTCATTGCGCACCCCGCCAGTCTGCACATCGCCGTGGACATTACCTCCAATAGCCGCACCGACGTGTGCCTCACCACTGATAGTCTGGGTGATCTGCTGCTCAACCGAGGTGATGTCGCCACCGGCCACATCGCCCATCTTTACGTCGCCCATCTGCGCACCGCTGAGGGTGATCAGGGCGGCATGCTGCTGACGGAGCGCAGCAAGTTCTTGCTCCACAAGTCGGCGCACCGCATCGGGCAGCGACTGGGCACGGCTGGCCTCAAGTTCGGCGATCTGGCGGGCCAGAGACTCAGGGGTGTCATTCATTGAGATGCTTGGGTGGTAGAAACAATATCTGCGGAGTATAGCATGCCTGTCACCTGCAGAGTTATGTGGCGCATGTGTGGCTCTTGCTCGCTTTCACTGATCAATGCGGAGAATCGGCACGATTGCGCGTGCGGCATCGCACGACAGAGCCAAGCCCACGTTGGCTTCAGCGAAACGGAGCAAGAGCCCATGACTCTCCTCATCACCCTTTCGTGGGCCGGTACAAACGTCGCTGTCACCAGCCGCCACAAGATAGCGTGTCCCGTATGTCGTTCTGGGGTATACCCTATCCCTACGTCAGGAAACGAGAAAAATCACGTCGGAATAGGGTTGTTTTTGGGCTTTCTTGACACCGCCCGCCGAAGGTCTTAGAATCTAATTCGACATAGTGACCGACAGGAGACCCCCATGGGCGGCCAACGCATCGGATACATCCGCATCAGCAGTTTCGACCAGAAT
>Ga0208376_1000564_pt1 | contig 11466 bp, 8 predicted proteins | sample CryBogmetaGMA25M_FD_184548 | JGI IMG/M metagenome (GOLD analysis project Ga0208376, IMG submission 184548) | Freshwater microbial communities from Crystal Bog, Wisconsin, USA - MA2.5M (SPAdes) | ecosystem: Environmental > Aquatic > Freshwater > Lake | place: Crystal Bog, Wisconsin, USA...
ACGCATTATTCCCCCCCGCTTGCGGGGGGGCTAGGGGGGGTGATCGGCGAGAGCCTTTCTGCGAAGATATTTACAACTGTAGTACTATCGGCTATCGGCTATCGGCTATCGGCTATCGGCTATCGGCTATGACAATAAGGAGTATCCACCATGTCAATCACAGACCCCGTTATCCTGATGGATCCGTACCCGCGCCCGCTCGATCTCATCCTTAGTCCGGTGGACAGAGAGCGGCTTGAGCGGCTTGGCCGTGTGATCTGGCACGAGGGTTCGCCAGCCCCTGACGCACTGATCGAGGCGCATCTGCCCAATGCTATCGCAATCATTGGCCAGACGGCGATGCCGCAGGAGAGACTCGACCGTGCGCCGCACTTGCGCCTGATCGCCAATGTCGAAAGCAACTTTTTGCCGAACATCAACTACGAGGAGTGTCATCGCCGCACTATCTACGTGATCTCGACCGGGCCGGTATTCGCCCAGCCCGTCGCTGAGATGGCCCTGGGGCTGGCGCTGGCTGCCGCACGCCGGATCGTTGATGCCGACGCCGCCATTCGTCGCGGCGATGAGTCGCTCTACGGCGAACACGACAACTACGACTCGTTTTTGCTCAGTGGCAAGACGATGGGACTGCTTGGCTGCGGCAACCTTGGGCGGGCGCTGCTGCCGCTCCTGCGACCATTCTCCAACGACATCCTTGTCCACGATCCGTGGATCCACCCGAGTGTGCTGCGTGGTATGGGTGTTAAGCCGGTTGACCTCGACGGCCTCTTTTCATGGGCGAATGTACTCTTCATCCTGGCGGCGACGACCACCGAGAATCAGGGCCAGATCGGCGCACATCACTTTGCGTCCATGGCCAAAGGGTCGGTTGTTGTGCTGATCAGCCGGGCTGGCGTGGTGGACTTCGATGCGTTACTGGACTCCGCCGCCGCCGGACACATCCGTGCGGCGATTGATGTCTATCCCACAGAGCCGATCCCGGCCGGCCACCGGGTGCGCAGAACACCCAATACCATCCTCTCGGCCCACCGCGCCGGTAACATTCCCGAGATTTGGACTGGTATGGGCGAGATGGTTGTGGATGACATGGAGTTAATCATGCGTGGGTTGCCGCCACAGCGTTGCCAGCGCGCCCTGCTGGAGACAGTAGCCCGCCTGCGCAGCAAGCCGGTGTCTTAATAGCGAACAACCCCGGCGCACGTAGAAATAATAACCGTGTGGTTACATGCTCCATCTTATCGCCGTGCTACCTGAGTGGTAGACTAATGCCGTTGGGTTCGACGCCCGATAATGCCGTAATCACTCTCGTCAATCAGGAGGCGCCGATGCACCTAGACCTACTTCGCAGCGAATCGACCGCACGGTCGGTGCTTGAGGAGCGTGCGCGTGCACTAGCCCGCCAGGATGTGGCCACTGAGACAGAGGCCGGTGCATCGAACCTCTCCTTCCTGTTGGGGGGGTGCAGCTATAGCCTGCCATCCACATCTGTGCGCGAGGTACTCGCACTTCCCCCCATCGCACCGCTGCCCGCAACGCCACCTTTTATTGTGGGCCTCGCGAATGTGCGCGGTCGGATCGTTGTCGCCCTCGATCTCCGTCCTCTCCTTGAGATCCCGGCAGTCCCACCCGTACCCGGCAGCTTGCTGCTCGTAATTGGTGCGGGTGACATTACTGCTGGCCTTATCGTCGATAGTGTTGTCGCTGTGCGCCAACTGGCCGAAACTCTCGACCCCACCCCGTCGGCCACTGCCGGACGTGGGCAGGCGTGGGTGCGCGGCGTCGACTCAACCCTCAGCCTTCACCTCGATAGCGATGTGTTGCTGACCGACTCGCGCCTGGCTATCAATGCCGAGGGTGTTGAGTAATGGGTTAGACCCGGTTTCAGAAGAGTGATCTTACTTGGCGTGACACTCTGCGGGGATGCGTGACACACGGAAAGTGATGTCGGCGCATCTTCGCGTCTTCGCCGAGCGTCCGGAGTATTCTTATGAACGATATTCTCCTTATCGAAGACAGCCCAAGCCAGGCGGTTCGTTTCCGGCTGATGCTTGAGCGCGAGGGCTACAGCGTCAAGATTGTCGCTGACGGGGCCACTGGGTGGCGCACTGCATGTGCCGACCCGCCGCGCCTCATTTTGCTCGATATTGATCTGCCCTCCCTCGACGGGTTCCAGATCCTCGGTCGTCTCAAGCGTGACCGCTGCACCGCCAAGATCCCGGTGGTGATGCTCACTCACCGCGATAATGTGAGCAGTGTGCAGCGGGCGATTGACCTTGGTGCCGACGACTATCTCTTCAAGGACGATGCGCCCTACGAACTATGTGCCACCGTCGCTCAGTCGATGCGCTAAGGCCGGGTTCGTAGGTACGTTACCGTTTATCGCTCCATTCCCCCTGTCCCTCTTCCATACGAAGTGAGGGGAGACGATCCTGCACATGTCTGGTGCGGATTTCGTCCCTTCTTTCCGTGTATGGAAAAAGGCTGAAGTAAGGGATGAATGCAACGCTGTTTATCAATTCTAAAGGTGATACCCATGAATTTCTCGATTCGCCTCAAGCTCTTAGCCGCTCTCGGACTAAGCCTCGTGCTCTTGTTGGTGCTGGGAATCTTCGCACTCTTTCAGATGAGTACCATGAACGCACGGGCTGTCTTTGTGGGCGAAAATAGTATCCCCACTCTGAACATGGCCTCGGATATGCGCCGGATTGCAAACCGTTATCGGTTTTCCCAGGGGGCGTACTTGCTTGCCCTCACTTCTGAGGAGCGCACTCGTTTGAGCGCGGATATGCTCACTCAAGAGAAGGAGATGACGACCATATTCCGCGACTACGCGATGCTGATCGTTGCAACCGATTCGAGCGAGCGTCAGGCGTACGATTTGATTGTCAACGAGTGGACCGACTTTGTTAGCCAGTGTCGTAGCATAATCATCACGCTAGATATTGCGGCTACCAGCAACGAGAAGGAGACTGCATTCGTCGCACTCAACGCTAAGTTTCAGAGCCTGATTGAAGCGACCGCGAAACTGAGGGATGTTGACGGCATACAGAGCGATGAGGCTCTGAAAGCAGTGCAATCCACCTACGAAGGCTCGCGTACGCTGGTTATCGGTAGCACCGCCCTGGCTATTCTGGTCTCTGCCGTCTTTGGCCTGATTATCTCGACCGCGATTGTACGCAATATTGGTCTGCTCACCCGTGCGACCGCCGCAGTCGCCTCCGGTGACATGAGTCAGCAGGTGACGATGCGCAGCGGCGATGAACTGGGAACCCTGGCCACCAGTTTTAACCAGATGACCGAGAACCTGCGCGCAAGCAAGGCGACTGAGGAGCAGGCGCACAAACTGGAGATCCAGCGCAATTTAGCCGAGCGTGAGTCTCGCGCCGAACTCCAGCGCGTTGTGGCCCACTATAGCGACTTTATTGCCCGTATCGCCGCCGGCGACCTGACCTCACGGGTTGATGAGCAGGGCGATGCTGAGCTGCGCCGGATCGGCGTCGATCTCAACAAGATGGTCGAGGGTCTGCATCAGATCACGACGCAGACTCAGCAGGCGGCGGCCAATATCGCGGCGGCAGCAGCCGAGATCCTCTCCGCCACCACCCAACAGGCCGCCTCCGCCGCCCAGCAGTCGGCTGCCCTTACCCAAACCACGACGACGATTGATGAGGTGAAGGCCATCGCACTCCAGACGGCCCAGCAGGCCGCCCAGGTGGCCCACGATAGTCAGTCGGCCCTCAATGCGGCCCGCGAGGGGACGAGTTCGGTCGAGGAGACGGTTACCGGCATGAGCCAGATCCGCTCTCGTGTTGAGAGTATTGCCGAGACCATTCTGGCTCTCGCGGAGCAGACCCAGGCAATCGGTACGATCATTACCACAGTGAGTGAACTAGCCGACCAGAGCAACCTCTTGGCACTGAACGCGGCCATTGAGGCCGCCCGCGCCGGTGAGCAGGGCCGTAGTTTCGCGGTGGTCGCCCAACATGTGCGCGACCTGGCTGAGCGCTCGAAGGGAGCTACCCAGCAGGTGCGCGAGATTCTTTCGGAGATCCAGAAGGCCACTAATGCCGCCGTGCTGGTGACGGAGGAGGGAACCAAGGGCGTCGAGACCGGCGCACGGTTGGCCGGGCAGGCGGGCCAAGTGATCCACCGCATCGCTGCCGAGGTTGAGGGCGGTGCCCAGGCCAACGTGCAGATGGCCGCCGCTGCGCAGCAGCAGACGGCGGGCATGGAACAGATTGGTCAGGCGATGAGCAGCATTCAGCAGGCCACTACCCAGGCCCTGGCCAGCACGCGCCAGGCTGAGCGCGCTGCCCAGGATCTGCACACGCTTGCCCAGTCGCTTCAGCGCACCATCGCTGCCTACCGATTGTAGATGATTAGGTTACTGATTGCCGATGTGACGCTGTACAGTCACATCGGCAATCGGTAATCGCACGAGTGTTTCCGTACTGCAACCCAAGCGATCCGAGAATTTTGCACTAACTTTGCACGAAAATCACCCCCACGCATCTACAAAACGCGCATTATGGACGACATCTTAATGGACTAAAGAAAGGGTGGTGAGGGGTATCAATATGGGTTACATGTGATCTACTGAAAGAACATCGCACAATACCTGGGAATTCATCTGTACACACATACCCTCCTGTCGTACCTATGTACTGCGTAAGGTGAGCATGAAAATCTCGATACGCTTAAAGCTCTTAGCTGCAGTCGGACTAAGCTTGGTACTCCTGTTGGCGCTGGGTGCCTTCGCGCTCTTTCAGATGAGTGAAATGAATACGCAGGCCGTCTTTGTGGGTGAAAAAAGTATCCCCACCCTGAACATGGCTTCGGATATACGCCGAATTGTCAACCGTTACCGCGCCCTCCAGGGATCGTACCTGATCACCTCTTCACAGGCGAAATCCCGTGTGAGCGATGATCTAACCCTTCAAGAAAAGGATATGGACGCACTGCTCCGCCGTTACGAGGGTATGATTACCACCGACCAGAAGGAGCAGCAGACCTACAATACGATTGTCAGCCAGTGGGCTGACTTTGTCAGCCAGACCCACAGCTCGATTTTAACGGCGGATGGCGGAATCGGTACGACGGGAGGAGTGACGGTATTTGATTCACTTGAGAGTGAATATCAGAGCCTCATAACAAGTACCACCGCGCTGCGGGACATTGTTGGTACACGGAGCGACGAATCCCTACGAACTGCGCAATCTACCTACGAAGGCGCACGCACACTGCTGATCGGCAGCACTGCGATGGCCGTTCTCGTCTCCGCCGTCGTCAGCCTCTTCATCTCGACGGCGATAGTCCGCGACATTGGCATACTCACCCGCGCAGTCGCCGCAGTCACCACCGGGAATTTGGATCAACAAGTTACGCTGCGCAGCCGCGATGAGTTAGGCACCCTGGCTGATGGCTTTAACCAGATGACCGATAACCTGCGCACGACAAAGGCCACCGAGCGCGAAATTCGCATTGAGATTCAGCGGGTCGTGACCCACTACAGTGGCTTTATTGCTCGTATCGCCGCCGGTGACCTGACCTCACGCATTGAAGAGCAGGGCGATATCGAGCTACGCCGGATCGGCGCTGATCTGAATAAGATGGTTGATGGCCTGCACCAGATCACGTCACAGACCCAACAGGCCGCCGCGAATATCGCGGCGGCGGCAGCCGAGATTCTGGCCGCCACTACCCAGCAGGCCGCCTCCGCCTCCGAGCAGTCGGTCGCTATTACCCAGACCACCACCACCATTGATGAGGTCAAGGCCATCGCCCTCCAGACGGCCCAGCAGGCATCCCAGGTCGCCCACGATAGTCAGGTTGCCCTGAATGTGGCCCGCGAGGGTACTGGCTCGGTTGAGGAGACGGTTACCGGTATGAGCCAGATCCGCTCCCGCGTTGAGAGTATCGCTGACACCATCCTGGCCCTCGCGGAGCAGACCCAGGCGATCGGCACGATCATCACGACCGTGAGCGATCTTGCCGACCAAAGCAACCTCTTGGCGCTGAACGCGGCGATTGAGGCCGCCCGCGCCGGTGAACAGGGCCGTAGTTTCGCAGTGGTCGCCCAACATGTGCGTGACCTAGCTGATCGCTCGAAGGGGGCCACTCAGCAGGTGCGCGAGATTCTTTTGGAGATCCAGAAGGCTACGAACACTGCCGTGCTCGTAACCGAAGAGGGAACCAAGGGCGTTGAGTCCGGCACACGACTGGCTAAGCAGGCGGGCCAAGTGATCCACCGCATCGCCGCCGAGGTTGAGGGCGGTGCCCAAGCCAATGTGCAAATGGCCGCCGCCGCACAGCAGCAGACGGCGGGTATGGAGCAAATTGGTCAGGCTATGGGCAGCATTCAGCAGGCTACCACCCAGACTATGGCCAGCACACGCCAGGCTGAGCGCGCCGCCCAGGATCTGCACACGCTTGCCCAGTCACTCCAGCATACCATTGCTGCCTACCGATTGTAGATTGTAGGTTGTAGAGAGTAGATTTGTCTGCACGGCGTCAAACTTACACTCTGCAACCTACAATCTGCAATCACACGAAGGATTCTTATGTTCACAGATGCTGACATTATGGCTCAGGTGCTTGCCGCCTTTCGTGCTGAGCAAGCCGAGCATCGTCAGGCTGCTGGCGAGATCCTGCTGGAACTGGAGCGCGATCCGTTTCACCCGCAGCGGAAGGAGTTGCTGGATCAACTCTTCCGCGAGGCCCACAGCCTCAAAGGTGGTGCCCGTGCCGCCGGGTTGCTGGATGTGGAACGGATGGCTCACTGCATTGAAGATGTATTCGCCGCCGCACGTGATGGTCGGCTTGAACTGAGCCCATCAGTATGTGACCCGATCTACGCCGGGCTTGATGCGATTGGCGTCTTGATGGCTCGCTATGATGCGGGCGTATCAACCGACCTTGCACCCTACCAGCCCCTGCTCGACACGCTCGCTGGTACTCTCAACGGCGCAACCGAATCATCTACAGTCGAATTAACGCCAAATTTTTTGTCGGATTTTGTGCCGAATTTCGTGCCAGATCTCGCGCCGAATTTCGTGCCAGATCTCGTTCCAGATCTCTTGGTCGAGACAAAACCGACGCCTATTCAGTCCCGCCATAACGAAGATTCTGCCACGGTGCGTCTGCCTACTAGTGTACTGGATAGCCTGCTCAACGAGGCGGGCGAGCTAATGACCTGCACACTACGTGCCCAGGAGGCTGCCCGTGAGGCCACCACACTGGCGGAACTGCCCGCCCGCTGGCGACGCACGTGGCGGCGCATTGGTCCACGGATTGCACGCCTCCGTGCGGCACCCGCTGTTATGCGCCCCATTGTTCACCATCCAGGCTTGTCTGATGAATCGACCCCCATCCCTGCTAATGTCGCGTGGCAGCCCCGCGATCTGATTGAGGCGCTGGAACAGGCTAATGACTTGCTTGGCGATATCGGTGCCACGATGACTCGAATCGCCCGTCAAGCCGCCGAGGATCATTCTCGCCTCGCCGCAGTCACCGATCGACTCCACGATCAGGTGCGGCGCACCCGTATGCAGCCGCTGGCCACACTCTTCCCGCCTTTGCGTCTCCAACTCCGTGAGATCGCCCGTAACGCGGGGAAGCGCATTGAGCTGACGGTGGATGATGGCGGTGCGGAGGCGGATCGTCAGGTTCTCGATCAGTTGCGCGAGGTGCTGCTGCATCTGCTGCGTAACGCTGCCGATCACGGGGTCGAGATGCCCGCGCTACGCGGTGCCGCCGGTAAGCCCGAGGTCGGTATTGTAACGATTAACGCCGAGGTAAGCGGTGACCATCTCAGCATCCAACTGAGCGACGATGGAGCCGGGATCGATCTTACGGCGGTGCGTGCCCGTGCGGTGTCGGCCGGCTTGATCGCCGATGTTGACCAAGCCAGCGAAGCGGATCTGCTCGACATGATTTTCCTACCGGGATTCTCCACACGCCGCACGGTCAGTGAGATCTCTGGGCGTGGTGTGGGCCTCGATGTCGTCCGCACACTTGTCGAGCGCATGCGTGGGCATGTATCGGTGCGTAACCACCTCGGTATGGGGGCCGATTTCCTGATCAATGTGCCGATTTCACTAGCCCGATCCCACGGGCTCCTGCTGCGCGCTGCCGATACCGTGTATGTGTTGCCCCTCGACGCGATCCAGCGTATTGTCGCCATTTCCCCCGCACAGATTCACCATCTTGAGGGCCGACCTGTGCTGCGGATTGATGAGCGGCCCATGCCTGTGGTATCGCTTGTTGATCTGCTTGGTATGACCCAGTCCACCGCAAATTCGAGTGGAATCGTCCTCATTCTCGGTAGTGGCGAGCGCCAAGTGGCGTGTCAGATTGATGCCGTACTCGGTGAGCAGGAGTTGGTTATCCATCGTCTGCCCGCGCCTCTGGTGCGCGTCCGCTTTGTTTCCGGGGCTACAATTCTCGCCAACGGTCAGGTCGTCCCCATCCTGGATGTCGTCGATCTCGTGCGGGCTGCCGCCGGTGTTCATCGTGCTCCGCCGCCTGCCCCTAAAAGTGAAGACGAACACCGTGTCCCAACGATACTGGTCGCCGACGACTCGATCACGACGCGCACGCTGGAGAAGAACATCCTCGAAGCCGCTGGCTACCGTGTCCGGCTTGCCACCGACGGTCAAGAGGCGATTGATCTCCTCCGTTCAATGTCCGACAATGGTGGCTGTGATCTGCTGCTCAGCGATATTGATATGCCTCGGCTCAATGGTTTCGATCTGACTCGTCAGGTACGTGGCGACGCGAAGCTGCGCCACCTGCCAGTGGTGCTGGTCACATCGCTCAATAGTGCGGGCGACCGCGAGCGGGGTGTGGCAGCCGGTGCTGACGCCTACATCATCAAGCGTGCATTCGACCAGCAGGCGCTTCTCGATATTATTAGTCGGCTGGTCTGAGTAGTGTGAGGCTCTTATGATGATTCACGCCACAACCGCCTTGCCCGAGCGTGTCGTCACCTTGCGCATTGGACGGCAGTACTACGCCCTGCCTCTGGAATCTGTCAGCCAGGTGGTGCGTCTTCCCGACCTGACCGATGTCGCTGGCGCTCCGCCGGTTCTCGCAGGTATGCTCAACCTGCGCGGCACCTTCCTCCCGGTACTCGATGGCCACGTCCTGATCAATATCCCGTCCGCTCACACACTTGACAGCAGCATTCTGGTGATCACCCTCGGCGACGTACCCGCCTTCGGCCTGCTTGTTGACGAGGTGGAGGATGTTCAGCATATCTCCATCGCACAGATCACCGATCTGAGGAACGGGGCCGCCTTTATCCGTGGGATTGTGCGCGATGGCGAGCGCTCTGTCATCCTTATTGACCCTGCCGCGCTGGGAATGATCACCGTATAGCGTATGTCTTACATTGGGTATTTCTTGTTTTACATATGAGTTTCTTTCTATGCAATCACAAATTCGGGTACTCGTCGTAGACGACTCACCGTCACAGTTGGCCCTTATTGTGGGTCTGTTACGCGGCGCCGGCGACTTTGAAGTGGTAGGGACGGCGGCTGATGGGCGAGCAGCAGTGGCTGCAACCACCAAACTGCGACCGAGCGTGGTTGCAATGGATATCCATCTCCCGATTCTGGATGGCTACCAGGCTACCCGCCAAATCATGCAGCACTGCCCGACACCGATTGTCCTGTTCAGCAGCGTATCTGGCGACGCCGGGGTGCGCTCGATGGAAGCTCTCGCCGCAGGAGCCTTGGCAGTAGTACCCAAGCCAGGAGGTTTTGGCCTGCCCGCTATCGCTGCTGAACACGCCCAGTTTATCTCGATGCTGCGCCTCATGTCGGGGGTGCGTGTAGTCACGCGGCATGCACGCCGCGATCCGCCAGTTGTACCTGTTCGCCCATCCGCCCGCTCGGTGGAGCCAACAATCCGCCCAGAGATCCTGGTGGTGGCAGCATCTACCGGTGGCCCCGGTGCCCTCAAAACATTCTTAGAGGGGCTTGGCTCCAAGTTCTCTCTGCCCATCCTGATCGTCCAACACATCGCCCGTGGTTTCTCGCCGGCCCTCCAGGAGTGGCTGGCCAGTGTCGTTCCCCAGCCACTTGGCTTTGCTCACGCCGAGGAGAACCTCGTGCCTGGCCGCGCCTACCTCGCTCCTGATGACCATCACCTGTTCGTGGGTTCCCCTGGCAAGGTATCTATCGCTCCCACGGTTCCTGCTGATCGCTATAGCCCCAGCGCCGACCGGCTCTTTGAGTCGGCGGCCCGCTGGTATGGCCCACGTGCCGTCGGGGTCATCATGACGGGAATGGGCGACGATGGCACCCGTGGGATGAGTGCCATGCGAACAGCAGGTGCTTTCACTCTCGGCCAAGACGAAGCTACGTGCGTGGTCTACGGCATGCCCCGCGCCGCCGCCGAGGCGGGCGCAGTGGTACGGCAACTTCCCTTGGGCGGGCTCGCCGGTGCCGTGTTGGCTGCGCTCATCCCCTTCGGTAGTTCATAGCGAGGCGTATTGTGATCGATCTCCCGCTTAACGATGATCTTTATGAACTACTGCATGATCTGCTGCGCAATCGGCTGGGCCTGCATTTTCCCACGCACCGCCGTGCCGATGTGGCCCACGCCATGACTCTGGTTGCTCATGAGCATGGCTTTACTGATCTAAATCGCCTCTACACCGCACTCATCGCCGGTGGCCCCATCTGGGACGCGGCGATCCGTCGCTTGACCATCGGCGAGACCTACTTCTTTCGCAATGGCGCACAGTTCCTCGCGCTCCGCGAGCGGATTCTTCCCGACCTGCTCGCCCAACGAGCCGGTGCCCGTAGTCTGCGCTTCTGGAGTGCTGGCTGCGCCAGCGGTGAGGAACCCTATTCACTCGCCATGACTCTGGCCGATACGCTACCAGCCGAGTCTGGCTGGCAAATTAGCGTCCTTGGCACCGACCTGAATCTGGAGTTCCTTGATCGAGCGCGCCAAGCCATCTACGGGCAATGGTCGTTTCGTGAGACGACCGAGGAGCAACGGACGCGATTTTTCAGCCCTGAGGGCGGGCGCTGGCGGTTGCGACCCGAGATCCGGCGCACCGTGATGTTTAATCGAATCAACCTTGCGTCAGATGAGTATCCAGCCTTGGTGAATGGCACTATGGCGATGGATGTAATATTCTGTCGAAATGTGCTGATTTATTTCGATGAAGCGACGATCCGCGCTGTGGCCAAGCGCCTCTACGCGGCCCTGGCCCCCGGAGGTTGGCTTGTCGTGGGGCATGCCGAACCCAATGCACGGGTTTTTTATGACTTCGAGACGGTAAACACTCCCGGTACGGTTCTTTACCGCAAACCAGCCGATGCGCCGCTGTTTACCGTATCTATGCCCTCACCCTTTATCCCGCTCCGGCCGCCTGCCGCCCCTCTACCACTGCCCACTAGTCCCCGGCCTGCCGCCACCCTCATCCCTCAACGTCCTCCCACTCCTTCCCCG
>Ga0208376_1000565_pt1 | contig 11387 bp, 15 predicted proteins | sample CryBogmetaGMA25M_FD_184548 | JGI IMG/M metagenome (GOLD analysis project Ga0208376, IMG submission 184548) | Freshwater microbial communities from Crystal Bog, Wisconsin, USA - MA2.5M (SPAdes) | ecosystem: Environmental > Aquatic > Freshwater > Lake | place: Crystal Bog, Wisconsin, USA...
GCAAGATCTTCTTTCTAAATTCACCTTAGAAAGCCCCGTTGAGCTTGTCATGAATTGAAGCTTTTATTTAGGGCAAAATCCCCCGTCTTTTCTCTGAATCTATAGCCCCAAAGGCACCTCATAATTGCTCTGTAAATCAATATAGGGCAATACTATGGCGCAAGCACCAGCGGCAGCGGCTACTGAAGAAGTAGCAGAAGCTGCACCAAAATCCAAGAGTAAACTTTTGATGATCATTATTGCCGTTCTGGTAATGGCAATTGGCGGCGGCGCTGCTTATTACTTTCTTGCTCCCAAAGCGAGCCCTGAAGGCGAGCAAAAAAAGGAGAAAGAGGCCGAAGCAAAGCCAGAGGTGTATATGCCGATGGAAGTCTTTACAGTGAATTTACGCCCTGACGCTGATTCACAGCAGCAACAATTTTTGCAAGTGGTCATGAGCTTGCAAATGCCTACTGATAAAGATGTTGAAAAAATTAAAGAGCGGATGCCTGAAGTGCGCAATCGCATTTTATATATTCTTTCCAATAAAAAAGCATCCGAAATTTCGACGGTTGAAGGTAAAGATAATTTAGTAAAAGAGATTACCAATCAAATTAATCTGCCCTTTTATGGTAGCGATAAACCCCAGGCTGTAACAACGCTATTTTTTACTTCTTTCATTATTCAGTAAGTTAAAAGAGATCATCATGGCTGAAGGATTTCTGTCTCAAGATGAAGCAGATGCTTTATTAAAAGGTCTTGAGGGCGGGCAAGATGAGTCGACTCCCGCAGCAGACCCCGCTGGCATTAGGAGTTATAACCTTGCTACCCAAGAGAGAATTGTGCGTGGGCGTATGCCTACGCTGGAAATTATCAATGAGCGTTTTGCACGATTATTTCGCATTGGTTTATTTAATTTTCTAAGGCGTACTGCTGAAGTCTCTGTTGGACCATTACGTACCTGTAAGTACAGTGAGTTTGTGCGTAATTTAGTGGTGCCAGCGAATTTAAATTTAGTTCAATTGAAACCTTTGCGCGGTACGAGCTTGATTGTTTTTGATCCCAGCCTGGTGTTTTTAATTGTTGACAATATGTTTGGTGGTGATGGGCGCTTTCATTCGCGGGTCGAGGGTCGTGACTTTACGCCCACTGAGCAACGCATTATTCAACGTGTCCTTGAAATCTTGTTTGAGGCCTATGCTAAATCATGGGAACCGGTGCATCCCATTGAGTTTGAATATGTCCGTTCGGAAATGAACACCCAATTTGCCAATATCGCCACACCAAATGAGGTGGTAGTGGCGACAACATTTAATGTGGAGTTGGGCAGCGTTAGCGGAGAAATTCACGTTTGTATGCCCTATGCCACGATTGAGCCGATACGCGATCTATTAACCTCTCCTTTGCAAGGCGAGGCATTGGGCGTGGATAAGCGCTGGGTGCGACTCATGACTCAACAAATTCAAAGCGCTGAGGTTGAGTTGGTGGCCAACCTGGGCACGAAGACGGTGACCTTAGAAGATATTTTGGCGATGGAAGTGGGGGATATGATTCCGCTTTCAATTGCCCAAGAGGTTGAGGTAAAGGTGGATAGCGTACCAGTGATGTCGTGTCGTTACGGAACCTTTAATGGGCAATATGCGCTGCGGGTAGACAAATTTTTAAAAGCGAATTCCATGGAATACGTGAAGGGAGAGAAAAATGGCGAACGAGACTGAACCAGTTGAAGAAAAAAAAGAAACGATCGGCGAGGAGGATTGGGGCGCCGCTATGAGTGAGCAGATGGCGGCTGAAGGTAGTGCCGTTGGTGAGGCTCATAAAACACCGGAAGTGTTTAATGAATTTGTTGGCAACAATAAATCCAATGAACCTACGAATGACATCGAGTTTATTTTGGATATTCCAGTACAGCTCACGGTTGAATTGGGCAGGACCAAAATTGCCATTAAAAATCTCTTGCAATTAGCGCAAGGCTCTGTGGTCGAGCTCGATGGTATGGCGGGCGAGCCGATGGACGTCTTAGTCAATGGCTGCATCGTAGCGCAAGGTGAGGTAGTGGTTGTGAATGACAAATTTGGCATTCGTTTGACGGACATCATTACGCCCTCAGAGCGTATTCGTAAGCTTAATAAATAATGCGTACGCTTATTTTTTCCCCTAAATGTAAAGGGGGTCTTATCAGCGCCATTTTGATAGCGCCTACATTTGCTCATGCGCAAATTGCAAAGGTGCCTGTAAGTGAAGGAAGCCCCCTAAAGGTCGTCTTCGGTCTTTTGGTGGTGCTAGCCACAATTGCAGCGCTCGCTTGGGCAATGAAAAAACTCAGCAACACCAAAATGGGCGCTCAATCCCTTGTGCGCATTGTCGGTGGTGTGAGTGTGGGATCGCGTGAACGAGTCGTTGTAGTAGAGGTGGCTGGGCGCTGGATAGTGGTTGGCGTAGCACCAGGTCGCGTCAATGGCATCGCCAATTTAGCAATATCAGAAAGTGCGCCACACGAGCAAAGCGATGTTGCATCTGAGCTCCAGGAATCCTCTTATGGCCTAAAGAGCAATTTAAGCCAATACGACTATACCGAAGGCAGTGAGTCACAAGTGCTGGCAAATCCTGCGCTGACATCGTTGTTTAAGAAGCTGCTAAAAAAATAATTGAGAAATTGTATGAAGAATTTAGTAAGCCATTGGCAAAAATTTAACCCAAAAAAATGGACATGGATTGCGCTTGGGCTATCTACAGTAATTGCCCTTATCGCCTTTCCTGCCATGGCAGCCGATAACTCCGCATTAAGTCTGATATCGAGCAAAGCAACGGCTGGAGGTGGCCAGAACTACAGTCTGAGTTTGCAGACTTTAATTCTGCTAACGTCACTCTCCTTTTTACCAACCGTATTGTTAATGATGACCAGCTTTACGCGCATCATTATTGTGCTCTCCTTGCTGCGTCAGGCTATTGGGGCGCAATCTTCCCCTCCTAATCAAGTGCTATTGGGATTGGCTTTGTTTCTGACCTTCTTTGTCATGGGACCAGTATTTGATCGGATTTACAACGAAGCCTATCAACCTCTAAACGATAATAAAATCACTATGCAACAGGCGCTTGAGAAGGGTGCGGTTCCGTTAAAAGAGTTCATGCTCAAGCAAACCCGCGAACCGGATTTAGCGCTATTCTTAAGTATGTCAGGTAACAATACGCTGGAGAAACCAGCTGACGTACCTATGGCTGTCTTGGTTCCCAGTTTTATGACGAGCGAGCTCAAGACAGGCTTTCAGATTGGCTTTAGTATTTTTATCCCATTTCTCATCGTCGATATGGTGGTTGCCAGCGTGTTGATGGCAATGGGCATGATGATGGTTTCACCATCCATTGTTTCGTTGCCATTTAAGTTAATGCTCTTTGCTTTGGTAGATGGTTGGCAACTCTTGCTGGGCTCATTAGCCTCTAGCTTTGCTTAGATTTAATAATCATGAGTCCAGAATCAGTCATGAATATCGGCCGCTCGGCCATGGAAACGACCTTAATGGTAGCGGGCCCTTTGCTATTGGTTGCCTTAGTAGTGGGTTTGGTGGTGAGTATTTTCCAGGCCGCCACCCAGATTAATGAATCTACCTTGTCCTTCATTCCGAAGCTCTTGGGAATCATGCTGACGCTCTTGCTAGCGGGGCCCTGGATGCTTTCGGTATTGGTTGACTACATGCACAAAATGCTCAGCAATTTTCCTGCGCTGATGGGCTAATCTAGATTAGTTTGAGCTTGCCATGATTGATATCAACACTGACTTACTTCAAGCTTGGGTTGTTGGTTTGCTCATTCCATTGACGCGAGTATTGGCATTCATGAGTATTGCCCCATTTTTTGGTAATAAGTCTCTTTCTTTGCCCATTAAGGTGGCGATGGGGTTTATGTTGGCCGTTGCCATTGCACCAGCCATACCCAATCTGCCCAAGATTGACTTGCTCTCACTTGAAGGCGTATTGATCATTATTGAGCAAATGATTATCGGTTTGGCCATGGGTTTTATTGCTCAGATTATTTTTACCGCTATCGAGATGGCTGGGCAAATCAGTGGCATGACCATGGGCTTTGGTTTTGCTACCTTTTTTGATCCTCAGTCCCATGGTAGTACTGCCGTTATTAGCCAGTTTTTAAACGTGTTGGCCATGCTGGTATTTTTGGGTATGGATGGCCACCTCATGATGATCACAGCACTCTTGGAGAGTTTTTATTCCTTTCCTGTGAGTGAAGTAGCGGGAAGTGTTGACGGCATGCGCATTGCCTTATGGGGTGGCAAGATCTTTAGCATTGGCCTGCAACTTGCTTTGCCTGTAGTGGCTACTTTATTGATAACGAATATGGCCCTAGGTGTATTAACTCGCTCTGCGCCGCAACTAAACATCTTTGGGATTGGATTTCCGGTAACGATAGCTGTTGGATTTTTAGTCATTGCCTTGATGTTGCCTTCCATGGCAGTCCCTTATCACTACTTTATAGAGCAGGGTATTACAGCAGGAAAGTCTGTCATTAAATTGAGATAGACCGAAGATCAATCTAAGGTAAAAAAAGATAAAACTAGGATAAAAGCAGCGGAGACAAGCATGTTTGACCATCACTATGAGCCCAAAACTTCTGACGCCATTAGGGGGTGCATATTTGCAATCCTCATTTTTCTTATCCCATTGGGAATGGTATTTTTAATCGATATTTTGAGTAGTTTCGCTAGATAGCATTGCTACGAACTCATTTAACCTTGAATGGACTTAAAGATCGAGGCATGTGGATAGGGGAGTGCCCCACGAATGATTCACAATAGATCGTTATCATCAATACTATGAACCTCGTTTTAAGCTCTCTATCGGCCCTCTTGATTACTGTATCCACAAATGTATGGGCAGATTGGACCGACTACCCCATCAAGGGAAAATTTGTTCACTACTCCTACGATGTTCTGAGCGGAAATAAGAATAGCACTTACGTGAAACTCAAATTACTGAGTAATTACTCTAGAGCTCAAGATATTGAGGTCAAAAATCAAAGCATTAGCTATCTCTCGAGGGTGGATATTGCCTTAGTGAACTGCGCTGGGAAAAGAAAAGAAATTCAAATTAGTGCGTTTGAGCTGTTTGAGGATGGAAGTGCAAAAGGGTGGTCCTATAAAGCAGTGCCCAAGAAATTGAAATGGGATAAGGTGCCAAGAAAAAGCACTTTAGATAGTTTACTGCTAGATATTTGCTCTAGAGCTTGAAATCTTTGGCAACAGACTGAACCGAGCCTGGTGTTGGCCATGATCCCCAGCTAATTCATTTATTCGGATGGGCTTGATCCAAGTGCTACATCAAAACTAAAGGTAGAGCCTGAACCTTCTTCGCTGGAGATATTTAATTTACTATCCATGAGCTCTAACAATTGACTACTAATAGCTAATCCAAGCCCCGTGCCCCCAAAGCGGCGGGCAATCGAGTTATCAATCTGGGTAAAAGGGTGCATTAATTCATCGAGATGTTTTTCTGGGATTCCGATGCCAGTGTCTTTTATGCTAAAGCGCAAAATAATCTTGGATGGCTCAAGACCACGTAAGCTGATGGCAGCAGTAACGCTGCCTGAAGTGGTGAATTTGATCGCGTTGCCAATGAGATTACTCAAGACTTGTTGAAGACGAAATTGATCACCAATAACCTGAGCTAAAGGGTCTAGTTTATTTACACAGATCAAGTCTAAGCCCTTCTGGCGGGCGCTTTCCTGAAAGAGCGCCTCGAGATTGCTGAGTAATTCATTGGGACTAAAAGGAATCTGTTCAATTTCTACGCGGCTAGCTTCTAGTTTAGAGAAATCCAATACTTGATTAAGGATCGTGAGCAAAGACTTGGAGGAGGCTTCAATATTAACTAGATAATCTCTGACTTCAGGGCTCATTGGATGGTTTAAGGCTAGGCTAGATAAGCCAATAATGCCGTTCATGGGTGTACGAATCTCATGAGACATATTGCTAATAAATTGAGTGCGGGCTTTGAGCGCTTTTTCAGTATCGATTTGAGCTTGCTGAACCGCTTCTTCAGCCAATTTACGCTCTGTAATATCAATACAAGACCCGATGTAACCGATAAACGTATTGCTTGAATCATAGACTGGGACTCCGTTGTCTAGAATCCAGCGGTATTGGCCATCACCCCGCATTAAGCGATAGTCCATTGAGCAGCTCTTGCGAGCATCAAAATTGGTAATGTAAATTTCTAGGCAGCGATCAAAATCATCCGGATGAACCCCTTCGGCCCAACCATTGCCGTACTCTTGCTCCATAGTACGACCCGTGAAATCCAGCCACACCTGATTAAACCAGTAGCACAACTTATCAGTGCCAGCCCGCCAAATTAATACGGGTGCTGCATCCGCAATAATCCGAAAGTTTTCCTCAGCCTCCTGAACCGACATCTTCCACTTGCGTTGATGGGCTTTTGCAACATCCACTTTGGAGGTGTTGGTGTCAGTGGTTTTCATAGATAAATAAAACTAATTAATGTTATGCAATACGAAGAAAATGGTCTTATGCAGTTTGCCCTATAGGGGCTTCAGATTTTTTGTAGTAAGGCTGAGTAATGGTTTCAATGGATGCGATAACGATAGATAAGAAATCCATGTTCTTAGTCTGAATGGCACCATTTAGAATCTGAATATTGGTGCTATAGATATTCTTGAGCATAGTACGGTGCTGAGAGTTTAGTTTCTCATTCAAATTTTCTTGCACCCATTGTAAGCCATCACATACTTCTAATAGTTTTTTATGGGTGTCGACAGCATTAAACTCCCCCCCTTGAATGCGTTTTAGAATCATTGCAACAGACTCAAACCAACGCTGCTCAAAGCTAGCGCCAGATAGGTTATCGTCAATACTGACATAGGATTTGAGGGCGTTTTGGGTTCCGAACATAGTGATTCCTTTGCATTGGGAAAGTGTAAAAATAACTTACAACTCTAATAAATGCATAGTAGGGCTACTCCATGGATTTCAATTCATAAAAAAAGCTGGGATATACCCAGCTTTTCTAAACAACTAAAAATAATCAAAAATTAACGGAAGATAGTTTGAACGGCAGAAGCTTCAGTATTCATTTGGCTAACCAAATAGTAGTCAACAGACTGTTGGTTATTCAATTGTTGCAATTGAGCTTGCATTGCTGTTTGATCGATGTTTTGGATCGAATCAACAGTGCTTTGCAAGTTAGAAGACAAACTAGCAGCAGAAGTTGCTTGAGCTGACAAGCCAGCTGCAGAAGCATTCAAGCCTGATTGAGCAACAGACACAGCATCAAGAGCGTCTGTTACGCTAGCAATAGCAGTTGCAGCGCCACCAACTGCAGAAACGTCATCTGTAATGGTTAATGTAGTTAAGGTAGAGGCGCCAACCGATGTTGTATCTGTTGAGGTGAGGCCGGTCTGCACGGTAAATCCGGCAAAAGGGTCGGTACCGTTTAGTGTTGCACCGGCTTGTAGGTTGGTAACTTGTGTTGCCAGCTGACTGAAGGTGGCTTGCAAGGCAGTCAAATCTGAAGCTGCCAAACCGGCATTGTTTGCTTGAGTAGCGATTTGCTTCATTTGTGTCAACAAGCTAGTGATTGAAGTTAAAGCTGTTAAACCAACGTTGATTGTGTTTTGAGCTTGAGTAATATTCTTACCAGCTTGTGTGTAGCCAGTTACTTGAGCTGACAAACGGGTAACTTCACCTTGTTCGGCAGAGTTTAAATTCTTTTTGCCAGAAGCGAGTTGGTTTTGTACGTCAGAGATTTTTGCTTGTACGTCTGTTACGCTGTTTGAGAGAGTTGATGCTAAGGCTGTAATTGCGCTCATGATAGTTCCTTTAGAGTGGATATAAAGCAGTCAATTACAGACTGCATAACTTATTTTGAGCCCATATGTCAGCTTTCAATTTGGAAAAAAAGCTGGGAAATACCCAGCTTTTCTATTCCACTTCAATTAACTGAGTAATTATTAACGGAAAATAGTCAATACAGCAGAGGCTGCCGTATTCATCTGGCTTACTAGGTAGTAATCAATCGATTGTTGGTTATTTAATTGTTGAAGTTGAGCCTGTAAGGCAGTCTGATTAATATCTTGTATTGAAGAAATTGTGCCTTGCAAGTTTGCAGACAGACTTCCAGCGGAGGTGCCTTGGGCAGTCAAACCCACAGAGCTAGCACTTAAGGCTGATTGACCAGAGGAGACAGCGCCTAGAGCGGATGATAGAACGGCAATAGCCGCCGCAGCATTTGATGTATTGGATACAGAAAGGCCATTTAGTAAACCGCCTCCAGTTGCGGCTGCAGCAGCTACGCTAGCGGGAGTTGCTCCAGATGCCGTAGCGGCAGAGTTAAGAAATGCGGTATAAGCCAAAATTTGGCTAGCTGTCATTGTTGTCCCCGCTGGAATTGCAGCAATTGCGGCAGTCGCTACACTTCCAGCTGTGGCGCCCAGTGCTGCAACAGCTGTAGCTGTTGCAGAATTAATGGCAGTCATATCAGATGATGATGCGCCAAATGTCAGGTGTACATTGTTAACTGTTGTAGCCGTTCCATCTATACCCGTTGCAACAGAAAGATCGGCTGAGCCATCTAATAGATTGGTACCGTTGAGGCTGGCACCAGTAGCGAGATTATTAACTTGAGTTAACAGAGTTTGAAATGTGCTATTTAATGCCGCCGAGTCCGACGGTTGCAGTCCAGCGTTACTTGCTTGGGTTGCAATTTGTTGCAATTGATTCATGATACTCGAAATAGAAGATAGACCAGTTTGAGCAACGCTAATAATGTTGTTTGCTTGAGTAATGTTTTGGCCAACCTGGTTATACCCAGTTACTTGAGCTGATAAACGAGTTACTTCACCGCTTTCAGCGGAGTTTAAATGTTTCTTGCCACTAGCTAATTGCGTTTGTACATCAGAAATTTGAGATTGGGTGCTGGTGATGCCGTCTGCTAGGGTTGACGCTAATGCTGTAATTGCGCTCATAGTATTTTTCCTTATGAATTAGTCGCCATAGCCGATGGTGGCATGCGATGGAAAAAATACTAGAACTAAAAAAGCAAATTCAATCTATAAAAAAAGCCGGGATATACCCGGCTTTTCTGTCCCACATTACTTAACCTATTGAAGATTAACGGAAAATTGTTAATGCAGCAGAAGCTTCAGTATTCATTTGGCTAACCAAGTAGTAGTCAATAGACTGTTGGTTATTCAATTGTTGCAATTGAGCTTGCATTGCTGTTTGATCGATGTTTTGGATCGAATCAACAGTGCTTTGCAAGTTAGAAGCCAAGCTAGCAGCAGAAGTTGCTTGAGCTGACAACCCAGCTGCAGAAGCATTCAAACCAGATTGAGCAACAGAAACAGCCTCTAGAGCGGCCGTAACATCAGTGATAGCAGTTGTGGCACCAGTAGAGACATCGTCAGCAGAAACGTCAACTGCAGTTAAAGTAGGTGCTGTCACTGTTGTGACGGCACCGTCAATGCCAGTAGATACCAGGAGATCAGCTGATAATACGTTCGTGCCATTTAATGATGCGCCAGAAATAGCATCATTAACTTGGCCTGCCAACTGTGCAAATGTTGTTTGCAAAGCAGTCAAATCTGAATCCGCTAAACCAGCATTATTTGCTTGGGTAGCAATTTGTTTCATTGTTGTCAACAGGCTAGTAACCGATGTCAGAGCAGTTAAGCCAACATTGATAGCATTTTGCGCTTGGCCAATGTTCTTGCCGGTTTGTGTGTAGCCAGTTACTTGTGCTGACAAGCGAGTTACTTCGCCGCTTTCAGCAGAGTTTAAATTCTTTTTGCCAGAAGCGAGTTGATTTTGTACGTCAGAGATTTTTGCTTGTACGTCTGTTACGCTGTTTGAGAGTGTTGATGCCAAGGCTGTAATTGCGCTCATGATAGTTCCTTAAGTTTAAGTAAAGCAATCCAAAATAGACTGCGATAAAAATAAAGTATGGTCATACTCAATGTATAAACATACCAACCTACTACAAGGACATCAGTGCGTGATACGTAGACCACATCAACAGTGCCATTTGTTAGCCTTACGACTAACTTGTTTCTAACTTCTAATGAAGTTAAGTTCTATATCCTCTTTATCGGCGGGTGGAAGGGAAACTTTAGGGTTGGCGTGAAGAAAATTTAAATTATTTACAACTTCTTCCTATTTCCCTGCCGTGCTGATGCTCAGACAGGTCTTTTCTTGCTAGCCCAGCTTGCTTAGTAGCGTATACACAGCTAATTTATTGTTCAGCATCTGTAATTGGGATTGCAGTGCGGGCTTATCTAGATTTTGCAATGAGGCTAGCTGGGTTTGTGAGCTTGCTGTAATGCCATTAATTGCATTTGCTTTTGCACTTAATTGTTTTGCGCTGGTCTTGAGTGACATTTGGCCATTGTTTACGGTGGCGATAGCGCTGGCAATAGATGCCACCGCTGAATTTGCATCGGCAATGGATTCAAGCTTAATGCCTCCTAATGCCCCCATCGTAATCATGCCGTAGATATTGACTGGCTGAATATGGGTGCGAGAGGCGGGGGTATTATCAATGCCCGTTTTAACGTTAACGCCCGCAGTACCGCTTAATAGATTTGAGCCATTCACGCTAGCGGTAGTAGCAATTTTGCCGATATCAGTCACTAGTTTCTGAAACCGGTTATTCAAATTGATGGCGTCTAAATTGGAGAGGCTAGGGTTAGTTGCCTGGTTGGCGAGAAGCTGCATTTGGCGAAGTAGATCACCAATCGAGGTCAAACCTGTTTGAGCGCTAGTAATAACGCTTTGAGCTCCACCAATGCTTTGGGTTACGGCAGTGTATGCACTGGCATTGCTGGATAGGTTGGTGATCGTACTTTGATCCGCCGCGCTAATAATTTTGTTGCCAGTATTTAACTGTGTCTGAATCAGGTTAATTTGCGATTGCGTATCCGTTAAATAGCTTGAGTAGGCAGAATAGGCCGAGGGATTAATGGTGCTCATAGTGAGATATTCCTCAGCCTTGTGCTTACGGTTTGATTAAACCAACAGCGTTAGAAATCAGGCCATCAGCTACTTTGGCCGCGTCCACGGTAAAACTACCGCTGGCAATGGCACTCTTGATGTCTTCTACTTTGCCAGCATCAAATGCTGGACTTGCTGACACAGCAGCCTCTAAGACTCTTAATTGACTAGATTTTGTCGACGAAGTGGTGGCTACAGCTGAATTTTGCTCGGCAGCCTTTTGCGCAGCTGTGCTGGCGCTAGCTAAAGCGCTATCGGTTTTTCCAATACCGGTACTGGCAACGCTTTTCAGTGAGTCATTGATTTTCATGGGTTCGCTTTGCGTAGTGGTTGATTACCTATCCTCTAACGGTAAATTCCTGAGAAACTTTAATAATCCACTCTTATCCACACC
>Ga0208376_1000570_pt1 | contig 11314 bp, 10 predicted proteins | sample CryBogmetaGMA25M_FD_184548 | JGI IMG/M metagenome (GOLD analysis project Ga0208376, IMG submission 184548) | Freshwater microbial communities from Crystal Bog, Wisconsin, USA - MA2.5M (SPAdes) | ecosystem: Environmental > Aquatic > Freshwater > Lake | place: Crystal Bog, Wisconsin, USA...
CTGCGATTCTGCGATTCTGCGATTCTGCGATTCTGCGATTCTGCGATTCTGCGATTCTGCGATTCTGCGATTCTGCGATTCTGCGATTCTGCGATTCTGCGATTCTGCGATTCTGCGATTCTGCGATTCTGCGATTCTGCGATTCTGCGATTCTGCGATTCTGCGATAAGATAAGATAAGGTCTCAGAAGGGTATCCTTAGCTTTACAATCTTGCGATGAGGCAATGAGGCAATACAAGCACGTCCTCGCCTCATCGCCTCATCGTCTCATCACAAGACTGTAAAGCTGTTCTGCACCTTGTCTAAGGAATTATGTATGGCACATGTGATTGGGCTCTGCATGCAGAAGGGCGGGGTCGGTAAGACGACAACCACACTCAACCTCGGTGCGGCGCTGGCGGCACGTGGGTATCGGGTGTTGCTCGTTGACATTGATCCGCAGGCCAATCTGACTCAGGGGCTAGGATTCGACCCTGCGGAGTTGGAATATTCGATCTACGAGGTGTTGCTTAACGTCGAGGCTGGCAGCGCCTTTGCCACATTGCCAACCAGTTCAGGGGTAGACCTTATCCCCTCAACGCTGGCACTTGCGGGCGCTGAACTGGAGCTTGCCGGAAAGGTGGGGCGCGAGTTGCTGTTGCGCAAGGCGCTACGGGCTGCGCGGGGGGTCTACGACTTCATCCTGATCGACCCGCCACCTTCGCTGGGTCTGTTTACGCTCAACGCCCTGGCCGCGTCGGATACGGTGCTGGTGCCGCTTCAGGTGCATGCCTATGCGTTTAAAGCAATGCCCCAGTTGGAGGCGACGATCACCCTGGTACGCGACTTAAACCCGCAGCTTGTCATCAGCGGGATTGTCTGCACACTCGTTGACCGACGCACCAACTTGAGTCATGCGGTGGAACGGCAGATTCGCAGTGCCTACGGCGATCTCGTATGTACGACCACGATCCCGATGAATACGAAACTCGCGGAGGCTCCGGCAGCCGGCGAGCCAATCAGGTTATATGCGCCACACAGCGCCGGCGCAATTGCGTATGAGGCGTTGGCTGAAGAATTGGAGGCACGTTATGGTAGCACGAGGTAAGCTCGACGATTTGTTGGCTGGTGAGGGCACCAAGCCCGTTATTCGCCGTGGTCAGGGTGTTCATCTTTCCACTGACGAGTCCCCTCCCGTCGTGCTAGGCGCACAAGATCCCAGCATCGCAGAAACGCACCCTGTCACCGCGAAACGCATCAATCGCGGCTACATGCTCCGCGAGGATCTGATCCTCGGCTGTAAGCGCCTGGCCCTCCGTGATGGCCGCAAGCTGTATGAGGTGATGGAGGATGCCCTCTCCGAGTACCTCAGCCGCCACGAACAGACCGACCCTATCCCCTGAACCCTGACCCCGTCTCCTGCCTCTCACAACGCTGCTCAGGCCGGTTTGGGGGCATGTTCCACCTGTTCCACCCTTTTTTGATACTCATGTAGAGGGGTGATCTTTTGATCTTTTGATCGAAAGATCAAATATGGCTCCCCTATACATGCGAGGGTTTTAGGGTGGAACAGGTGTAACATTTTTGATCTAGAGCATTACAAAGCCAAAAACCACGTTCCATATCCACATTCCACCACATTCCACCCTGTCCCACCTCATAAACAAAAAAAAAGCGCCGTTGAGCGCCCTAAATCGCGTTGCAACGCCTTAAACCGCGATTTCCCCCTATTCACCAGCAAGCTAGAGATCACAGATCAACCGCCGGGGCTTGTACCGGCACATGTTCCACCTATTTTAGCTTTTTTATGCTAAGGTGGAACAGGGTGCAACGCGATTTGAGGCGTCCCAATGCGGATGTATATCACCTGTTACACCTCCTGTTACACCTGTTACACCTCCTGTTACACCTCCTGTTACACCTGTTACACCTCCTGTTACACCTGTTACACCTCCTGTTACACCTGTTACACCTGTTACACCTGTTACACCTGTCACACCTCCTGTTACACCTGTTACACCTGTCACACCTCCTGTTACACCTGTTACACCTGTTACACCTGTTACACCTGTCACACCTCCTGTTACACCTGTTACACCTCCTGTTACACCTGTTACACCTGTCACACCTCCTGTTACACCTGTTACACCTCCTGTTACACCTGTTACACCTGTCACACCACCTGTTACACCTGTCACACCTCCTGTTACACCTGTTACACCTGTTACACCTGTTACACCTGTCACACCTCCTGTTACACCTGTCACACCTCCTGTTACACCTGTTACACCTGTTACACCTCCTGTTACACCTGTCACACCTCCTGTTACACCTGTTACACCGAGGATGATCTTTTGATCGAAAGATCATCCGTATCCCCATACATTGTGATGCGATCTAGGGTGGGACGTTTCGCTTTTAGCGCATTACAAAGCCAAAAACCACGTTCCATATCCACATTCCACCACATTCCACCCTGTCCCACCTCATAAACAAAAAAAAAGCGCCGTTGAGCGCCCTAAATCGCGTTGCAACGCCTTAAACCGCGATTTCCCCCTATTCACCAGCAAGCTAGAGATCACAGATCAACCGCCGGGGCTTGTACCGGCACATGTTCCACCTATTTTAGCTTTTTTATGCTAAGGTGGAACAGGGTGCAACGCGATTTGAGGCGTCCCAATGCGGATGTATATCACCTGTTACACCTCCTGTTACACCTGTTACACCTCCTGTTACACCTGTTACACCTCCTGTTACACCTGTTACACCGAGGATGATCTTTTGATCGAAAGATCATCCGTATCCCATACATGTGATGCGATCTAGGGTGGGACGTTTCGCTTTTAGCGCATTACAAAGCCAAAAACCACGTTCCATATCCACATTCCACCCTGTCCCACCTCATAAACAAAAAAAAGCGCTGTTGAGCGCCTTAAATCGCATTGCAACGCCGTAAAGCGCGATTTTCCCCTATTCACCAGCAAGCTAGAGATCACCGATCAACCGCCGGGGTTTGTACCGGCACATGTTACACCTATCGTAGCTCTTGTGTGCTAAGGTGTAACATGGTGTAACACGATTCCAAGGCGTCCCAATGCGGGATGTTACACCTGTTACACCTGTTACACCTATTTTCGACATACATGTAAGGGGCATATTTTTCATTTTAATATTTTTCGATCAATCATCAGCCCATATACATGAGGGGTTTACAGGTGTAACAGGTGTAACATTTTTGATCTAAGGCATTACAATGAGCTATATCGCGTTACACCTTGATGTTACACCATGTTACACCTGTTACACCTGTTACACCTATAACCCGGTGAAAATGGCAGAACATAAAAGCCAAATAAAAAGACAAATGCCCGAATAGCTCATTAGAGAGCCATCCGGGCATGGATATGAGATTCGATGTTACTGCGACGATGCCTTCGATGAACGTGAAGACGTGTTACACCTAGTCTCCGTTGATCATGGCGGATGAAACACGCAGCACGCGGGCCATACCACGGGGAAAAAGGCGATCAACAGATGTCGTTTTTCCGTCCGGGCTGGGCAAAACGAACCCACGGCGTGCCCATTCCCTGCCAAACTCCTGCGCGGCGGTTGGCCCCACCCGCTCGACGAATTGTGGCGAGGATGTTGGTACGCGCCAGTAGCTATCCCCAACTTTCCGACAGGCGATCACGCCACCACCCCGATTGGCATCCAGATACTCCCATGTGGCCGGGATGGATATGGAATCGAGCAGCTCACTGTTGTCACGGAACTCGGCCTGCGCCAGCATGACCTGTAGCCGCTCCCAGGCGTCCCCAGCGGGGTCGGTGCGCTCATGGCCGACCCGTAACAGGTCGCCCCAGCAAGCAATGATGGTATCGGCTCCTACCATCGTCTCGACATTGGCGGCGGCCAGGGCCACGCGCAGGGTAGCGGCAGCGAGGGCCAGCGCGTCACGCCACGGGCCAAGCGGGGCGATGCGATCATCACTCTGCCATGAGGTGACATCAGCCCGGTATGCGGCCCAGTCCCGCCAGATTGTCTCCAGCACGCGGGGGGCGAACAGGCCCGCACCGGACTCCCAGGCAGTCTCCAGCACGTGGGCGCGGCGGGCACCTTCACTACTGGCCCGCTCGGCCCCCAGCGGAGCGTGGTCAGCGCTGTCGATGAACAACACTCGGTTGCGGCTCCCAGCGTGGCGAAAGTCGGGGATGGCCTCGCCGCAGAGGATGAGCGTTCCGGCAATGGCAGCCCCGCCTCTGGCCTTACCGTCGACGCCCCCTCGGGTGTAACTCTGGCCGTTGGCAAACTGGTAGCAGTCGCCCTCCAGTCGGGCAGGGTTGGGCGCGGTGTGAGCCTCATCGATCAGCAGAGGCAGCCCGCCTAGCCGCTCCAGGCTCTGGAAGAGTCCGGCGGTGGTGCTACGTCCTGCCTCCAGCTTCAACGGCGCGGCGTTGGGCATTCCAAAGGATCCTGTGGCGAACTGCGCGATGGTGGTCTTACCGCCGCCGCTCTCGCCAAAAAGACCGACCACCGGGTTGCGTCGTGGCCGTACACGGGCGATGAGCGGGCCGGAGAGGGCCAGGGAGAGGACAAGCCAGAGGGCAGGTACATCCCAGTCGGCAGCGGCGCGGAGGGCCGCTGGGTACGCATCGGCGCTGGCTCCGACCGTGATGCGTGGCCCGTCGGTGGTGAAACTTACCGGCTCGTCAAAACCAATCGAGCGGTCGGCCAGCACCAGCCCGTTGTTGACGTAGCCGTAGGTCGAACTTTCCAGCCGACGCGGGATGGCGTTGCGATTTTCTGGGATAAACTCGCCGAGGAAGGTCATGGCTTGCTTAATGTTCCCCTCGTGAATAGCCGCCCCGGAGCCACCGATCTGCTCCGAGAAGGCGCGGCGGTTGCTGAGCGTGTCGGCGGTGACAGTGCGCTCACGCATGCCCTCGGGCGTAGACCAGGCCACCGTCACGGTGTGTCGCCCGCTCTGGAGGTCGAGTCCGGTGGAGCGTACGAAGATCGCCCCGGTGTAGACGTGGTGGGTCGCGCCCGAGGGGTCAACCCGCACGACGGTGTGGTTGCGGACGTCATAGCTGGCGGGGGCGAGCAGGGCCGCGCCGGTGTCGGGGTGCGCGAGGAAGGAGACTCGGGCTTGGGCCTGGGCTTGCACGAGGGGCTGGAGCAACTGACGGAGCTGGGCGGCGGTACCGCCACTGGCGAGGTAGTCGTCCACGCCGACCTTTGTGCCGCTGGGGTCTTGGGGCAAACTGCACAGATAGACCGCGCCAATGCCGCTACGAGCGGCTAGGAGGCGCACGAGGGCGGTGATGGCCCGCTGGACGTGGGGGTTGGTTTTATAGTCGCCATCGGGGCAGATAATTACTTCGCGATCATTGAAGGCGATGAACTGCATGTCGGGGGAGGCGACCTTGCCACCGTTGGCGTTGGTGGCGCGCCAGCCGTGGACACCGTTGAGGTTGATGGCGGCGATCTGGTCACCAAAGGCACTCGTAAGGGCGTCAGCCTTCTTGGCTCCCTCGGTGAGCCACAGCGGGCGGGAGGGGTCGCCCAGGGCGTCACGATGGCGTGGCAGGGCGTCGAAGATATTGGTCAGGCCGGTCGGGTAGATGTACTTGCGTGGGCGGCCCTTCCCATCGCACGTGGGGCTATCCGGGCGCAGGACGTGGGCGTAGGGTTCGTCATCACCGAGCCGGTGCAGGGGGATGACCAGCGCACCCTGGTGCATGGCGGGTTTGATGGTGGCGGGCTTGACGCCGATGAGGAGAGCCGCATTGGTCACGTCACCAGGCGCGAGGGAGTAGTAGCCACGTTCGGCGATCACATCTTCAGCGATGGCACTGCTGAGCAGGTGAGCGAGGTGGCGCGGGTCAAGGTTCATCACGTTTGCAACACTCCCTTCCGTTCGGTGGCGTGCTGTGGTAGGTCGTGATCACCGCTGCAGGTAGGATTGGTTATGCGATGCCGTAATGGCGTGGCCAAGCCAGGCATGCGGGTTGCAGTAGTGGTGAAAGGTTGGCGGGTACTCACAGTCCGCTCCTTTTGGGATGTGGCGGTGCCATGTGTATGTCTACGCTGATCGCGTAGGAGAATGCACAGGGTACGCCTGTCACGATCCCCCGATGGGCGCGTGGGATGGCCCTGCGGGGGAAGATCCGACGGGGGGAGTAAGCATCAACGGTATGCGGGCTGTTGAAGCATCGTAGCAGGTATGGTATGCTTATACAGCTTAGTGCGTATCGGTGACACGAACGCCCCCGTGTGAACTCAACAGGCTCTGTCTCCTCCCTACTGCCGGCCAAAGCATATAGGGGAGAGAGGTGGGGCCTTTTGAGTCGTATGAATTCTACCGTCTAGGTTCGATACTAGCCCTTACATGGTATACCGAATAGTATAGCATGCGCTATCGAAATCGCCAAACACCGTCTGGGAAACTACTGTATGTCTTGGGGATGATCGCGCCAAGGGCGTCAGGGAGCCACTGGAGCGCATCTGGTCGAGGCTGATTTGCGCCATGAGGCAGAGGGATCCGGTACTGCTGCCAGTTAGTGCAGATCACTGGATGTCAGTACCAGGTTTGTTGACGCGAGGATGCGAGGACGCGAGGACGCGAAACTACCGCATCCTCGCGTCCTCGCGTCATAACTCGGCGGTTAATCGTTTCGGGCGGTGCGTACCCAGCCGCCGGGTTTGATTCCGAGCAGTAGTCGCACGTAGAGCCAGATTTTCCAGAGCATGAAGGCCGGGGCGAAGAGGAGAGCTTGGTAGACCGTGCGCGGCGCACGCGCGAGGATTAGCCCGGCGAAAATGTAGATCATCTGGCCGATGATGATGGCCACAGCCTGGGCGATGGCTCGCGGGCTACGGAGCAGCAGCGCGGCTAGCAGGGCGATCACGCTGAGCCCGGCGACTATCGAGAAGGGCGGGATGATCTGCTCGATAGCGGCATCTAGCAGCAGGAAGTTCCGTTGGCGCAGCCCCTCGCTGATCAGGCCGGGGACGTAGGTGCGAACCATCTCCATGCGCCCACGCTCCCAGCGCTCGTTCTGGGTCTGCGATGATTTCAGACTGTCCGGCATCTCTGCCCAGACTACCGCGTCGGGGGCAAACATCGCACGCTCACCGGCGCGGATGAGATCCATGTGGTACTCGATGTCTTCGGTGAGCGAGGCTGTCCAGCGGTGTGTGCGCAGAATGTCGGCGGCGAAGACCATACCGTTGCCCTTAAGCCCGGTCGATCCGCCCAGTACCATGCGTCCCTGCGGGCGGAGGTAGTGCAGTACCGTCAAGGCCACAGCGCGGATGCCCGCGCTACGGGCGGTCTCTGGGGCGCGTACCGCGTAGTATGCCTGGATGACGCGCTCGCCACGGGCTAGGCGTGCGTCCATCACTGTCAGGAAGTTTGGTGAGACGACCGAGTCCGCGTCGAGGATGACCACAGCATCGTGGGCGTCACCGCGTTCCCAGATCTGCTGCAGCAGCCACTCCAGGGCGTAGCCCTTGCCGCGTAGTTCGTTGTTGAACCGCTCGTGGACAATCGCTCCACCAGATCGTCCTCGCTCGGCTGTGCGGTCGCTGCAGTTGTCGGCCACCACATGCACCGTGTACAGTGCTTCTGGGTAATCCAGGTGGCTCAAGTTTTCAAGCAGTTGGGGCAGCAGGCGCTCTTCGTTGTGGGCGGGTACCATGATCACAAAGCGGTGAGATGGATCGCCGCTGCGCGGTGGTGTTTGCCGCTTGGCAAACAAGGCTGCTACCGTCAGGAGCAGCAGGTAGTCGGTTATGAGCGCGAGACCTGCTTCGCCCGCGAGAAGCAGGCTGGTCAGGGTTGAAAGCAATGTGGGCATGGCGATGCTCGCTCTTCCTGCAGGTGCGGGCTACTGGGAGATACCTTTCACATAAGCCGATCTATGCCGACCGTGTCCCCTCACCCCCTGCCCCTCTCCCTCACGGGGAGAGGGGAGTATATCTCTTCCTGGTGTGGAATACTCCCCCTCTCCCGTTCAGGAAGAGGGGGCTGGGGGGTGAGGGCTGATCGGCGGCAACTCCTTATGTGAAAGGCATTGGTTGGAACCCTAGGTTCCTCACGACCGCTCGTTCAGCACCTCGCGGACAATTTCGTGGAGACCTTCGGTGTAGCGATCAAGGCTCATGCGCTGCTGGACGATGCGACGTCCGGCCTTGCCCATGCGCTCAGCAATCTCAGGATGCTCCAAAAGGCCATCCAGAGCCGCTCTGAGGGCCGACGGGTCGTTAGGGAATACGTAATAGCCCGTTTCATTCTCAATGACCGCATCGGTCTGTCCTGGTGTCTCTGAGCAGACCACGGCCCGCTCCATCGCCATGGCCTCTAAGATTGCAGTGATACCAGCTTGGAACTCGACATTCTCCAGGGGCATCACCAGGAAGCGGCTGTCGGCGTAGAGTTGCCGTAGCTCGTATTGGGTGAATTTACGTATCTCGACATTTGCCGGGATGGACTGACCCTGGGTGCTGTCGCTCCGTTTCGACCAAGGGCTGGCAGCAGCGATGATCACCTTTGCTGGTAATCCCTCAACCGCCTTCAGCAGAGTGGGATAATCGCGCCGTTCCAGACCAACAGCGCAGATCATCGGCTCCTCGTTGTGTGCCTGCACGTGGTCGGGGGAGAAGAAGGCGCTGTCCACCATAAACGGGGTGAGGCGCACCCGTCGGCTGGGAATCTTCCAACGGTTCTCGATGTAGTGCTTCTGGGCCGTGGCGTATACCAGGAAGCGGTCAATGTGACTTTGTACACCCAGACGATCAAGAAAAAACATTTTCTTTGGTACTGAGATAATATGTACAATCATCAGATGGCGCGGGCGTTTGCCCAGGCCGAGGAACTTCATCATCGCCGCCAGGGGCAGCCCGATCTGCTCGCCATCGGTGATGATGACCTTGTACTGCTGGCGCTGCGTGAAGCAGGCCCAGGCCAGCACGAGGTCGGGGCCACCGACGCGCTCCAGAAGTTTGCCGAAACTGCCTGCCACCTTGCGCGCTGCCGGGTAGTCGAGCAGGTCGGCACCAAATGTCTTAGCCATCGCGACGTAATCGGCCTGTGGCCGTGCGCCTTGGGCCACCTTCGTACTCAGATCGGCGGGGATGGTGCCTGAAATCGTGAGCAGCACCTGGTTGCTCATGCCGCTACCTTCGTCTTCGTGCGAGCCATATCGGCCTCTCCCTTCAGCAGGTCAAGTAGGCGCGCCGCGTTCTTCTGGGCGTCGTATTCGCGGGAGACGTGGGATATAGCGTGTTCGGCCAGACTCATGCGCAAGTCGGGGCTGAGGGCTAGGCGGCGCAGGGCTTCCGTGAGGGCGGCGGTGTCGCCTGCGGGCACGATCAGGCCCGTTTCCCCGTCGCGCACGATCTCGGGAATAGCGGCCACATTGGTCGAAACCACCGCCATCCCGGCGGCTCCTGCCTCCGAAAGCACCATAGGCAGGCAATCTCCGAAGGTTGGTAAGGCGAAGATGTCGCAGCTATGGTACAGATTCTTCAGGGGCTGGCTGTTCGGTTGCATACCGTTGTAGACGAAGAGTCCGGGTTCACTGGCGACGGTATCTTTTGTCACCAGATGCAGTTCAACGCCCAGCGGGCGTAGGCTACGAAATGCCTCCAGCAGCAGTAATCCGCCCTTGCGCTCCAAGTTTGCTCCGACAAAGAGGATTTTTACCGGGCCATCGTGGCGGGTGCGGGGAGTTGGTCTGCGCCAGTCCTTCACGGTGACACCGGGCGGTATCACGGTGATTTTGTCAGCGGGCACCCCATAGTCGGCAATCAGCCCGCGCTTTGTCCACGCGCCCCACGCCACCAAATGGCGCGCAGCACGGTAGCAGTCGCGGTTGAGACGCCATTTCAGACCCTCCATCCAGGGTGGTCCCTGCTCGTGCTGGTAGAACGCGCCGAGCTGGTCATACTGCAAGGGCGTTGCATCGAGGGAGACAATGCTGGGGATCGTGCGCAGCCAGCTTGTGGCCAGAATCGCCGGCACCTGGGTATGGAAAAACAGGGCATCAAGCCTTGTCTGACGCGCAATGCGAGCGACCGCGCTGCGGGCACGCAGACCAGCGCGCACGGTCCAGTTACTTTTATACAGCGGGATTCGTGCGGCGATCCCATGCGCCTCGAAGGGAATCAGACCCCAGTATGCGCGTACCTCAGGGTCATTTGGCACGTTAGCCTGTAGGTTTTTCGTGTGGGTCACATGGCCAAGGGCCTGTTCCATGATGAAGCCGATGTTGTAGACGGCCATATGACTCCGGTTTAGAGGTTCTTCACCAGACACCAGTAGTTGTCCCCTGGTTGAGCGGTGTAGGTGACGGTGTCCATGAGATTTCGCATGAGAAAAAGGCCATATCCGTGAATCTGAGCTTGTTCAAGGTTTGGTGAGGGAATAACATCGGGATTAAATGCCTTGCCTGTGTCACGCAACTCGATCTCCAGGCGGCGTGGGTGTGGGCGCAGAGCCAAGGAAATAACAATGCGCTCGTCGCCGGTACTTCCCCCACCGTAAGCGTGACCGACAATATTGGTACATGCCTCGTGGGCAGCCAGTTGCATATTGTAGGTTAGCATCTCGTGGTCTTCGACTCCGTCGATTTGGCGTAACATATCGGCGATGCAATCGCTCAAGATATGCAAATACGTGTACCGGGCCGGCAAATCAAGCCGGATAACCTCTGGGTGTTGCAGGCTCACAACGCTGCTCCTTATGATCACCACGAGCGTCTGATCATCATCCTGGTTGCGCTCCCTCCGAAGCGATCAACCGTTGCGACGGCTCCCACGGCTAAAGCTCGTGGGTTTTAAGAGGATGCCGCCCCATCCCACCAAAACTCTTGTGGTTCGTCACACGCTCCTTTGGTCTTCGATGTACTGGTTGACTACCAATCTATGTGACGAATCCCACGGTTGAGATGAACTTGCTGCGTGTCCATAGCGTTGGCAAGCGTTTCCTGAGCCAGGGAAACTCGTTTCATAGTTCGTGGGATGTGAAGCCTTTGATTTTGGCAACAAACCCATGGATGCCTTCCCGTGGATCGGCATCCAATACTTTCCGGCGATACTGTGATTCGGTATGGGAGGCTTTGTTATACTGGCGAAGTTCCATATAGTACACTTTTCCCTAGCGTTTTATCGCAGGGTACTCAGTTCGTAGGGGCAATCCCTACGGGGTGGACTACCACACCCCCGATCCCCTGCCGAAAGGCTACAGGGATTGCTTTTCGGATAATATTCAGGCTTCCGTTCACATCGGCATTGATAATCCGCTTGCCGTCTGCTGCCTGAAACAATCCAC
>Ga0208376_1000571_pt1 | contig 11302 bp, 7 predicted proteins | sample CryBogmetaGMA25M_FD_184548 | JGI IMG/M metagenome (GOLD analysis project Ga0208376, IMG submission 184548) | Freshwater microbial communities from Crystal Bog, Wisconsin, USA - MA2.5M (SPAdes) | ecosystem: Environmental > Aquatic > Freshwater > Lake | place: Crystal Bog, Wisconsin, USA...
GCCCGCCTCCTGGCCCGACGCGGCCTGCGGGTCGGCAGATTCCTCTGCGTCCATCGTGGCGATCTGGTCGTTCGTGTAGCCCAGCTCGCGCAACCCCTGCTTCCGGCTCACCCCCGCCTGCCGCTTCACCACCACCCCTTGCGCCCGCGCCTGCTCCACCTGCGCCTGCTGCAGCAGCTGCTCCGTCTCCGGGTTCACCCAGTCCACGCGCACCGTCGCCGCGTCCACCGTCTTCCCCTGGAGCAGGAGCAGGAAGACGGCCAGCCGCCGGTACGTCGGCGTGAACCGCTCGATGCGGTCGCGCACCTTCTTCACCAGCGGCCCCTCCATCACCTTCAACGCCTCCCCGCTCGGCGCGTTCTGCCCCAACTGGAAATAATGCTTCGGCGTCCGCGTAATCGAACTGAGCGCGTTGATATACTGCTCCACCGCTTTCAGATAATTGCCCAGGTCGGCCGCGCTGAACTGCCCCACCTGCGTGTTCCCGCCCCCGCCTCCCAGCGAGTCTCCCGCCGGAATCGTCCAGACCCGGTTCGGGGCGACCACCAGATCCTCCATTCCATCCGCGTTGCTGATCACATATTTCATCGGAGCCGCGTTGAACTCGGCGGTCACGAGCATGTTTGCCAGCAGAATATTGATGCCGTCCTGAATGGACATGATGGAGTCCAGCTCGCTGATGGGGCGGCGGCGGGGGCGCAGGTGAAAGACCGGGATAACACCGAAGGGGTTCTTCTCGGGCGCGTCCACCGGCGTGAAGCGCGTGGCGTCTCCTCGGGTTGCGGTTGCATCGTCGGGCCGGAGGGTCGCTCGGTAGGTGGCGATCTCGTCCGTCGTGTACACCTTCAGGAAGCGTGTCGCGCCATCCTCGTGTTCCGGGTCGTCCCACCACTTACACGCCAGTTCAGGCACGTTCGGTCGCGCCGTCTCGTAGAACAGGTGACAATTGCGCGGGTCATTGTAGTAGCACTCCACCGGCCCGTCCCCGTCGCGCCACGCGATGAGGTACGACTCCCCCCCAATCAGCGCCGCCTCGTGAGCGTCCGCCGTTTCCAGCACCAGGTCGCTCTCGCCCCACACCTCGGCCAGCCGCGCCGTCGTCGCATCGTCCGGCCCGTGCAGCCCCCGCAGCGTGATGCGGTCGGTCATACTGTCCACCACCACCGCCGCCCAGTTCTCCGCGCCCACCACGTTGAACTGGTGGTAGACCTCGCGCAGCCGGTCGGTGATCACCGGCAAGATCGCCCGCCCGTCGTAGTACTCAAAGCGCCGGTTAATCGCCGCCTGCTTGCCCGCCAGGGCGTTCACACAGCGCGTCAGGGTCGTCTCATCCATGCGTCCTCGCTCGGTAGGGGAGAAAAAGAGAACACAAAACGGCGACCGGACTCATGTCCGACCGCCGCGCGTGTCGCTGCTGGCACTTCTATCGGCAGTATAGCACCTGAACAAGTATACTGACCGGAAATTGAAATATCCCCTTCCAGATCAGCGGATGGCATCTGGCTCAGCAGCATCGAAGAGGCGATGGGACATTTCATTTTCCGCTGAGTATACCAATAGGCAGGTTCGATTGTTATGCTAAAATATGCAATACCGCATAAGTAACGCTGTGAGGGGAATGGGATATCATCGGTTCGCATTCCGACAAAGGAGGAACCGATGAGAACCCCAAAGCGATTATCCGAGTGTGCGCACCATCTATCACCCCGAACTGTCGGCCTTCCCGGTGGGCGGAGGGTCATTGATGCTGATGAACACGTTGCTGTGGGACAAAACGGTTCAAACGCGGGACGGGGTGCGCTCGGTGGCGAGCCGCCCGGCATGCTGCGCCGACCCACAGTGTGCGGGGGCCAGCATGCGGCTGCGCTCGCTGATTGCTCAACAGGTTGCCCTGCCCCACACGACCTATGGCTATGATGTGATCGTGCGGATTGGCTGGCAGCGCCAGACGCGCTGCGCCACCTATGCCGAGATCCACGCGGATGTGATGCCCCACATCCCGATCTCCGAGACGCAGGTGCGTCGCCTGTATCAGCAGGTCTATGTGCCCTTGCTAGCCTGTCACGAACAGCAGCATACCGACCGCCTGGCCCAGGCTGCCGCGCAGCATGGGGGGGTGGTCATTGCGCTCGATGGGCTGGCCCCTGAGGGCGGTGAACCCCAACTCTGGTGTATGCGCGAATTGCTCACCGGGGTGATACTGCGCAGCGGCTGGTTGAGTCGCCACGATCAGCCAACCTTCGAGGCGTTCGTGCAGCCGCTGCAGACGTTTGCGTGGCCGATCCGGGCGATGGTGAGCGATAAACAGCGTGGCGTGCTGCCGTCCATTGCCAGCGTACTGCCGAACCTTCCTCACCCGTTGTGCCAGACCCACGACCTGCACAATCTGGCCGAACCCCTCGCGGAGGCCGATTCGGCGCTGACGGTGACGCTGCGCACGGCCGTCCGGCTCTCCCTCGGGCCGTTGCTGCGTGCCGACCAGCCGCCAGACCCGGCCCAGCCGGGCGTCCTGACCATGACGGGCGTGCGGGAGGCGCTTCCCGTGGTCACGGACGTAACCCCGAACACACCAGCGCCAGCGATAGCGGAACCCGCCGCACCGCCCACAAGGGAGACCAGCACGGCGCTGCCCGATCTCCCCAAGCAAGCCACCGTTACAGAGACAAGCACGGCGCTGCCCGATCTCCCCGAGCAGGCCACCGTTGCCTCGGTGGTGGCCCACCTGCTCCGCCGAACGCGCTATCTGCTGACGCTCAAAGGGCGACCGCCGCTGCGCTTGGCCGGAGTCGAAACCTACGCCAACCTACAGGAGGTCATCACGCGCGGCCAGCGGTTGCTGGCGCATCGACACGACCTCGACCTCGTGCGCCTTGCGGCCTGCAGACGGCGATGGAACCGCTGTCCGCCACGGTGGCGGAACTGTAGAGGGGCGGGCTGGATGGCGCGCATTACCACGATCTTGTCTCCCGCACCAGAGGCCACGCCAACGGCGGCGCAGGTGGTGCAGTAGGAGCAGACCTGCCTCACGCAGATCGATCAGGAAGAAGCTCCTCCCGATCGGGTAGCGTTCCAGCATCACCTCCAGAAGGCCAACCGCAGCTATTGGCCGGGTTGTTTCATTGCGATGACCGCCCGGACATCCCTCGTACCAATCAACAATGAGATGGAAAGCCTCTTCCGTGATACGCAACATCGGCTCCTGCGCACCACCGGCCAGAAAGGGCGCACCCGGCGCATCCTGCATCGCAGCGGGGCTGGGAACTCATGGCTCGCCTATCGATCGAAGCCACGAGCCTCGCCGTGCTCCGGCAGATTACCCCAGGCGACGTGGCCAATGAGCGGCAGCGTATGCGCCAGCATGCCGAACGCTTTCGCCTGCATATCCGTTCACCGCGCCAGACCACGGCCCAGTTCGATCAGTTGAAACAGCAATGGTTCGCGCTGCCACCAATCGCCACAGCGTGACTTATGCGGTATTGCTACAATACCATCGAGGTGACAGAAGAGACTATTTCACAAATAGGCTTAGAAAACTCAGCAGCAAAACTTATTCCAGATGGTGCTCTGTTAATGGCAATGTATGGACAAGGCGTTACCAGGGGTAAGTGGCAATTCTTGGCATTGAAGCAATACTTAATCAAGCCTGCGCCGCTCTTACCTTAAATAGCAGCGTTGATACATGGTTTGTGTTCTACTACCTGTCTCATATTTACGAGAAGGTTCGCGAGTTTGGCTACGGAGCCAATCAGAAGAACCTCAACTCAGGTTTGATACGGTCAATCCTCGTCCCGGTTCCTCTATCTCTCGCCGAGCAGCGCGAGATAGAGGAAGCGCTGCGGGCCTGCGACGCGGTCATCGCAGGGCTGGAGCGGGAGGCGGCGCTGCACGAGGATCTGTTCTGGGCGCTGCTAGAGGAGTTGATGACGGGGCGAGTCAGGGTAGGTAGTTGAGCGAGGGGTACGATGAAGTTCTTGAGTAAATTCTTCCGGCGGACACAGGAGCAGAGCGACCCGCTCCAGCCCCTAACCATCGAGCCACAGATAGGGCAATCGCCTTCCAGCGTCGGCGCATTCCTCAGTTCAGACGGGGCGATGCATGCCGCCGCCATGAATCCCGCGTTCTATCCGATTGGAGCAGTCATCGATGAGCGCTATGAGATTCTCGAGATCCTACGCGGGGGCATGGGCGTTGTGTACAAGTGTCGCGTCCTAGGCACACCGGAGATGATCGTCGGCCTAAAGACGTTTCAGCCGCAGTATTTGTCCAGCCCTACCCAACGAACACTGTTTTTGCGCGAAGGTCTGACATGGGTGCGCCTTAATCAACATCCGTGTGTCGTGACGGCCTACCAAGTCGAATACATCGGCGAGGGTCGCGAGGTCTATATCACCTTAGAGTGGATCGAGCCGGACGCAGGGCTACCAGACTCCTCGTTGCGCTCACATCTAAAGGCGCGCCGCCTTCCGATGCCAATGGCGTTACACTTCGCTCTTCAGATCGCTATCGCGATGCGTCACGCAACTAGAATGCTTCCCCATCTCGTCCACCTCGATCTGAAGCCAGAGAATGTGCTGATCGACCAAGAGGGTACTGCTCACATCACCGACTTCGGCATCTCCCTTGCCGCATCTACCACCGCCGTGGTCGCCGGAACCCCCGAGTACATGGCACCGGAGCAGTTCCATGCCGGTCCTCTCGATCAGCGGGCCGACATCTACGCTTTTGGCTGCATCCTCTATGAGATGATTGCTGGCCAGAGACCTGTAGCACGATCATTTCGTTCGCCTGAAGAGCGGTTCCAGCAGTATGATGAGGCACACACACACGATCTGCCGACCTCACTTCGCCTCATTGCATCAACTACTCCGCCTGATCTTGAGCGATTGGTAATACGCTGCCTCGAAAAGCAGCCGCGTGACCGCTATGGAAACTGGGACGAGATTGTCAACATCCTTCTCGAACTGTATCCTGCAGTTGTCGGGAGTAAACCGTGGGATGAAGGCGAAGCCCTGTTACGCAAGGTGTTGCAGGAAATGGTTCCGAGTGATTTTTTGACTGGGAACGTTCGTGGCCAAAGCCGCCAGGATGCGTTGGGACGCTCTTACGAGGCTTTAGGGTGGTCCTACTTCGATCTTGGAAACTACCAGCAAGCGGAGGAAACCTTCACGCTACTCCTTCAACCCGATAGCTCGCTCCTTAACCGTTATCGGGGCCTCAATGGAATAGGTGAAATTCGCGGAGTCCAGGGTGTTCTAGGTGAGGCGCTCAGGCTGCGTGAGGAACTTCTGGGACTGACCCGCGAATTGGGTGACATGCGGATGGAGATGGCAGCTCTCCATAGTCTGGGCAACATACATAATCGCCTCGAGCAAATTCCTCAGGCTATCGACTACTATGAGCAGGCTCTAACATTCGCAAAGTCACAACAGGATTTGACCTTCCAGGGGAAAGTCGAGAACAACCTCAGCGTCGCCTACCGCGTATCAGGTGACGTGCAGTGCGCGATGGAACACGCACAGCGCGCTACAGAAATTTCGCGCACTATCGATGAGCCATACAGCTTGCTTCCCGCGCTTTTTAACCTTGCAGTCACCCTGCGTCTATTGGGAAAGCCGCATGAGGCGATCATCTACTTTCAGGAGCAAATAGCGTTATCACGTTCATTGGCCGCCCCATCCAGTGAGCAGTCAAGCCTGGCAAGTATGGGACTGGCTTACCTGGACATGGGCAACTTCGAGGAGGCCATAAAGCATACTAGGAGTGCCGTCGAGATTAGCCAGCGGCTGGGCAATCTTTATGCTACTGCTTCAAATCTCAATCAACTCGGCTCGATCTACGGTAAGCGCGACTTGTGGCGTGAGGCCCAAACGACTTTCCAGGATGCATTGGAGCTAGCAAGCTCCTTCGAAGACAACCCGCTCCTGCTGCGCATCCGTAACAACCTTGCTACGGCAAATAGCGCCCTTGGTGATGTGCAGTTCTCGCTCGATCAAAGTCAGGCTGTTCTCGAGGCGGCGCGCGCAGCTGGGAATCCGGAGCGCATTTATCGACTCCTCCTGACTATAGGCACTGCACACGAACAGGAGAAACAGTACAACCGGGCTGTCGAATGCTACGACGAGGCAATAGAACTGTCCAAGATACTCCCCAACCAGACTCTGGTAGAGCGGGCTTACTCCCAGAAAGCAAACTCTCTTGTCCTGCTGAACCAGTTTATCAATCGACGCCTGATAGAGGGCGAGCAGCTTCGCGAACGTGGGCACTTCGAGAAGGCAGTGTTCGCATTCAATGAAGTTCTTGAGGTAAGTCAATTCAAGCTCGGCTTCCACACCGAAGGGCTAATCGCGTCACTGGGTAGCCTAGGCATGATCCATCGCCAAATGGGCAAACATCCTGAAGCGATCAGCTACAATCGCAGGCTTATCAACATCGCGAAACTAACCAATGACCTGGCGAGCGAGGGTAAGGCGCTGCATAATCTGGGCAATATTTATCGCGATCTGCGTGATTTCGAGCAGGCGTCGAACTGCTATGAACAGGCGTACCCTCTTGTCTCTAAAACAGGTGACGTGATCGAACAGGCTCTGGTCTTGCGCAGCATGGGCGAGCTCCATTTCCATATGAACGTACTGGACTCTTCCGAGCAGTATTTCCGCCAGGCTGCGGCCATCTTCAGACAGCAAGGAAACAAGCCCATGCAGATGAACACGATAGCTTGGCTCGCACTGATCGAAGTTGCACGACAGCGACAGTCCGGTGAAAACCACTAGCACCTGTTTCGCCAACCTTCCATGGCCAGGATGAACAATGGCTATCGACTGTGAAATCTCAATGAGCGGCAGTTGTGCGGCGTGTCATATCGACCTACGTCTCACCCCTCCGGGCAATAATCTACCGTCGCTCCTTGTATCAAACATCGCGGCATCTTTCGAGCCTGCCGATCTCCGCGCCCTGGTACTGGATGGAGTAGCGTATGGAGAGCTACTGAGTTCACAGCTATTCGCGGAGGCAGCCTTACGAGAGGCATGGGCCCAGGCTATCGGCATTGCCCAAGGCCGGGGGGACTCTCTCCGCGTGCGCCTCCGCATTGATAGCGAAGCGACAGACCTGCACGATCTCATCTGGGAGAGCCTCATCGACCCGCTGAGTGGGTCACCGCTTGCGCTTGATCAGCGCATACTTTTCTCACGCTACCTCGATACGCAACAGCTCGCGCCCGTTGTCACACCACTGCGGCCTAGGCTTAAAGCCCTGCTCGTCATCGCAAATCCGAGTAATCTCGTCCGATATGGACTCACACCCTTGTGGCCCGAGCTAGAGATCACGCCCATCGTAAAGGCGCTACAGGGTATCACCACTACAGTCCTGGGCATCGGGGATGATCCTGCAAGTAGGCACGCGACAATAAATGGAATCATCAGAGCATTAGGCGCCGAGATACACATTTTTTACCTTATCTGCCACGGCAAGATGGTTAACGGGCAGCCATATCTCTGGCTGGAAGATGAGGCTGGCTGTGCCACGCCCGTGTCAGGCAAGGAAGTTGCCCGACTCCTGACCCACCTCAAATCTCCGCCTACCCTTGTCATCCTTGCTACCTGCCAAGGCGCTGGCCTAGATACAGATCAGGTGATTACCGCGATCGGCCCCCTGCTCGCTCGAGGTGGTATTCCCGCAGTCATTGGGATGCGGGGGATGATCTCACTACAAGCCGTCCACGAACTGATGCCGTTCTTCTTTCGTGAATTAGTTCGTGACGGCATGATCGACCAGGCTTTATCCAGAGCTCGCCCGGCTCTCCAACGAGACGAGTGGTGGAAGCCCGTCTTGTGGCTGCGTGTTGCCACTGGCCTGCTCTGGGGTACCCCGGTGGAGGACTCACTCATTCCTCAGTTGATAGCGCTCTGCACCATAAGTGGTCGCGAAATATTCGCATTTGCGTTTGGTGATGCCTGGCGTATGAGGTTAACCCAGGTACATGCAGGCATGCTCTTAATGGCCATGGCGCGACAGAAGGCCAGCCCACTGGCTATCTTTCTCCTCGAAACTCAGATTGATCCTCATTATTTTCGTGGTCAGCTTCGCAGCCTGTTGCATATACGGCGCTCAGCGTGGCGAAGCGGCGTAAATGTAGTGCATGAGGGGAATCGGATCATCGACACAATCGTGGCGGGGGAATCCTCCGAACCTCTCACTCTTGCGCCGTCCCTTGCCGATATGTTCACACGAAGCCTCGCCCAGAACGACGTTCAGCAGTTTGGCCACGCTGAGTTGCTTCGCGCTATCCTTACATTGGAGCATGACCCTGCCGTTGATCTCCTATTTGCGAACGCTATCGCTCGTGGCTTGAGCAAAGACTACATCAGGGGGCGCCTCGATGCGCTAATCCTGCGTGAGTTCTGTCTGAACCGTACACCACTCCTGTCGTCACTTGGGGAAGATGTAGCTTAGAAATACCAAGGGCCATCGCATCTAATTCTTCATTCGCAATACCGCATAAGTAACGCTGTGAGGGGAATGGGATATCATCGGTTCGCATTCCGACAAAGGAGGAACCGATGAGAACCCCAAAGCGATTATCCGAGTGTGCGCACCATCTATCACCCCGAACTGTCGGCCTTCCCGGTGGGCGGAGGGTCATTGATGCTGATGAACACGTTGCTGTGGGACAAAACGGTTCAAACGCGGGACGGGGTGCGCTCGGTGGCGAGCCGCCCGGCATGCTGCGCCGACCCACAGTGTGCGGGGGCCAGCATGCGGCTGCGCTCGCTGATTGCTCAACAGGTTGCCCTGCCCCACACGACCTATGGCTATGATGTGATCGTGCGGATTGGCTGGCAGCGCCAGACGCGCTGCGCCACCTATGCCGAGATCCACGCGGATGTGATGCCCCACATCCCGATCTCCGAGACGCAGGTGCGTCGCCTGTATCAGCAGGTCTATTTGTGACTTAGACATGGTTTCAGAGGGGCCGAGTTTACTTTACAGTTTCATCATGGCCCTCACCCCCAGCCCCCTCTCCCGCTGCGGCGGGCGAGGGGGGTATTTTCCTTCAGGAAGCGATATGCCCCCCTCTCCCGCGTGCGGGAGAGGGGCTGGGGTGAGGGCTGTTCGGCAGCAAACTGTCATGTATCTGCGAACCTTGTCTTAAAGCATAACTTTGCCGCAAACGTAGGTCTAAAGAGGCATTTTTGGCTCTTATTGTCAATCAAGAGGGATTGAGGGCAGCAAAATAACACGACACCGGATAAATGGAAAGCATAACTTTGCCGTCTCACATCCTGAAAGCATAACTTTGCCGCCTGGATTTACCGCATACCTATCACTTACCTCGTCCCGAAATCGTGTAAAAACACCTCTGATAGCGGGTAAAAGCATAACCTTGTCGGGCCAAACTCGAAGCATAACCTTGCCTACTGCGGCCAAGATATGCTTCAAGTCACAGAGTGCTGCATCGTCCCGCGTCGTGCGCGGTAGGATCACCAGGAACTCCTCACCGCCCCAGCCTCAGCGATACGCCGTCATGTGATTTGACACAGCGATGGGCGCATCGGGCCGAGCCAGATGAGGGCCAGCGGCGTAAGCAGCATGCGCATGCCATCGACCATACACCAGATCTGCCAGGACGGACAGACGGCGCACCGAGGCGGGCCCCACGCTCGCCCCAGGCAGCGCGATGAGGGCGTTGCGGGATACCCGTGACATGCGTGTGTTTATTTTCGCTCCGGTATCTGGTATAGTGTAATGATCGCTGCTCACACCGGCGTTGGACCACTCAGGCAAGGACATACCGCTGATGATTGCGCCTTCCCCGCTCGAAGACACCCGTGGAGCCGCTCGATCCATCGCAGAGGAGTTCACCGCGTCCCCCTCCCCTCCCGGTCGGACGGAGTTTGGACACGACCACTACACCTACATCGACGGCCAGCGGATGCGTGTCGGGGCCACCCGCACCCTCCGCCCTTCTGACGGGGAATCCGTGTCCGCATTTCTCTCCCGCGTGGATATGCTCGCTCAGCAGTTGCTCGTGTGTGGTACTCTACACGTGGATGAGGAAATTCGGGGCGGGGTGGTGGTGCAAGCTGTCCTCCGGCTCCAGGTTCCCCCCGAACCGGCCCCCATTCCCACCGACTCACGTCTCGCCGGCGGCAGGCCCCACGGGCCTCGCGGTCGGCGCGGCGGGTCATCATAGATCGCCAGCAGCGATAGACGCGCGGCGCCTCCCTTCGGGTGGCGGACGGCGCACCGCCCTCCGAAGGGTGGTGCGCCGTTCGTGCGTCTGCGCCCCATTCGCATCGTGAGCCGCGAACGCGCCACGGGAACATTCCCTGGCGCGTCTCTCTGTCTGGAGGCCATGTATGCCCCCCGTCTCTGTTTCCACCTCGCTCTCATCCCTTACCCGGCGTGCGGTGAACGCTCTCTCCTCCCTCGGCGCGATCCTCTCCCGCTGCCCCACCGAGCTGACCGAGATGCTCTGCGCGGTCATCCTGCTCCTGTGGGGGATCATGATCATGCTCCCTTCTTCCTCGCCAGGGGAGGCTGCCCTCTTTCAGTCGCTCGACATGACCGGGGTTGACGAGATGATCTGGGGGCTGCTCGTCATCCTCGTCGGCCTGGGCCACCTCGTCGCCCTGTCCCATCATCGGCCCACCCCCCGCGTGGTGGCCGTCGCCCTCACCGGCGTCTCGTACGGGGCCATCACCGCCGCCCTCGTCACGGCGTCTCCTCTCCGCATCGAAACGGTGACCTACGGCTCCCTCGCCCTGACCTGCAGCCTCATCTACATCCGTCATCGGCACGGAGAACACGGAGACCACGATGAGTACCACCCTTGAGACCGCCCTGCTCCTCGCGGGAGGTGCCACCGGCACCGAGATCGTCCGCTACGCCCTGAACTTCCGCCGTGACAGGAGGAGGGATGATCGGGAGGGCGACCAAGTGGAGTTCCAGCAGATCACCGACCTGAACAAGCAAGCCGCCGAACTGCGCGACGAGATGCGCCGCAACAATGCCGAACTGCGCGGCGAGCTCACCCAGATGCGCGGCGAACTGGAGAGCTGGCGGCGCTCCTACTTCGACCTCTTCCACACCGCCCGCGAGATCCAGCAGCAGTACGGGCTTGTCACCACCTACCTCAACGCCATCCTCGCCTGGCTCAAGCAGCAGAACATTGACATCCCCATGCCCATTCCGATCATGCCCGACCTGCCCCCGCTCCCCCCGCCCCCGGTGGTGACCGGCATCGGCACCGTGACAGGAGGCACCGGCCCGCTCAACGCGATCGCCGTCGGCGCACCCGTCA
>Ga0208376_1000572_pt1 | contig 11292 bp, 7 predicted proteins | sample CryBogmetaGMA25M_FD_184548 | JGI IMG/M metagenome (GOLD analysis project Ga0208376, IMG submission 184548) | Freshwater microbial communities from Crystal Bog, Wisconsin, USA - MA2.5M (SPAdes) | ecosystem: Environmental > Aquatic > Freshwater > Lake | place: Crystal Bog, Wisconsin, USA...
GTGGAACCCCAGTTCTCGGGGGTGCGCCAGAGGCTAGAGAGAATCAGGTCGCGGACGTTGATCAGCTCCTTGGGGAGACGGTCGTAGAGCTTAATGAACAGCTCCTCGTGCAGCAAAACTTCCTGCTGCCACGCCTTCACGTCAATGCTCATGATCTTGTTGAACTGCTCTTTCGAGAAGTTCATCCCGCTCCAGTCAAGGTGCTCGTAGTTGGGGATCCACCCAATCGGGCTCTCGACGCTGAACGCCTCGCCGTGCGAGCGCTGCACGATCCACTTGAGGACGCGCATGTTCTCGCCAAAGCCGGGCCACGCAAACTTGCCGTTCTCATCCTTGCGGAACCAGTTCACGCCGAAGATTCTCGGCGGGTTGTAGATCGAGCGACCAAACTGCAGCCAGTGGTTGAAGTAGTCGGCCATGTGATAGCCGGCGAAGGGCAGCATGGCGAAGGGATCGCGGCGTACCACGCCCTGCTGGCCAAAGGCGGCGGCGGTGGTCTCGGAACCCATGGTGGCAGCAAGGTAGACGCCGTAGGTCCAGTTGAATGCCTGGTAGACCAGGGGCACGGTGCCGCTGCGCCGACCGCCGAAGATGAAGGCGTTGATCGGCACACCACGCGCATCGTCCCAGGCCGGGTCGAGAACTGGGTTATTGCGCGACGGGGCGGTGAATCGCGAGTTGGCGTGAGCAGACGGATTCGGGCTCTCGGGCGTCCAGTCCTGGCCCTTCCAATCAATCAGGTGCGCGGGCTTCTCTTTGGTCATGCCCTCCCACCAGACATCGCCGTCGTCCGTCAGGGCCACGTTGGTGAAGATCGTATCCTTGGCGCAGCTCTCCATCGCGCTCGCGTTGGTCTCGTACGAGGTGCCAGGAGCGACGCCGAAGTAGCCAGCCTCAGGGTTGATCGCGTAGATCTTGCCGTCTGGGCCGGGCTTGATCCAAGCGATGTCGTCGCCAATCGTGGTAACTTCCCAGCCCTCTTCCTGGAAGCTCTTGGGCGGGGCAAGCATGGCAAAGTTCGTCTTACCACAGGCCGAGGGGAAGGCTGCGGCCACGTAGGTTTTCCGTCCGCTTGGCTCCTTCACACCCAAGATGAGCATATGCTCAGCCAGCCAACCCTCCTGGCGGGCCATCACCGAGGCGATGCGCAGGGCGAAGCACTTCTTGCCGAGCAGAGCGTTGCCGCCGTAGCCCGAGCCATACGACCAGATTGCGCGCTCCTCGGGGAAGTGAACGATGTACTTGGTGGTTGGGTTGCAGGGCCAGGAGACATCCTTCTGTCCGGGGGCCAGGGGTGCGCCGACCGTGTGCATGCAGGGGATGAACTCGCCGTCTGCACCGAGGACATCATAGACTCCACGGCCCATGCGGGTCATCAGTTTCATGTTGACGACCACGTAGGGCGAGTCGGTGAGCTGCACGCCAATATGGGCGATGGGCGAGCCGAGTGGCCCCATGCTGAAAGGGATGACGTACATCGTACGGCCCTGCATGCTGCCGGTGAAGAGTGGAGTCAGGGTCTCCTTCATCTCCTTGGGGGCCATCCAGTTGTTGGTGGGGCCGGCATCAACCTTCGCAACACTACAGATGTAGGTGCGATCCTCGACTCGGGCGACATCACTTGGATCGGATCGGGCGAGAAAGCTGTTGGGGCGCTTCTCGGGGTTCAGGCGGATAAAGGTACCACTCTCAACCATCTGCTCGCAGAGAGTGCTGTACTCCTCATCCGACCCATCGCAGAAATGGACTGAATCGGGTGTGCAGAGGGCTGCCATGTCCTTGATCCACTCCTCAAGGCGAGGGTGTTTCAGATAGGCTGGGAACTGGAACTCCATGTGTGCTTCTCCCATTACTTTGTGTGAAAACAATGCGCTTATGCCGCCTCTGATATGCGCTTCATCATACCATAAACCCGGCTTATGGCTTTGCACTCGATTGGATGTAAGGAGCATAGCAGTTGTGAAAGATTTCGCAACCATAGGATCGCCAATTGAGGTATGGTATACTGTCGGAGCCACCTACCGGCCCACACGTTGAAGGAGAGGTTTCTGTGGAACTGGCCCTCTATATTGCGTTGCTCGTCATTTGCGCAGTGCTGATCACCTTGGTCGTTATCCAGGCACGCACGGCAGGTATGACCAATAGTGACTCAAGCTCGATCTACCGCACGCGCCGTGGTCTGGAGAAGACTCTGCACCAGGCAACGATTGTATTGGCAGCGGTTTTTCTTCTGCTGTCGCTGATCACGAGCCTGCCGATCTTCGGCTCGGCCGGATAGATTTTAGATTTTAGATTTTAGATTTGGGATTGTGCGTGTGTTCAATCTAAAATCTAAAATCTAAAATCTAAAATCTAAAATCCCCATGACTCGACGAATCCGTTGGCAGATCGTCATCGCTACCCTAAGCATCTTGCTTGTCTCGGGGTTGCTTGGCCGTCTGGCCTTGCGCAACGCCTCGGTGGCAAACCCACTGACCGGTGGTAGTTACCACGAGGCGGTACTTGGCATCCCAATACAGCCGATCCCGCTGCTGAATGCTCCCCTCACCGACCCGGTTGGACGCGACCTTGATGCCCTGCTCTTCGATGGCCTGATGCGTATTGGTGCCGATGGTCTACCCGAGCCGGGGCTAGCGGATTCCTACGACGTTGATGCCAGCGGCCTGGTCTACACCTTCCATCTGCGCCGTGGCGTCACGTGGCACGATGAGGTTCCCTTCACCTCCGAGGATGTCGTTTTCACCCTGCGGGCGCTCCAAATTATTACCCAGCCGGGTGACCCGACCTTGGCACAAATCTGGCAGGGCGTTCTGGTTGATCGCGTTGATGACTACACCGTGCGCTGTACCCTCTCTGCGCCCCTGGCATCCTTCCTCAGCGCCGCCCGCGTGCCGATCCTGCCCTCTCACCTGCTTGCGGGCAAGCCTCCTGAGCGCTGGGCCGAGGCCGGCTACGGTCGCACGCTGGTGGGGACTGGCCCCTTCGCTCTGACAGAGTTGCGCGATGACGGGGCCACGCTCACGGCCAACCCGCACTACTTCGGCGGGCGACCCTACCTCGATACGGTGAACCTGCGTTTTATCACCACGCCCGATGGCGCACTGGCTGCCCTCGTCCGTGGTGACGTGACCGCTTATGGCGAGCGTGCGGGTACCTCCCAGGGCTTGGCAACTCTCACCCTGCCCAAGACGATGATCCGCAGCCAAGTGCCGCTTGATGAATATGCGATCCTCAGTTTTAACCTGCGCCGCGCCCCTCTCGACAACCTACCGCTACGGCAGGCCCTCGCCCACGGTCTGAGCAAAGATGCCATGATTGAGCGCGCCCTTGGCGGACTGGCCATGCCGCTCAACACGCCAATCCTCTCCGGATCGTGGGCGTCTAGCCCCGAAGCACACTGGTATAGCGACGACCCGGCTGCCGCCATGCGGCTGTTGGGTGAACTTGGCTATGAGCCTGGGATTGACGGGGTGCGTCAGCGCGATGGGCAGCAACTCAGCCTGGATCTGATAGTGGACAGCGAACCGCACCGCCGCGCCGCCGCCGCCGAGATTGTTCGCCAGTGGGGGGATCTCGGTATCGAGGTGAAGGTGGAGGAGCTGAGTCAGGCCGAGATACTCCAACGCCTACACGACCACAGCTTCACGATGGCCCTGCATAGCTGGGCGCATGTCGGCCCCGACCCCGATCCCTACGCGCTTTGGCACTCGTCGCAGGCGCTAAATTATGCTGGCCTCATCGATCCCGAGATTGACAACCTGCTCGAAAACGCCCGCGTCGAAAGCCAAGTGGACTCGCGCAGCGCGGATTATGATGCCTTCCAGAAGCGCTGGATTGACCTTGCGCCAAGCATCACCCTTTACCAGCCGCTCTACCTCTTCGTTGCCAACCAGAGCCTAGGTGGAGTCGGCTTGTCCGACCCAAACACCGCCGCGAGCCAGCAAATCTTCGGCCCCGACGACCGCTACCGGACGATCACTCGCTGGTTCATCAACAGCTACCGCGAGATCCAGGGCAATATCTCGCGCTGAGGGGCTTGCGATTGACGTTGACGAACTATACGAGAAAGAGTACAATTGTACTACGTATATTCTCTCGTTGTAGGAAGAGGAGCAACGTCACATGATTCGACGTAACATCAACAACCCTCATTGCTTGACAGAGTCCGATCAATCGTCCCCGCCAACGATGATTTCCCTTTTTTCTGGAGTTGGTGGCTTAGACTTGGGTTTAGAACAAGCCGGGTTTAGGACATTGCTGGCGAATGAGCTAGAGCCATATGCCTGTGAAAGTCTTCGTTTGAATAAAGTCCTTAGGTCATTGCGAGAAGATGAGTTTGACGGATGGTTCAAGAAAGTTGTCCTCTCCCAAAAATGCTATAAGTTTTTGCCGCTTACGGACGCAGAACGACTACGCAATCGCCTTTTTTCTTCATCACGTTCTCGGAAGCACTATCTCGCCCATGCAGATGTGGTTGAGCAAGACGTGAGACTTCTTTCTGCTGAAGAAGTCCTAGAACGCACCGGCAAGAGAAGAGGACAAGTTGACTTGATCGCAGGTGGCCCCCCATGTCAACCGTTTAGCCGTGCTGGAAAACGCGAACTAGTGGACTGTGATATAGGGCAGCTTTTCAGGGAATATGTGAGGTTAGTTGATGGTATTCGGCCCCGTTGGTTCATTTTCGAGAACGTCAAGGGTTTGGTAATTCATAAGGCAGACATTGTAAGCCTTCGATGTCCAACGTGTAGTGTAACCTCTATCAGTGATTTTGAACTACGGACGCATCTGAGAGATACGGAAACGTACTCACACCAATGCAATCATTGTGGATTTATTGGAAAACATACCGTCGTATGGGAAAATAAACGCTCTGGCTCGCTTGATATTATTGAGAACGAGTTCAGACGGCTTGGCTATACCTGCAAATCACGTGTTTTGAATGCTGCCGACTACGGAGCGCCACAGATCAGAGAGCGGCTTTTTATCATTGGGTCGCGAGATGGAGAGCTTACATATTGGCCACTGCCCACCCATAGCGATATGGCCAATCAGGTCAGCCGAACGCTCCCTCTTTTTGACGAAATCACACCAGTTAAGCCTTGGGAGACAGTAAACACCGCGCTCTACAAGGAAGGCCATTGGCGATACAACCATCTCGACCCACGTTCAGCCGTACTTTGGGTTAAAAATGTCGTTCGCCCCCATGATGAACCTGTAACGTGGACACTTGATCGACCAGCGCCAACCATTGGCGCGCATCAATCGGCCAAACTCGCAATTGCGCCGTTTGGTGTTCCCAAAGAGCAGTTGGCACGTCAGCAATGGCACGTTCTGGGGCGTCGTCAAGGAGACACCCCGCCGGTATTTGTTGAGCATGAATACCTTACTGACGAGGAATTGCTAACACTTCAGACATTTCCGGTCTCCTGGTATCTTCATGGCACAAGAATGCAGCGCGCATTCCAAATTGGGAATGCCGTGCCTCCTATTCTAGCCCAAGTTGTTGGTAGATCTGTGCTTGAGGCTATGAACTACACTCACGCCACCTCAAATGACCAATTGAAAGAAGTATCCGATGTCGATTTTGAGTCACACACTGCCTGTGTTTAGTGTCGATGAATACAAGAACGCGCATCGTTATCTAGCAACGCAAGTTGCAGAAATGATGAGGCAGAAATTCGAGGAAGGCGATTGGGCTAAGGTTTATTGCGCAGCAAAGGAAATTCCTCTTGGCACCTGGAGTAACCTAAGTATCGACGTGACAAGTGGAAATCTAGGTGTAGAACATAAGATGATCTGCCGCCGCGCACACCAACCAATAATGGAAGCCTGTGGAACTTCCATTATGCATCCAGCCGGAACCCGTGCTATCCGTATTCCTGATGAGGAAGATGCGACTCTCGCCGCCCGCATAGTTTTGCAACAATATGCGGAATTAATAGAACAGAGAACTGTGATTGTAGACATACTTAATAAGTATCATCATGGCCGCCTTACAAAAAAAGAAACGATTACTGCACTTCGTACCATTGACATGAGCCTCTCTAGTGCCAGGGCAGCCATTCCTAATGAGCGACGACCGATAGGCTCTCCTGATGCGGAACCTGATATGCGAATGGGTTGGCTATTATGGCAAGACAGCTTGCGCGAATTTTTGTATTTTGAGGAAAGAATGACAAAACCAAACCCACATGATTTTGTGGCAGAATGGCGAGATAGTGGCGGAGGTCGGCGAAAAAAGAGCCGTAATTTGTGGGTATTTAGAAAAGATACTGGCTTGAAAGTCTATTCAATCACAACAGAAGCTGGGGCTAAAAATCAGCCATATTTTACTGTTCCTATGCCGAGCGACCCGAATCTCTACCATTTTGTCGTACAAGGTGAAGATTGTGGTAATGGGATGATACGTGTCTGGTTAACAAAGACCACGGCAGCCCTTCTTCAGGATGTTGTAGGTGAATTAAAACCAGAAACTATTGCTGCCGCAGTCGATAAGGCCAATCTTGAACAGGTTCGGGAAGTTGTGAGTGGCAACTTGTTTGGAGTTCTGGCGGTTGATGTGCTTGTTCCATCCGCTACATATATACGATTGCAGGAAATATTTAAGGGCAAGAGTGATGAGCACAATTTCAAGCAACTTCTTGATGTTTTGCAGCCGCGCTGATCACAATAAGAGCCAATGAGCGAGATCATTCACGGCAATTGCATTGAGGTTCTCAAAACGCTGCCTGAGAAGTCCGTAGACCTTATCTTTGCCGATCCGCCCTATAACCTACAGCTACAACATGAACTCCTGCGCCCAAATCAAACCATCGTTGATGGTGTTGATGATGCGTGGGATCAGTTTGTAGACTTTGCGGACTATGACCAGTTTACGAAGCAGTGGCTTTCTGGGTGCCAGCGTGTATTAAAAGATGATGGAACGATATGGGTGATCGGTTCATACCATAACATCTTCCGAGTCGGAAAAATTATGATGGATTTGGGGTACTGGATACTCAATGATGTTGTGTGGCACAAAACCAACCCCATGCCCAATTTCCGAGGGACTCGTTTTCAGAACGCCACGGAGACATTGATCTGGGCCAAGAAGTCAACTGAGCAGAGAAAATATACGTTTAACTATCAGGCAATGAAGAACTTCAATGACGAAAAACAGATGCAAAATGTCTGGCATATTCCTCTTTGTACAGGTCGTGAGCGGATCAAGGTGAATGGAAAAAAGGCCCATTCCACACAGAAGCCCGAGGCGTTGCTCTATCGGGTTATTTTGTCGTCCAGTAACCCTGGAGCCACTCTCCTCGATCCGTTCTTTGGTTCGGGAACGACCGGCGCGGTAGCAAAGAGACTGCAACGCAATTATATTGGGATTGAGCTATCTTCAGAATACATTGACATTGCCCGAGAACGGATTGCCGCTATCGTTCCCACAGGTTTGAGTGACGCTGAACTGGTCACAAAGTCTAAACGCGATGCACCGCGTGTAAGCTTTGGCCAACTTATCGAGTCACACTACGTCGCTGTTGGTCAGCATCTCTACTCGAAAGATCGAAAAGTAACAGCGATTGTCAAGGCGGATGCGCAGCTATTATGGCAAGATAAGAGTGGTTCAATCCACCGAATCGCGGCCTTAATACACGATAAGCTAAATTTTAATGGGTGGGAATACTGGTATTACGAAGACTCACCGGGACATCTTGTCAGTATTGACGATCTTCGAGAAAAATATCGTCGTGAGAACAAGATGGGGTGAAGACTGTACCACTACCGCAGCTCGCGCAGATCGAAGACGGGGCCGTCCTTGCAGCGGGTGCGTAGTCCCTCGCGGGTATCAATCAGGCACGACTGGCAGGTGCCAACGCCGCAGGGCGTGGGGCCTGCGATGGCGGCCTGGGCGAAGCCACGGCCCCAGCGTATGCGCCCAGCGCGCACCGCGTCGGCGGCGGGGGTGACAAGGTCGGCAGTGAGGGCAAAGCAGATCTGGTCGGCCCAGGCGATGGGTGAGGCGAAGAGCGTGGCTCCGGGGGCAGGTGCGCCGAGCAGTCCGATCAGGGCGGCGGGACCATCGGCATTACTCTGGTATTCCAGATCAGGCGGCAGCAGGAAGGGCGGTGGCAGATAATCTGGGCTATCTGCGGCAGCCAGAAGCAGCCCGGCCACGCCGTTGGCTACTGCCACACGGGCCAGGAAGATCAGGGCGGGCAGAGCTGATCCAGCCCCCGCCAGCAGCAGATTGCGCGTGCGCCCGTCCAGGGTGAAGGGCGTCCCCAGCGGGCCGAAGAGATCGAGCAGGGCTCCGACCGGCTGATCCGCCAGCCATGCCAGCCCGCGCTCGGTGGGATCGATCAGCAATTCAATCGTGCCGTCGGCGGGGTCGGCCCCTGCCAGAAAGATTGCCCGGCGCAGCAGCGGATCGGCGCTGCCGGGTGGGGCACAGTGGGACATCACGTAGTGGCCGGGCCGCGCAGCGCGGGCCAACTCGGGGGCGCGCACGCTGAGTTGGCACAGAACGCCACGTTCGTGCCGCTCAGTGATGATGGGGTCGTGGTATGGCATCTCGTGGACACACTCCCTAATCCTCAGGGAAGCGGATTTTCTTCATTATCCCATTGCGGGTGATCTGTCACGCAGAGCGAAGCGAAGCGTCCCGGCATCCGTATCTCCTGCCGGGACGCTTCGCTTCGCTCTGCGTGACGCAACGCTGGGTTACTTAAAAATCTCCACTTCCCTTATAGCTATCCCATTCCGGTTATTACGGAGGAGTCACGTCTTCAGCTCTCGCCGCGCTGAAGTCACGCATCACCTGTGGCGCGGCGGTGTCGAAGCCGACCACGTCGAGCATGCCGCCGTCGTGCTGGTCGGCGATGCTAAAGTCGTTGGCGACCATGCCGACAACGATCAGCTTGGCCGGGATGCCCATCTGCGTGCGGTAGCGCCGCAGGGCCTCCGCCGGGTGGACGCTGCCGAACCAGGTTTCGCTATCGGTATAGATCGCGAAAGTGTCCACCGCCACCTTCTGCTTGGCCGCCCACAGCATCGGCAGCGCGCAGTCGGTTCCGCCGAAGGGCAGGCCGTTAGTGATCTTCAGCACATCATCGAGCCGCTGCCGGGGCGTGATCTTCAGCGGCACCAGCTTGTGGCTGAAGGCCATAGTGTGGACAGATGGCTCCGTCCGCGCTGTGATCAGGCTCATCGCCGCCGCGCCCACCCGTGGGGTTAGCCCTGGCACCCCGGCAATCGTGCCAGATCCCATCGAGCCCGACACATCGAGGGCCAGCAGGTGGCGCGTGCCGGCCGGCTCGACCGCGCCGAAAGCCAACTCGAAGGCGTCGTTCAGCGCGTCAATAATCGCGGGTACCGGCGTCCAGGTGTTCGTGCCGCGCTGGCCATGCCCAGCGGCGTAGGTCAGCGAGGCCGCCAGCACCTTGACCGGGTGCAGCCGGGCGCGCCGGATGGCCGCGCCATCGCGCAGCCGCCCCGTCACCGTCGCGGTCGCCGAGCTGAGCGGGGAGAGCAGGCCGACCCGAGTCATGGTGGCCAGGTTGCGCACCATGGCCTCCATCGGCATGCGCTCCAGCAGGGCCGCCCAGATCCCGGGGTTGGTCAGGTACTGAGTCGGCACCGCCTCACGCGGCAGGTCGTAGGCGGCGATCAGCCGCGCCGCCTCGGTGGCGGTCTCCATGCGCTGGAGTTGCTCAACGGCCCAGAGCTGGCGCAGCACCGGGTCGGGGTGCGGCTCGGGGCCAACGCCGGGCCAGCCGCGCACGATCCAGCCCAGGACGGCGTTGCGCTGGGCGTCGGCGGTCTGCGGATGGGCCAAGCGCAGCAGGTCGCGCAGAGCCCAGCCGTCGCGCTGGCGGTACTTGATCGCCTGGAGCACCAGCCGCTCGGCGGGCTGATCGAGGAACCACGCCCCGACGGCGCGGCGCAGGCCACGGCCCCAACCGCGCAGGGCCTGGACGTAGCCAGCGAAGTGCAGCAGGTGGGTGCCGGTGCGCGCCACCTGGGGCAGGGCCGTCAGGGCGGCGCGGCGGGTCTCGCCGGCCTCGACGGTGGCGGCCATGGCTAGGGCGAAGAGGGCGGGGTCGTTCTTCGGCGCCCGACCCGCCACACTGACCGCTACAATCTTCGCCACCGTGCGGGCGCCATCCTCGGCGAGGCAGCGGGCGACGACGTGAGTATTCTCCAGGGTCAGGGCGCGCTCGGTGGCGTAGTAGCTGCCGAGTTCGCTGCCGAGTACTAGGAAGCGGCCCAGGCGCACCCAGTCGTCCACCGGGTAGCTGTAGCCACCGGCGCTGTTCCGCACCTGGCCCGGCAACGGCGCGGACTGCGGCGTGGTGGCGGTGGTCTTGCGGAGGTACGTCATGGGCGAGATCCCTTCGTTATTGCAGATTGCGGATTGCAGATCTGGCAGCGCCTCAATCTGCAATCCGCAATCCGCAATCTGCAATCTACAATGATATGGGCGCCGGAGCGGGACTCGAACCCGCGACATCCCCGTTATGAGCGGTAACCATCCCCCATCGGCCCGGAGCCGGGCAAGGTGCGGAAGACGGCGTTAGGTGCTCTACCACTGAGCTACCCGGCGCATGGCCGTCGGACAAGGGAGGTGTGAGAGGGGCTCTGTTCATGATAACCCTCCCACGTCCGGCCCGACGGGTGGATAGATACGACGTGACCAATGGTGGAGCGCCGGGGAATCGAACCCCGCCCTCGCTGGTGCCTCACGGCCTTCAGCAGCGTGTCCACGGCCAGCGGACCCGCGCCCCATCTTCGTATTCTCGGTCTCGTGTGGTTCGCTGCCCGACACGAGGAGTATAGCATACCAGTCTACAACATTTATCAGTCAGAAGGCGGATACTACTCTCCAACATTTGACTGATACCAGTTTACAACATTTTCTCCAACCGAAGTCCCTTGTCATCAAACATAGAGGTGGTATAGTGCAAGGAATAGGTTTCCAACACAAGGAGCGATTGCGTGACAGTTTGGACGAACAGGACGATAGCGACGCCAAGCGGCGTCAGCAGCACCGATGATGGCGCATGGGCACCGGGCTGGGTTGATCACGCGGGCCGTATGCGCACATTGCGCGCTGAACTGGAACGCTACCAGCCTCAAGCGTCGCTACGGATGGTTGCTGCCGCCGCCCACTTCGACTTCGCCCAGCTCTCGCGGCTCGAACAAGGCAAAAGCGCCTGGACGCTGCCGACCTTCGCCCGCGTCGCCGGTGGGCTGCTGGGAACACTCTCGTGGTATAGCGGTAAATCCTACCCGCTGCACATCATATTC